>Ga0116158_10005924_pt1 | contig 10256 bp, 7 predicted proteins | sample AD_UKC052_MetaG_FD_89883 | JGI IMG/M metagenome (GOLD analysis project Ga0116158, IMG submission 89883) | Active sludge microbial communities of municipal wastewater-treating anaerobic digesters from USA - AD_UKC052_MetaG | ecosystem: Engineered > Bioreactor > Anaerobic > Digestate | place: USA... | reverse complement strand
GGCCGGGGGAGAAACTCTACGAGGAGCTCATCACCGTGGGCGAGGGGATCGTCCCGACGGGGCACAGCAAGGTGCTGGTCCTCCGGGGAACGACCGTCGGCCGGGAGGCGCTGAACGCGCGGGTTGACAGCCTGGGTGAGATCGCCCGGGGTCCGGACACGGGCCGCTTGAAGGTCGCGCTCAAGGAACTCATCCCAGAGTACGAGCCGTCGTGATCCTCAGGATCGCGAACTGACCGCAGGGGACATGCCTCCGGTCAGAGACGCTTGAACAGCACGATGCACCCCGTATCCTTGTGATACCACTCGCCGACGATGCGGAGATCGTGGGGATTGTAGGCTGTGAGCAGGTTGAATTTCCCTGTCGGCCAGCGCCGCTCCTCCCAGACGACGTATCGCGCGCCGCGGGCGTCGACGGTCTTCATGAAGTCGGCATAGCTGTTCCCGACCAGGCTGCCGAGGGAAACACCGGCCGGATAGTCATCGTCGGGACATAGGGGAGTCGGAACATTAAGGTTAGCGTACAGGGAGACCCAACGCATGGTTGGCGCGCCGATCGAGACGATGCCGACGGTCCGTTCGCTCCCTTCCTCTTTCGCAATACGCGTTCCGATCTCCTTGAACACCGCCTTGTCCCTCTCGTGAGGAACAAACTGCTTCGGCACGGCAAGGAGCAGAATCAGAAGGGCGCACAGGCAGACCGCCGCCGCGTCCTTCATGCCCCATCGCACCTGCAGAAACGAGAGGATTCTCTCCAAGCCGAAGCCCAGGAACAGGAAGGACGGAAGGATGACGAGGGCCAGGTACCGGTTCTCCATGGTCCAGGTCCGCATGGCATAGAGGTAGAACCCGAGGGTGCTGGAGACCGCCACGCCAAAGAGTGTCACGGCGATGAGGATTTCGACGAGCGTGAAGGCACGGAGGCTGTGCGGGCGGGAGGCGGTGGATGGCTTCATGGCTTCAGAAATTGGGGGCTGCGGAGCGGATATTGCGGACGGAGTTGAGATGCCAACGGCCGGCCGAATTGGAGCCGTCGAAGAAGCGCCATTGGTAAACTACCGTGATGGCTCTCACTTGTGTTGCATCGATGGCGCTGTCGCTGACGTCCTGCACCCAGAGCCAGAGGCGCATCTGCATGTCATCGGAGGCGAGGTCGGGGGTGTTATTGACGTCGATATTGACTAGGTTTTCCGAGGCGCCACTGGGGACGACGCCCGCGTCGGGGATAGCGCTTGTGGAAATCGACAAGGCCAGTGGGGCTTCAAGCTGCCCATTGAATACAATCGGGACGGTGGTGCTGGCATCGGCTCCTGGTTGGAGCGTGTTGGCGGCATTTGTATAAGGGAGGTTCGCGAAACTGATGCTGCGGAGCATTTGCTCGACGGCGCCCTGTACGCTCGCACGGGCGGCATTTTGGTAGATACTTTCCTGGGTCATCCGATGCGCCTGGAGGAGGGCCGCCAGGATGCCGCTGAGCAGGAGGGCGAGCACGCTGAGGGCGATCATCACTTCGAGGATGGTCATGCCTTGGCGGGAGAAGGACGGAATCGGGGCGCGGGTTTGCATGGGGACGCCCGCACTGTAGCGTGTCCCGTGGTTGCCCGTTAGAGCCGAATGGCGGTTTGATAGACTCTATAGCCGAAAGCGGATCGGCTCTATTGTGGCTTAAACTCTTGGTTTACTGACGTTATATGGTTTTTATTATTCCTGAGGCAGCCCTGGGGTTGTTTGGTTATAAGAGTGGGGTATGTCCCCGATTTTAATGCGTGGAAATACCGCTTGCCATCCCGCTTAGGCTCCCGATTATTAGCCGCCTAATTAGCCAAGCCAATATGCAACTATTGATGTTGAAGGACCTTCCGCGCTTCGAGTGCCTGCTTGAAGCGGTCCAGTCGTTCCCCGATCTGGATCCGACCGCCTTCGACGCTTTTTTACACCTTTTATATGCTGGTGACTCGATTGTTACAGCGATGGCGGCGCATTTTCACGAGCAGGCGATCTCACGTGGCCGTTTTGTCGTGTTGATGTTGCTCTTCAAACACCAGCGAGAGTCTTGTTGTCGCCCGTCGGCCCCGTTGACCCCGGCCCAGTTGGCCGATCAGTCGGGCGTGACCCGTGCCACCATGACCGGGCTCATCGACACGCTGGAGCGCGATGGGCTGGTGCTCCGCGAGCCTTCCAAGGAGGACCGTCGCATGATGCAGGTCGCCCTGACGCGCAAAGGCGAGGCCTTGCTCAAGGATTTTCTCCCGGTCCATTTCCGCCGTATCGCCGCCCTGATGGGCGCGCTGACGCAGGACGAACAGAAGCTCATGGTCCAGCTCACTCAGAAGATCGTTGCGCGCACCCGCGAGGTCCAGTCCGCCATGGCGGAGGGTAACGCCTGACTCATCCAGCCCGCTAATTTCCCAAACATCTCCCAACATTCCTACCCGATTCCTCATGAGCAAAAAAATGCTACTTGTCGCAGTCTGCCTGCTCGCCCTCACCGGTGGCCTGGCTCTGATAAAGTTCTCCCATTTCAAAAAAATGGGTGCTGCCGATGCCGGTATACCGCCTCTGACGGTGACCGCCGCTCCCGTCAAAGCGGACACGTGGGAGGTGACCATCAACGCCGTCGGGTCGCTCGCCGCCTACCAAGGCATTACCGTGACCACTGAGTCGTCGGGTATCATTCGCGAAATCGCGTTTGAACCCGGCTCGCGCGTGCAGGCTGGCGACATCCTGATCAAGCTCGATACCACCGTGCTTGAAGCTCAGCTCGCGGCTGCCGCCGCCCGTGCCGACCTCGCCCGTGTCAATGCCGAGCGTACTCGCGCCCTCTTTGCCAGCAACACCTCCGCCAAGGCCGACCTCGATTCCGCGGAAGCGCAGCTCAAACAGACACAGGCCGATGTGGAGTCCATCCAGGCGTCCATCGACCAGAAGATCGTCCGCGCTCCCTTCGCTGGTCGCCTCGGTGTTCGCCAGATCAACCTCGGCCAGTTCATCGACCGCGGCAATGCGATCGTCTCCCTCCAGGCACTCGATCCCATTTACGTCAACTTCACGGTGCCCCAGCAGCGCGTCGGTGAGATCGCCCTCGGCATGGTTGTGCGCATGACCTCCGACGCCCTCCCCGGCGAAGTCATCGAAGGCCGCGTCACCGCCATCAACCCGGAAGTCGACAGCGCCTCCCGCAATGCGCGCATCCAGGCCACCCTTGCCAACGCCAACGAGAAACTGCGCCCGGGCATGTTTGCCAACGTTGCCGCCGTGCTCCCCCAGAAGGATCGCGTGCTCTGCATCCCCGCGACCGCCGTCCTCTACGCCCCGTATGGCGACTCCGTGTTTGTCATCGAAGATCAGAAGGATGCTACCTCGGGCAAAACCACCCAGGTGCTCCGCCAGCAATTCGTCCGCCTCGGCCGCACCATGGGCGACTTTGTTGCCATCGTCGATGGCCTCAAGGAAGGCCAGCAGGTCGTGACGACAGGCGTCTTCAAACTGCGCAACGGCGCCGCCGTCATCATCGACAACAAGCTCGCCCCCGCCGCTTCACTCACGCCCAAGCCCAGTGACTCCTGAGCGGCCTCGCTGCCGTCTCCCACCGTGCGTCACCCACGCCCATGAATTCATCATTCACCGACATCTTCATCCGCCGACCAGTCCTGGCCATCGTCGTCAGCCTGGTCATCATCATCGCGGGTACCCAGGCCATCCTTGCCGCGCTTAGCGGCAAGAGCGGCTTCACCGTGCGGCAGTATCCTCGCAGCGAGAACTCTGTCGTCACCGTCTCCACCGCGTACGTCGGCGCCAATGCCGACCTCGTGCGCGGCTTCATCACCACGCCCTTGGAACGCGCCATCGCGGCCGCCGACGGCATCGAGTACATCGAGTCGCAGAGCGCGCAGGGCTTCTCCTCCATCAGCGCGCGTCTGAAGATCAACTACGAGCCTACGAAGGCGCTGGCCGAAATCAGCTCAAAGGTTGATCAGGTCCGCGGCGACCTGCCCCCCGGAGCCGAGGTGCCGATCATCAACGTCGAATCGGCCGACAGCCGCTTCGCCTCGGCGTACATCCGCTTCACCTCCGATCTGCTCGCCCACAACGAAATCACCGACTACCTCATCCGCGTGGTGCAGCCGCGCCTCTCGGCGGTCGAGGGCGTGCAACGCGCCGAAATCATGGGCGGTCGCACCTTCGCCATGCGCATCTGGCTCAAGCCCGACCGCATGGCCGCCTATAACATCAGCCCGGCTCAGGTGCGCCAGGCCCTCGCGGCCAACAACTATCTGGCCGCCCTCGGCCAGACTCGCGGCGCCCTCATCCAGGTCAATCTGACCGCCAACACCGACCTGCGCTCCGCCGATGAGTTCAAGCAACTCGTCATCCGCGAAGAGCACGACGCCATCATCCGCCTCGAAGACATCGCCGACGTCGTCCTCGGTGCCGACAACTACGACTCCGAGGTGCGCTTCTCCGGCCAGACCGCGGTCTTCATGGGCATCTTCGTGCTGCCCACCGCCAACTCGATCGAAGTCATCAAACGTGCCCGCGCCGAGCTTGAGCAGATCCAGAAGGAACTGCCCACCGGCCTCGACGGCGGCATTGCCTACGACTCCACCGAGTACATCAACAACGCCATCAACGAAGTCGTCAGCACCCTGCTGGAGACGCTCCTGATCGTCGTCATCGTGATCTTTTTCTTCCTTGGCACCTTCCGTTCCGTACTGGTGCCCGTGGTCACGATCCCCGTGTCGCTCATCGGCGCGGTGTTCCTGATGCAGATTCTCGGGTTCTCCATCAACCTGCTGACGCTGCTGGCCATCGTGCTCTCCGTCGGTCTCGTGGTGGACGACGCCATCGTCGTTGTCGAAAACGTCGAGCGCCACATGCGCGAGGGCAAGACGCCCTTCGATGCCGCCATCCTCGGCGCACGCGAACTGGTCGGGCCCATCATCGCCATGACGATCACGCTGGCCGCCGTGTACGCGCCGATCGGTCTGCAGGGTGGCCTCACCGGCTCGCTCTTCCGTGAGTTTGCCTTTACCCTCGCCGGCGCGGTCATGATTTCCGGCGTCGTCGCCCTCACGCTCTCGCCGATGATGTCGGCCAAGCTGCTCGACGAAAAGATCGAGCACCACTGGCTGCCCACACGCATCAACGCGACCTTCGAGAAACTGCGCAACGCCTACGCCCGCGTGCTCGACAGTGCGCTCTCCGTCCGCCCCGCCGTCTATATGGTCTGGGTGATGCTCACGCTGCTCACCATCCCGATGTGGATGTTCTCCGCCAACGAGCTCGCCCCCACGGAAGACCAGGGCATCATCTTCGGCATCGCCGAAGCCTCGGCCAACTCGACCATCGATCAGACGCGGAAATTCTCCCATGCCGCGCACGATGTGTTCATGGAGGTGCCCGAGCGGAAGTTTGTCTTCCAACACACCGGCTCTAACTCCGGCTTCGCCGGCCTGGTGCTCGCTCCGTGGTCGGAGCGTGAACGCACCGCATTCGAGATCATGCCTCAGCTGCACGCCAAACTTGCGCAGATCCCCGGCATCCAGATGTTCCCGGCCATGCCCTCGGCTCTCCCCGGCGGCGGCCAGCTGCCCGTCGAGTTTATCATCGCCTCGACGGCCGACGTGAAGGACATCCTCGAAATCGCCGAGCAGATCCGCACGAAGGTCATGGCGAGCGGCAAGTGGCCCGTCATGCTCATCGACGTGAAGATCGACCAGCCGCAGTCCGAGCTCGTGATCGATCGCAACAAGGTCGCCGCGCTCGGCCTCAACCTCCAGCAGATCGGCGCCGACGTCTCGGCCATGATCGGCGGCAACTACGTCAACCGCTTCAGCATCGACGGCCGCAGCTACAAGGTCATCCCGCAGGTCCAGCGCGCCGGCCGCCTCAATCCCGACCAGATCGAGGACATCTACGTGACCGGACCGAACAACCAGCTCATCCCGCTGAGCACCGTTGCCTCGATCCGCAGCACCACGCAGCCCCGCTCGCTCAACCGCTTCCAGCAGCTCAACTCCGTCAAGCTCACCGCCGCCTACATGGGGCCGCTCGACGAAGCGCTGCGCACCCTCGAAGACGAAGCGGCCCAGGTCCTGCCCAAGGGCTACGTGATCGACTACACCGGTGAATCGCGCCAGCTCCGCCAGGAGGGTGGTAGCAAGTTCGGGCAGACCATGCTGCTCGCGCTCGCGCTCATCTTCCTCGTGCTCGCGGCCCAGTTTAACAGCTTCCGCGACCCCTTCATCATCCTCCTCGGCTCCGTGCCTCTGGCGATGTTTGGAGCGCTGCTCTTCACCTTCATCAAGATGCCGATGTCCACGATCCCATTCTGGACCGACGGCTTCTCCACCTCGCTCAACATCTATTCCAAGATCGGCCTGGTGACGCTCATCGGCCTCATCGCCAAGAACGGCATCCTGATCGTGGAGTTTGCCAACGTGCTCCAACGCGAGGGTAAATCCAAACTCGCGGCCGTGCGCGAGGCCTCCCTCACGCGCCTGCGCCCGATTCTGATGACCAGTGCCGCGACCATCGCCGGTCACTTCCCGCTCACCTTGGTGACGGGAGCCGGCGCCGCCGCGCGCAACTCCATCGGTCTCGTCCTCGTCGGCGGCATCGCAGTCGGCACATTCTTCACGCTTTTCGTGGTGCCGGCCCTGTACATGCTCATCGCCAAGGATCATTCTGCCGGACTGCCCCAGAAAACGGTGCAACCGGCCACCCAGGCAGCCCACTAACCCTTAAACGTGTCATGAAACTCGACCAACTCCTCCATTCGGCGCAAGCCACCGCGCTCGTCGCGGCGCTTTCGCTCGGGCTTTCCGCGGCTCCGGCCGCGGAGGCTCCCATGCCGGACTCGCTCGACCTGCCGCAGGCGATCCAGTTCGCCGTGGAGAATAACTTCACCATCCGGCAGGCCCGCGAGCGCATCAAGCAGCAGGACGGCGTCGTCCTCGAAGTGCGCGCCCGCCAGATCCCGCGTGTGGCCGCCACCGGCAGCTACACCGGCAACGATAAGGAGCTCGCGACTTCCGTTCCCGCTCTGGACCGTAACTGGAGCATGGCAATCGAAGTCCGCCAGACGCTCTACGCCGGCGGCGGCGTGGCAGCCTCGGTGCGTGGCGCAAAGGCCTCCCGCGAGGCCGCGTTGCTCGACCTGCAGGGCGTCGTCAACGAGCAGCTCCTTCGCGTGCGCACTCAGTTCTATGCCGTGCTGCTCGCCAAGCAGCGTATCGCCGTCCAGGAGGAAAACATCCGCCTGCTCGAAGAACAGCTGCGCACGGCGCGCAACCGCTTCGAGGCCGGTGCCTCCTCCAACTTCGAAGTGCTCCGCGCCGAGGTCTCGCTCGCCAACGGCCGCCCGCCGCTGATCGAGGCCCGCAATGCCTATCGCATCGCCGTCGAGGAGCTACGCCAAGTCATGGGCGTCTCCGCCAAAGCCAGTGGTGACAGTGCGGCCGTGTCCGAGTTTATCGGCTCGCTCGAAGTCACGCCGACAGAGATGCCGGCGCTCTCCGATGCACTTTCGGCGGCCCGTGCGAACCGCCCGGAGCTCCAGCGCATCGCCAAACTCGTCGATGCCGGCGAGCAGCAGGTGCGTGCCGCACGGTCCGGTTACCAGCCCCAGCTCGAGGCCTTCGGGGCCTACGATTGGGTGCGCGGCGGCCCGACCACCGCGTGGAATGATCGCCGCGACGGCTGGACGGCCGGTGTGCAGGCGCAGTGGTCCATCTTCGACGGACGCGCGACGGCTGGCAAAGTGGCCCAGTCCAAATCGCAGCTCGCGCAAACGCGTCTGACGCTCGACGAGACGGCCCTGGCCATTGAGGTGCAGGTGCGCCGCGCGCACTCCTCGCTACAGGAGGCGTGGGAGATGGTCGAATCGACGGGCAAGGTCGTGGAGCAGGCCGTCGAGGCGCTGCGTCTGGCCAATGCCCGCAACGATGCCGGCGCGGCGACGCAGCTCGACGTGTTGACCAGCCAGGTCGCGCTGACCGAGGCGCGGCTGAACCAGCTCAAGGCTTACTACAGCTACCATGTGGCGCAGGCGTCCGTACGCCAGGCGACCGGACAGCTCGATCAACTCGTGGCGAAGAACTGAGCTCGCGCTCGTCTCGTTTAATTCAGGCGCCCGGCCTCAAGCCGGGCGCTTTTTTGTCGTGTTTCACGAGGACACAAAAAAAGCACGGCGCAGGCCGTGCTTGGAAAAGATGGGGGGCGAGACCGGCTTACTTGGCGTCCGGCTTGGCGTCGGCGGTCTTGGCCGCGTCCGCTTTTGCGGCAGGTTTTTCGTCCGAGCTTTCCTCTTTGCTGGCCTTCTTGAATTCCTTGATCGACTGGCCCAGACCGCGAGCGAGCGAGGGGAGTTTGGCCCCGCCAAAAAGGAGGAGGACAATGACCAAGATGACGATCAGTTCCGTGCCGCCGAGACCGAGTAAGCCCGCGAAGAGTTGCATAGGAGAATGGGCGTCACCCTAGAGCCACGGGGACTGCTGTAAAGCGGCGAATGGCTGGGGACGGACAAAGAAAAGCCGCCCGGTGGAGTACCGGGCGGCAGGAGTGTGTGTGATCTCGATTTACTTGCCGGGGGCGTCGCTGCCGGGCTTGCCGGGCAGGTTTTGCACCCGCATCGCGGTGGCCGCGTTGTAGGCGTCGGGCGAGTTGTCGAGCGGCTCGGCATCGAAGAAGCCGGTGAGCTGGCGCAGGCGCGTCGGGTGGCGCATTTTGCGCAGGGCCTTGGCCTCGATCTGGCGGATGCGCTCGCGGGTGACCTTAAATTGTTTGCCGACCTCTTCGAGGGTGCGGCTGTAGCCATCGATCAGGCCGAAGCGCAGAGAGAGCACGCGGCGCTCGCGCTCCGTGAGGGAGTCGAGCACGTCGATGATCTTTTCGCGCAGGAGCGAGTAGGCGGTCATGTCGTACGGGTTGTCCGCCGACTTGTCCTCGATGAAATCGCCGAAGCTGGTATCGTCGCCGTCGCCCACGGGGCTTTGCAGCGAGATGGGCTGCTGGGCCATCTTCATGATCTGCTGCACGCGCTCGACGGGGAGATTCATCTCCTCGGCGACTTCGTCCGGTGTGGGCTCGTGGCCGAACTCCTGGAGCAGCTGTTTTTGCACCTGCATCACCTTGTTCAGGGTCTCGATCATGTGCACCGGGATGCGGATGGTGCGGGCCTGATCGGCGATGGAGCGGGTGATGGCCTGGCGGATCCACCACGTGGCGTAGGTGGAGAATTTGTAGCCGCGGCGGTACTCGAACTTTTCAACCGCCTTCATGAGGCCCATGTTGCCCTCCTGGATCAGGTCGAGGAAGGAGAGGCCGCGGTTGGTGTACTTCTTGGCAATGGAGATGACCAGGCGCAGGTTGGCCTCGACCATCTCGGTCTTGGCTTTGTGGGCCTCGCGCACGTGGACCATCGTCTGGGAGACGGTCTGCATGAGCTCGGCGGCGGGCAGGCGTTGCTCCGCCTCGACTTCCTTGAGCCGGGCGTGAAGGGGTTTGGTGTCGATCGCGGCATCCTTCTTGGTCTTGGGATGCTTGGCGCGGTCGAGCATGTCGTGGATCGCGTGGATCTCGTCGATCGTGGGGTGGATCTTTTCGAGGTACTCCTCGTAGACCTTCAGCTTGAAGTAGAACTTCGAGAAGTTGGCGCGGAGGGTGGCTTCGCGCTTCTTGTGCTTGGCGAGGATCTTTTTGCGGTCGGCCTCGTTGCGGGCCGCCAGATACTCTTCCCAGGATTCGACGACGGAGTCTTCGTTTTTCTGGGTGGTTTCGACGAGCTTGGGGAGGGCTTTGAAGTAGGCGTCGCGGCTTTCGATCTTCTTATCGATGACGATGCGGTCGAAGCGTTCCTCGCGGTTGAGGAGTTTTTGGCCGAGGGTGATGATGTACTGCGCGACCTTGGTGGCTTGGAAGAGCGCTTCCTGCGCCTTGGCCTCGGCGGTCTCGATGCGTTTGGAGATTTCGACTTCCTGCTCGCGCGTCAGCAGCGGGACCTGGCCCATCTGCTTGAGGTACATGCGCACCGGGTCGTCGAGGATGTCGTTGTTCGACGTGCGGGATTCCTCCTCCTCGGCCTCTTCCTGGCGCTGCTTGTAGTTGTCGACTTCCTGCGGGTCGAGGATGTCGATCTCAAGGTTCTGGAGGACGGAGATGACGTTCTCGATGTCCTCGGGATTGTCGACGGACTCGGGGAGCGCCTCGTTGATGTCGGCGTAGGTGAGGTAGCCTTGCTCTTTGGAGAGGCGGATC
>Ga0116158_10005917_pt1 | contig 10263 bp, 6 predicted proteins | sample AD_UKC052_MetaG_FD_89883 | JGI IMG/M metagenome (GOLD analysis project Ga0116158, IMG submission 89883) | Active sludge microbial communities of municipal wastewater-treating anaerobic digesters from USA - AD_UKC052_MetaG | ecosystem: Engineered > Bioreactor > Anaerobic > Digestate | place: USA... | reverse complement strand
TAAATCGGTGGATCTCGTCGACGAACAGCAGGGTGCCGCGACCCTTGTGCGCGCGGCGGCGCCGCGCCTGCTCGACGACCTCGCGCAGCTCCTTGACCCCCGCCGCGGTCGCCGACAACACCACGAAGTGGCTGCGCGTGTGCTCGGCCAGCAGGCGCGCCAGGGTGGTCTTGCCCACCCCTGGAGGCCCCCAGAAGATCAGGCTCGGCACACGGCCGGTCTCGGCGATGCGCGCGAGGATCCGCCCGGGGCCGACCAGGTGGCTCTGGCCGGCGAACTCGCCGAGGTTGCGCGGACGCATCCGCTCGGCGAGCGGGACGGCGCCGGGCTCGCGCTGCCAGGCATGATCGAGGAGCGGGTCGGTCGAGGGCGCGGTCACGGCCGTGATAACTTAGCAGGCGTGTCGCGGTCGCTCCTCCCCCACTCCGGCTGTATGCGCCTCGGTCTGCTGGTCGCCGTGGTCGCTGCGATCGGCGTTGGTGGCTGCGACGAGAAGTTCGAGAAGTTCCTCAAGAGCGCCTCGGACCGCCAGCAGGCCCGCGAGGAGAAGAAGGCGGAGACGGCGGCGCTGAAGGCCCGCGGCCTCGGCCCCGCCGATCCAGTCAGCCCGGAGATCGCCCGGGCGATCAAGGTCGTGCGCACCAGCGACTATGAGTTCGTCATCCGCAAGGCCACGGCGGGCAAGCGGTCGCGCAAGCGCAACCCCGACGACGAGGGGGTCAAGCGCGTCAACGGCTTCGACTTCGCGGCCACGCTCGAGAGCAAGAGTCGCTGGCTCGGCCGCGGGATCTCCGACCTGCCGACGTGGCTCGACGAGATCGGCTCTGCCACGTTTTTTACCGGCGACACCTATCTGGTGCGCCTCCCCGATGGACGAGAAATGAGCTTTCGCACCTGGCTGCTCGAGGAGCTCGCCGCGCTCCCGCCCGAGCCGCCCAAGGAGGAACCAACCCCATGAGCGCAAAGATCGGGATCATCCTCGCCGGCATCAACGGCCTCATCGGCGTCGCCGCCGGAGCCTTCGGCGCCCACGGCCTGCGTGACCGCGTCACCCCGCGTGACCTCGAGATCTGGCAGACCGGCGCCCACTACCAGCAGCTCCACGCCGTCGCGCTCCTCGCCGTCGCGCTGTGGGCCCTGCAGGTCCAGAGCGGCGGTCAGCCGGCTCCCCTGCACGGCGTGGCGATGACGCTGTTCACCGCCGGCATGATCATCTTCTCGGGCACGCTCTACGCGATGACCCTCGGCGGACCCCGCTGGCTCGGCGCCATCACCCCGCTCGGCGGCCTGTGCCTGCTCGGCGCCTGGGCCACCGTCGCGCTGATCGGCCTGCGCTCGGCCGGCTGAGCCGCCTGTCCTCGCGGACAGGCACGGCTGGCTTTGAGGACAGGTCGGGCTGTCCTCGAGGACAGGCACGGCTGTGCTCGGGGCCAGGTGACCCAAAGGACAGGTGATGCCCTCGCCGCTCAGCGGCGCTTGGTCGGGGCGCGGCCGCGGCTCGCGGGGACCTTGCCGTGGCTCGCGGGCGCCTTGCCGCGGCTCGCCGGGGCCTTGTTACGACTCGCCGGCGCCTTGCTGGGCTTCACGGCGCTCTTGCTGGCCTTCGCGGGCGCCTTGCCGGGCTTCGCCGCGGGCGCGCTGGTCTTGGCGGGCGCGTCGTCGTCGTCGTCCTCGTCGAGATCCAGCGGGCCGTCGTCGTCGTCCTCGTCCGGGTCGCTCAGATCGTCGTCCGCGGCGGCGGCCGCCCGGGCCGCCTTGATCTCCACATCGGCCTCGTCGAGCGCCTCGTCGTCGCCGTCCTCGTCGTCCTCGTCGTCGGCCGGCGCGTTGGCCACCAGCTCGGTCACGGCCGGTCGCAGGCTCAGCAGTCCGAGGTGGCCGGGCACGACGGCGAGGCCGAGGCGCAGGCTCTCCTCGGCTCGCGGGGCGTCCTCGGCCTCGAGGGCGGCCCGCACCGCGGCCTCCTGGGCGCGCACGAACTCGGGGCTGTGCGTCAGCACCTGCGCGGACAGGGCGTTGCGATCGAGGCCCGGCTTGGCGCGCGGCGGCTTGCTGCGACCGCGCTCCGGCTTGCTGTCCGCAGGGACAGGTGCCGAGGCATCGGGGGTGGATGAAGTTGTTGTTGCTGCTTCGGCGGCGAGGCAGGCCCAGGCCAGAAAGTAGGCGCGCAGGCCCGAATCACCGGCCAATTCGCTGGCCTGCAAAAATGCCTGGCCGGCGTCGGCGGCGTCGCCGAGGGCGAGGCTGACGCGGCCGCGCTCGTGCTGACCCCAGGCGAAGTCGGGGGCGCGGCGCAGGAGCTGGCGCAGCTCGCTGGCTGCCGCCCGCAGCTCGCCGGCGCGACGCAGCGAGCGGGCGAGGCGGAAGCGGGCGAGCGGCGCGTCGGGGTCGAGGTCGAGGTGGCGGCGGAGCAGGCGGCGCTCGGCGGTGCGGCTGAGCTGGCCGTCGGCCTTGAACAGGTGCTCCTGGAATTCGCCCTCCTCGTCGTAGAGCACGGCGATCTCGCCGAGCACCGCGAGCACGAGCAGGTCGACGCCAGCGCTGTGCGGCAGGCGCTCGCCGTCCTCCTCGACGAGCACGACGTCGGCGCCCTCGGCGTGCGGGTCGGCGCAGAGCACCAGGATGTCGTTGCCACGCTCGCCGATCAGGATGTCGTCGGGGCGCAGGCGGTCCTCCGCGCGCAGCGAGGCGTCGGCCTGCGCGAGCTCGGCCAGCGGCCACAGGCGCAGCTCGCCGGCGGCCAGCTCGAGGCCGTCCCATTGCCCCCACAACAGGCGGGCGGCCGGCGGCAAGGGGCTGGCCGCGAGCGCCTCGGCGTCGGCGGGCGGGTTGACGGCGTGCAGGCCCTCGGGCGCGTCGCGCAGGCGGTCCTCGATGCGGTCGAGGTTGTGTTGCACCCGTCGGCGCTCGTTGGTCGACAGGGCGGTGGTCGACAGGGAGCTCGGGGCTGGTGCGGCGCGGGTCATCGTGGCGGCGCGATTCTTAGCACGCCGCCCGCCCGCGGCCTACTGCGGGCCGAGCGTTGCGCGAGCCGTCGTGGCTCACACAGGCGGCGGCCCGCCGGGCCGGGCGGGCCGCCAGGGGGCCCGCCCGCGGTCTACTCGGTGATCGGGGTGCGGTCGCATTCGTAGGTCACGGGGATCGTCGGGCCGTGATCGATGACCTCGAAGTCGGTGGCCTTGAGGACGTTGAGGTCGGACGGCTCGAGGTCGACCTCGGCCCAGGTGGCGCAGCCGACGACGTCGGCCTGGGCGGTCAGGGCGATGTTGCCGCCGTCGGCCATGTACATGCCGTACTTCTGCATGGCCCGGGCGACGACCTGCGCGGCCGGCTTGAGGCTCTCGACCGGGTAGTCGGCCTTGAGGCGCATGTGGCCGCCGTAGGGGATCGAGGTGTCCGGGCCGGTGGTGTTGGTGCCGTGGGTCGCCGGGTACACGTACTGCTTGGTGCGGATCATCGAGTTGGGCAGGATGAAGCGGATCGCGTGATCGATCACGCCGGCCTTGACCTCCTCGGCGCTGAACAACAGCGGGGCGATCGGGAAGCCGGCCGCGTCGGCGCTGGTGCACTGCTGGCCGCGGCCATCCCCGGTCGGCGCCGTGGCGGTGCTCCACACCGCCTCGCAGCCGCCATAGAAGGTGTCTCCGGGATCGACGGTCGCGTGGTAGATCTCGTAGAGGCGCTGCTCGCTGCGCGAGACGACCAGCATGTGACAGTCCGCGCCGTCGCCGAAGCCGCTGCAGTCGTAGCCGGCCCACTGGTTGTTCGGGTCGGGCGGATCCTGCGGGTAGTCCTCGACGTAACCACCGGGCGGCAGCGGGACCGGGGCGGTGTCGCAGTCGGGCTCGTAGTAGTAGTCGGGCTCGATCGTGAAGTCCCGCTTCGCGGTGCCGGCGGCGGCGTCGATGACGACGATGCTGAAGTCGATGCGCATCGTGCCCGTGCCCCAGCCGCCGGGGCCCATCTCCTGCACCATCCAATTCGTGATCGCGTCCGAGTCGGCGGTCACCGCCGCCTGGCTCACGTCCTGGTAGAACCACGCGTCGTCCGGGAAGTAGCGGCCCTCTGCCTGCGAGGCGCACAGGGTGCTGTCGTCGCCGCCGCCGGTGTCGGTCGGGTCGGCGGTCGTGTTGGTGGTGCTGCCGGTCGGGCCGGCGGTCGGGTCGCTCGAGAGGGAGTCCGTGTCCCCGCCGGTCGGCTCGGCGCCGGTCGTGCCGGTCGCTTCCGTGGCGGTGCCCGGGTCGCTCGCGGTGCCGGTCGGCTCGCTGCTCGCGGAGGTGCCCTCGGTCGCGCTCGCCGTCGCCGTCGCGGTGACGCTCGCCGATCCGCCTTCGCCGCTCGCATCGCCGCCGACGGTGCTGCAGGCGGCCAGGCCCAGACTCGCGCTCAATCCATGGATCATCCGAAGTCGCATCGCCGCATCATCGATCGCGGCGGGGGCCGCGTACAGGGTCGAGGACGCGCCTGATCGAGTGATGGAGCGGGGCCTGGGGACCTCGGGGCGCGACTGGTTTGCGCGGGCGCGCGCTGATAGGTTGGCGGCATGTCGACGACGCCGACGGAGAGTCCGGACGAGCTCGACCGGCTTTATGCATATGCAGCGTGGATGCTCGGCGATCGGGCGGCGGCGCTGATGGCCCTGCGCACGGCGCTGGCCAGCGGGGCGCGTGGCGGGCTCAACGAGCGACTGGCGGGCTTGCGGACCGCGGTGCTGGCCCAGGCGGGGGCGCAGCCCGGGACGCCGGCGAAGCGGCGCGAGCAGCTCGACCGGGTGCTGCGCACCGGCACCAGCGTGTCGATGAAGATGGGACACCCGACGCTGCGCAGCGAGGTGCGGCGGCTGCCGGTGCTGCTGACCGGGTTCATGCAGAGCTGCCTGATCGCGGCGGTCGGGGCGTTGCAGCCGGCGCTGCGCGAGCTGTTCGTGCTGCTGGTGGTGCTGGGGCTGCCGGAGGCGGAGGTGCTGGCGTTGCTCGGGGCGCCGACGCGCGGGCTCTCGGGCCCTCGCAGCCGCATGCTCGGCCAGCTCGAGGACTACCTCGGGCCACGCTGCGGTCACCTGCACGCGGCCAACCCGTGTCAGTGTCCCAATCGCTTGCAGCTGGCGCTGGAGCAGGGGTTCGTGCAGATGCCGGAGCACGAGCTGACCAGCGAGCGCTATCCGGCGGGGGTGTTCGCGGATGTGCGCCGGCTGTACGCCGCCCTGCCCCCGCTGCGGCTGACACCATCGGTGCGGGCGACGCTGCCCGGCTGAGCGGACGCGTGGCAGCGACCTGGCCGATGGGTCAGGTCAGAATGGTTGCAGGAAGATCAGGTTGAGGCCGATCGCGGGCAGCTTGTATTCGCCGGGCTGCAGGCCCTGGACCTCGCCGAGGTAGTCGGGGTGGCTGTGACCGAGGCAGGTCGTGCGCCGACGGACCAGCGGCACGGCGATGTCGAGGCGGATCAATTGCGGAGTGACGCCGAGCAGCTGCATGAAGGCCGTCACGCCGTAGCCGACCTGCGCGTAGTAGCTGTCCTTGCCGAACCAGCCGCTGTAGTCGTCGCAGCCGGCGACGCTGGCGACGCCGGTGAACAGCGAGCCGCCGAGGCCGCGCAGCCAGCCGAGCTGCAGCAGGTTGATGTCGAGGTTGTTGACGAAGACGTGGCGGTACTCGATCTGCGCGAGGGCCATCGCGCGGCCGAACAGCTCGTTGCCGCTGTACGCCCCGAGGCCGTCGAGGCCGCCGCCGCGCAGCAGGCTGCGGTACTCGGGGGCCGAGCCGATCGGGGCCATCATCGCGAACTCGAGGCGGCTGGCGAGGATGTGCTGGTGGGCGATCGGCCACAGCTGCACCCACGAGCCCGACACGGTCAGGCTGTAGCGGCGATCCTCGGAACCATCGAGGCGCAGGGTCTGGCCGGCGGTGACGCCGAATTGCAGGCGTCGGCCGCGATCGGGCCACAGCGCGAACTTGCGGTTGTCCTCGACGAAGAACGCGCTCTCGTTGACCCGCACGCCGCTGTTTCGATCGAGGCCGTTGGGGTTCAAGTACTGCAGCTCGCCGAACAGGCGCAGGCGCATGCGACGACGACGGCGGTTGATCTTGTCGCCGAACCACAGGCTGGCGCCGGCGCCGACGGCCGCGCTCGACTCGCGGTCGCGCAGGATCTGGAAGTGGCCGGTGGTCCGCAGGTCGCGGCGCTGGCTGCCCTCGAACAGGACCCGGCCCGAGAGCGCCTGCAGCCGCGCGGTGGCGGTCTGCGCCGCGGAGAACTCGGAAGCCGAGACCTCGAGGCCGATGCCGGTGTAGACGAAGCGCGCGCTCGGCGGGGAGCGGTTGTTGAACAGCGGATCGACGTTGGCGCGCGGCGGCAGGGCGGTCTCGTTGAGGCGCGTGCGCGGGTCGACGGTGACGGCCTTGAGCGGCTGATCGGTGATCAGCGTGAAGGTGTGGCTCGCGGAGTGTGGGATCAGGGCCAGCTCGCTGGCGGGCCGGGCCTCGTCGTCGCCGTTCCAGACCAGGTAGTGCTGCTTGCCGCCGCGCTCGCGGGCCATCACCTGCACCGGCTCGATCAGCGGGCGGTCGCCGTCGCGGCCGATGGTGATGCGGTGGCGGTAGCGGCCGTCGACCAGCGCGGTCCGGACGTCGCGCACGCTGTAGTCGAGGCGCGGGTGCGGGGCGAGCCACTGATCGAAGAACCAGTCGAGGCGGTGACCGTAGGTCCGCTCGGCGAGCTTGCGCGGGTCGGCGTCGGCGTCGGCGACCAGGCCGATGTAGATCTGCGCCCGCTGCGACGGGGTCATGATGTCGTCGAGCTTCTCGTGCAGGCGCCGACCGGTCGGCAGCTCGTGGCTGAAGTAGAGCGGGTGGATGCGCACCGGCATCACGTCGTCGCTGCCGCGGAAGTAAGCGGCGGCGAAGGTGGCCTGGCCCGAGTACAAGAAGTTGTCGACCGCGGGCACGAAGGTGAACTTGCGGAAGATGTCGGCGACGTACTCGTCGCCCTGGGTGCGAACCAGTCGCCAGACGTCGAGCAGCGCCATCGTCAACATGCCGTGCGCCCAGAGGTCGGTCGAGGGGTCGTGGCGGCCGACCATGTGCCCGTAGGTCTGGAGGTCGAGGCTGGCGCGCGCGACCACGGCGGTGTGAAATTGCAGGAAGCGCTTGCCGGGCCACAGCTGCAGGAACTGGTCGCTGAGGATGACGGCGCTGGGGTGGAACTCGGCGACGTTGGTGCGCAGCGGGCCCTGCACGACGGTGATGGTGCTGCCGACGGGGGCCTCCATGCCGGCGGCGCGGCCGACGTCGAGGGTCTCGCGCACGACCTTGAGCACGTGGCCGGGGATGTCGCGGTAGAGCTGGGCGCGGCGCTCGGCCGGCACACGATCGCCGGGGCGCCACAGGGTGTGCAGCACCTCGATCTGGACGCCGCGGTAGGTCTGCCGCGCCCGTTGCCAGCGCGGGCCCCAGAACACGGAGGGGTACGCGAGCCGGCCGTCGCCGCCGACGGCGTCGCGGGTGACGAGCAGCTCGTCGCCGTCGAGCTGGCGGGTCTCCGCGTCGGTCGGGACCTGTCCCGGAGACCAGGTCGGTGCGGTGGCGAAGCGCAGGTCCTCGACGGTCCAGCGGACCGGGTCGATCACGCGGCCGGGCGGGAGGTCGTGGCCGCCCTGGGCCCGCACGCTCGGCAGCGGGGCGATCGCGCCGGCCAGCGAGCAGCGCCGCCGCGAGCAGCCGAAGGGCCAGTAGCGGTGCGGCACGGTCACGCGGTAGGCCAGGCGCACCTCGGTCTCGCCGGCCCGCAGCTCGAGCTCGAGGTCGCCGCGCTCGCCGATGCGACGCACCGCGGCGGTGCCCTGGTGATCGAGCAGGTCGAGGCGTCCGGCGTGGAAGGGGCCGTCGATGTAGGCCGAGACCGCGACCTCGTCGAGCTCGATCGGCTCGCGGGGCATGACCGCGGCGTAGTTGAGCAGCACCAGCCGCTCGCCGGCCCGCGCCGGGCGGCTCAGTTGATAAACGGCCTCGCCGTCGACGATCGCCCCGCCCCGCGGGCTGCGCTCGCCGGTCGGCAGGCGCTCGCCGCTGCGATGAACCGCCAGGCGCACGCGCACGGCCTCGATCGCCAGCGACCGGGGATCGGGCCCGACGATCGGAGCCGGGGCGCCCGAGGTCGGCCGGGGCCCGGGACCTTCCGCGTGCGGGACCGCGTGCGTGCTCGCGGAGGGGTCGGCGGCTTCGGGCGCGTCCGCGCGTCGGGCCAGGTCGACGGAGGATCGTGCGGCGCTCAGGGTCGAGGACAGGGCCGGTGACAGGGCGCCCGGCCAGACCTGCAGCGTGCCGGCGGACCAGCCGGATCGGGGCTCGTCGGCGGCGACGGGGCCGGCCCGAGCGAGCACCAGGACCGCAAATACGACGCTCCACAGGCACAGCCAGGCCCTGCGGCGAGGATGGCTGCGGCGCGCGGCGGAGCGGGGCACGGACATGAGCACGGGGATGCGAGGACGGAACACGGGTCGCGCGAGGGCGGGGCGGCGCGACGAAGTCTCCTGGGGCCACGCACCGTGGGGTCCCCAGCTTGCCGCACCTCGTGAGTCGTGACCAGAGCTTCCCGGGTGTCGACCGGGGACGCGCGGCTGCGGGTGTGTACGGTCAATCGCTTGCCCATCGCGCGCCCGCGGCTCTACAGTGGGAGGGCTGGCCGCCCCCGCGGGGGTTGCGCGAGCTCATTACCTGGCCTCTGGATCGCCCCCATGAATTACGCCTCACGCCGCCCCTGGTCCTCGCTGCTGCGCAAGAGCGTCTCACTGCCCGCACTGCCCGTGGGCGGCTGGGCGCGCGGGTTCTTGCTCGGCCTGGTGATCGCGGCCTGCGGGCGCAGCGAGTACGCGGTGCCCTGCGAGTCCGACGCGGACTGCGGCGAGGGCTCGGTGTGCGCGCCCGAGGGCCTGTGCGTGGAGATCGAGGGCGAGTGCATCGTCGACGCCGACTGCAAGTCGGGCGAGAAGTGCCTCGACTTCGAGTGCGTGGCGCAGCGGGTCTGCGACGACAACCTCGAGTGTCCGCCGGGCACCAGCTGCGTGCGCGCCGATCCGGACGACGACTTCGGGGTGTGCGAGGGCGCGACCGACTGCCCGCCCTGCCCGCCCGGCACGGCCTGCGACGGCGCCGGCCAGTGCGTGCCGACCCCGCCGCCGCCCTGCATGTTCGACTTCGAGTGTCCCGAGGGCCAGGCCTGCATCGACGGGGTCTGCGGCGGCGGGTTGATGTGCAGCAACGACTTCGAGTGCCCGGACGGCCAGCTGTGCATCGAGGGCTTCTGCGGCACGGGGGTGTGCGAGTTCGACTTCGAGTGCGACTTCGGCCAGTTCTGCCTCGGCGGCCTGTGCCAGGCGATCCCGGGCTTCTGCTTCAGCAACGCGGACTGTCCCTTCGACCAGATCTGCCTCAACAACTCGTGCGTCTCGCCGCAGTGCTTCAGCGACTTCGACTGCGCCCCGGGCGAGTTCTGCATCGACGGCTTCTGCCAGTTCAACCCGCAGTGCTTCAGCGACTTCGACTGCCCCGACGGTCAGGTCTGCCTCGACTTCCAGTGCGTGTTCAACCCGGAGTGCTTCAGCGACGCGGACTGCCAGCCCGGCGAGACCTGCATCAACAATCTCTGCGAGCCCGCGCCGCCGGAGTGCTTCAGCGACGCGGACTGCCAGCCCGGTGAGAGCTGCATCAACAACCTCTGCGTGGCCGTGCCGCCGGTGTGCTTCAGCGACGCGGACTGCCAGCCCGGCGAGAGCTGCATCAACAATGTCTGCGTGCCCACCCCGCCCGCGTGTGTGGTCGACGCGGATTGCCAGCCGGGTGAGAGCTGCATCAACAACCTCTGCGTGCCGACCCCGCCCGCGTGTGTGGTCGACGCGGATTGCCAGCCCGGCGAGAGCTGCATCAACAACCTCTGCGTGCCCACCCCGCCAGTCTGTGTGGTCGATGCGGATTGCCAGCCGGGCGAGAGCTGCATCAACAGCCTCTGCGTGCCCACCCCGCCGGATTGTGTCGTCGACGCGGATTGCCAGGTCGGCGAGAGCTGCATCAACAGCCTCTGCGTGCCCACCCCGCCGGATTGCGTGCTCGATGCCGACTGCCAGCCCGGCGAGAGCTGCATCAACAACGTCTGCGTGGTCGTGCCCGAGTGCGTGCTCGATGCCGACTGCCAGCCCGGTGAGAGCTGCGTCAACAACGTCTGCGTGGTCGTGCCCGAGTGCGTGCTCGATGCCGACTGCCAGCCCGG
>Ga0116158_10005912_pt1 | contig 10268 bp, 12 predicted proteins | sample AD_UKC052_MetaG_FD_89883 | JGI IMG/M metagenome (GOLD analysis project Ga0116158, IMG submission 89883) | Active sludge microbial communities of municipal wastewater-treating anaerobic digesters from USA - AD_UKC052_MetaG | ecosystem: Engineered > Bioreactor > Anaerobic > Digestate | place: USA... | reverse complement strand
TTTCATTTTGGGGCTAAAAGGTAACGAGTTTTTTCAATTCAGGCCCGATAGTAGGCAAAATCAATGAAAAAAAGTTAAAAAAAAGTCTGTGGAATAATTTGGTTTATAAAATAAAGTAGTTTATTTTTGTCTTCTCAACAATCAAAATGAAGCCGCACACACTTCTGATCATCCTGTTGTTATCCTTTGCCGCAGGCAAACTGGCAGCACAAAGCACACCAATTACCGGAAGGGTAACCGATACCCGTAAGCGGCCCATGCAGGGGGTAAGCTTAACGCTTGCCGATACCTATGATGGTGCTACCTCGGACAGTTCGGGCGCCTTCCGGTTTGTTACCTCAGAATCGGGTAAGCATAAATTACAGGTAAGCTTTACCGGGTTTGCCCCCTGGGAAACCGAATTGGAGCTAAAAGGTGATTCCCTGTTTTTTGATATAGTATTAAAAGAGCTACCGAATGAACTTACCGCTGTAGTAATTACAGCAGGCAGCTTTGAAGCAGGCGATGCCAAAAAGGCCACCGTATTGAAACCGCTTGATATTGTAACCACCGCAAGTGCCAATGCCGATGTAGCGGCGGCCATGCGCACCCTGCCCGGCACGCAGCAAATTGGCGAAAGCGCCGAATTGTTTGTAAGGGGTGGCGAAGGTTACGAAACCCGGCAGTTTATTGATGGCATGGTGGTGGCCAATCCATTCTTCAGTTCGGCGCCCAATATTGCAAGCCGTGGAAGGTTTTCTCCTTTTCTTTTTAAGGGTACGGTTTTTAGTACCGGCGGCTATTCTGCCCTTTATGGTCAGGCGCTTTCGTCGGCGCTTGTGCTCGAGTCTATTGATTTGCCCGACCGTTCGGAGGCAAGCGCTTCCATATCGCCCCTTTTCGCAGGAGGTCAGTACCAGCATCTTGCAAAAAACAAAAAGAACAGTTGGGGGGTAAATGCCGGGTATACCAATCTCGCTTTGTATTTTGCCCTTGTTCCCCAAAAACCCGATTATTTCCGCTCACCCGAGGTATGGAACGCAGATGCCAACTTCAGGGTTAAAACTTCGGCCTCGGGCATGATTAAATTTTTCGCCAGTTACAATGTAAACAAACTGGGGCTTCGAAATCCTGATATTGATATGCCCAACCTGAAAAATGCATTTGGGTTAAAAGGTGGAAACCTTTACACCAATATCAGCTACCGCGAAAGACTGACCAACAGGCTGATGCTGAAAACCGGGGCAAGTTTTAGCCTGAATAACGATCATATTAAGCAGGAACTGCAGGATAGCGCCGACCAACCTGTTACCAATGGCATTCCGGATTATATGAAGCTGAAAACCTATGAACTCAATAATCGTTCGATGCTGGCACAGGTAAGGGCTGTGCTCGATTACAGGCTTGGCGGATTAAGCGCCGTTCGTTTTGGCGGCGAATACTGGCATAGCAAGGATAGCAGTCTTTACAATAAATTATATCCAAACACACTCACCGATAACTTTGGCGCCGTTTTTGCCGAAGGAGACATTTACATCACACAGGGGCTAGCCTTCAGGGCCGGCCTGCGGGCCGAATACAGTGATTTACTGGCCCGCCCCAATATTGCCCCCCGCACTTCATTGGCTTATAAATTTACCAAAAAGGCACAGGTTTCGGCCGACTATGGCATTTTTTACCAAAAGCCAATCAGCCAATACCTGCTTTTTAATCAGCAATTGCCCTATATGCGTGCCGATCATTTTATCCTCACCTATCAGCGCATGGATGCCGTTACCACTTTCAGGGCACAGGTATTTCAAAAGAATTACAAACAATTGCCCCGGTTTGACGCAGATACCTCGGCAGGCGGAACCGGCTATGCAAAAGGGTTTGAACTTTTCTGGCGCGATAAAAAAACGTTTAAAAACTTCGATTACTGGGTCACCTATTCATGGCTTGATACCAAAAGGGAATACCTGAATTATCCCTATGCCCTGCAACCCTCTTTCGCCGCCAACCATACGGCAAACCTGGTAGTGAAACGCTTTTTTACCAAACTGAATACCCAGTTTAACATGAACTATCAGTTTGCAACCGGCAGGCCTTATTACAATATCCGCTGGAATACGGATGAGCAGGATTTTAAGGTGCTCGACCAGGGGAAAACCATTGCTTACAACAGCATGAGCCTGAGTGTAAACTACCTGAAAAGCGTTGGAAAAGCATTTGGGGTAATTGTATTCAGTGTTACCAATGTATTAAACAGCAAACAGGTGTACGGATATCAGTACCCCTACAATGGCGGCGAAAAAGTGGCCATTCTTCCACCCGCCCGTCAGTTCTTTTTTGCCGGTATTTTCCTTAGCTGGGGTACCGACAGAACACAGGATGCTATCAATAACAATTTATAATTCACACAAAACACAAAAAAACAACTATGAAAAGGATTATTCTTCCAATTGCCGCTGTAATTTTCAGCCTTACTTTATTTGCCCAAAGCGCCCGGTACAACGAGGCCATGAAATCAAACATTGCCAAAATGGATAGTACATGGAGCAAAGAGGGACTTGTACAAACAGCCAATACTTTTGAGCGTATTGGTAATGCAGAAAAAACGGAGTGGCTGCCATTTTATTATGTTGGGTACTGCCTCGTAATGAGTGCCTACATGGAAAAAGACGTGGCGAAGGTGGATGCCATATGCGATAAGGCCGACGAAAATTTAAGCAAGGCGGCTGCATTAAAGCCAAATTGCTCTGAAATTACTACCGTTCAGGCTATGGTACTTACTGCCCGCATGCAGGTGGATATGAGCCGTGGAATGACCCTCGGGCCTAAATCTTCGGGGATGTTACAGGCCGCCATGGCACAACAGCCAACCGGTAACCCGCGTACGATGATGAACATGGCGCAAAGTCTTTACTACACACCCGAAGCTTTTGGCGGAAGTAAGGCAAAAGCGATTGAATTGATGGAAAATGCACTTGCTTCTTACGCAACTTTTAAACCTGAAAGTCCATTGCATCCATCATGGGGCAAAGCTTATGTAGAACAGACTCTCGGGCAATGGAAAGCTTCTAAATAATGGCAATGGGTAACCCGTGGAAAAAAGGAATTATTTCCCTGAACGGGTTACCCATCTTTACAACATTACGCAACCTTAATATAAAATAGTATGGAAAATGAAAATCTGGAGCCGGTTCAATCGCTTAGGCTCATTGAATCCATGATAAATACGGCCAGAAACCGATTTTCGGATAATGGTCATCTTTATTTGCTATGGGGTTGGGTAGTGCTTATTTGTTCTGTAGTGCATTTTGCCTCCATACAGTGGAACCTGTTTGAGCATCCCGAATGGATATGGGGACTTACCTGGCTGGCATTGCTTTACCAAACGGTTTATCTTGTAAGGCAAAAGAAGAAAATAAGGGTAAGCACTTACACTGACGATTTACTGAAAGCCATTTGGATGGTTTTTGCAGGATGCGGGCTTTTGTTGGGCATAGTGGTGGGCAGGCTTGGCGATTGGAATACCATGTACCCGCTGATTTTAATGTTATACGGAGTTCCTACCATATTATCCGGTACTGTACTACGTTTTAAGCCTTTGGTTTTGGGCGGTATTATTTGCTGGATGCTATGTATAATAAGTGTTTTTTTGCCACTCAGGTATAACCTGCTCATGGTTTCACTGGCAGTTATAGCGGCCTGGATTATTCCGGGTTACCTGATGAAACAAAAGTTTGCGAAAGAGAATCGTTCATAATTATAAGACATGGAAGCAGAAAATAAATTTTCAGAAGCGGATAGCCTGCGGTTGATTGCGGCCACCATTCAGGAAGCCAAGGGTGGGTATTATCATGACAGCGGAATAGGCTCCATATTTTGGGGAACTGTAATCAGCATTGCAGGTTTAATGACCTTTTTTACGCTTCAGTTTAAATGGGATAACGATTTTGACTGGTGGCTGCTTGCCTTATTTGCACTGGTTCCACAAATATTTATCAGTATCAGGGAGGGCAGGCAAAAGGTGGTTAAAACACATGTAGGTCGCGCCCTTGATATGGTTTGGATTTTGTTTGGATTCAGCATTTTCGCCATCATTTTCTATATGAATTTTTCTCCTGTTATGCACATGAAGTTTTTGGCTGAAGATGGAACTGCCCTGTTTGCCAAAAACCTTTCAACGGGTGAAACACGGGATTATTCATTGTCGGTTGCCCCAAGCCCGGGATCTTTGCTGCTGCTGCTTTATGCATTTCCAACCATGGTTACCGGGGTGGTGCAAAAATTCAGGCCGATGATTATTGGGGCCATCATTACCTACGTGTTTTTTGTGATATCTATTTATACCCGCAATCCTGTTGATCAGTTATTAATGGGTATTTCGGGATTGCTGAATTGGCTTATTCCGGGGCTGATTCTTCGTAAAAGATACCTGAAGGCTGAAAAACTGCAGCATGTTTAAGGAACTAGACCCCATACTTCATTCTCAACTCAGGTTGGCCGCAATGTCGCTGCTGATAAGCGTAAAGGAGGCTGAATTTACCTATTTACGTGAGAAAACAAATTCAACCGCGGGTAACCTGAGTGTGCAACTGAATAAACTGAAAGAAGCAGGTTATATTGACATAACCAAGCAATTTAAAAACAACTATCCTCAAACGCTTTGCAGTATTACGCCCATAGGGATAAATGCCTTTGAGCAATATGTAAAGGATTTGCAGGAATACCTCAATATAAAATAAATAGTGCTTTATTTTTTTGAGTGTTTTTGCCCATTACCTTTTCTATCTCACATGCCTGTTAAGCGATATGCCAATTCTGAAAGATGCGTTCCAGTAAACATCGCGCCTGTCTGTATGTCCGCGTGGCCGTGTATTGCGTGGCGGGTTAATTAAAATACTACGGTTGTAAAGCTGCGTGGCAAGGTCTGCCTGTGCAGGGTCAAGATATTTGTAAAACAAAGAAGGGTCAACCCAATCTCCCTGCATTACATCATCAAGGTAATCGGTACTTGTAAACCGCCTGAGCCCCTCGAGCCTGAGCGTAAAGGTCCGGCTCAGCTCGTACCTAAGGCCAATACCAACAGGAATTATTAAGGCATTTTTTTTATAAGGCTTACGATCAGGATACTCTGAAAACCCCTGGCCCTCCAATCTGAGGGGTGCAAGGTCAATCCACTGATTGTCCATAAGTGCCTGAGGGTTAAAAAAGGTCATACCCATTCCGGCCGTTACATAAGGAGAAAGCCTTGGAATATACCGGTCGTAGATATCATAATTGCGGAAATAAATCGGGTGTATTTCGGCACCTAAAAAAAATTCGAAAATATTGGTGCCAAAATTGAGGTTTCGCTCATACCGGCCAATTGCGCTGTAATGGGTGGCACCCTTAAGCAGGCTGTCATATCCTTCCACCCGGCCAAGGCCTAAATCAAGGCGAAAGGCTAACCAGTCTTGGTGGGTTGCCGTAAGGGTGAGGCCCCCGGTAAGCTTTGAACTGTTTACCGTATAGGCGGCAATGCCGTCCTTGCCATTTTTGCTGCCCTGTATATCGGTAATACCATTCATAATTCCCATGTTTGCCGAAAGGTCCAGTACCCATGATGGTTCATAGTGGCCGTTATCATAAAAATAATAGCCCTGGCTCCTGGCAGAGGATACCATGCACAAAATACTTACCACGGCAAGGATTCCTGATGTATAATATTTTAAACGAAAAGGCATTTGAATTCGAAAATAGCAATTTTGGGGTTTAAATCGGGAGATTATTAATTTAGCGTATCATTTTTCATCTTTCCGGGCACCCCGAAATTCCGGTTATAAAATTTACATGCATCACTAAGACCACAACCATGGCATTTTGGCTGCCTTGCGGTACAAATATACCGGCCATGCAAAATAAGCCAGTGATGGGCGATATGAATCAGTTCCTTCGGTATAAGGGCAATCAGTTGTTTTTCGGCAGCAAGGGGTGTTGTAGCCCGCCAGGTAAGCCCAAGCCTTGCACTTACCCTGAATACATGGGTGTCTACGGCCATATTGGGCTGATTGTCAACAACACTTGTTATCACATTTGCTGTTTTTCGGCCTACTCCCGGCAATTTAACCAGTTCCTCCACCGTCATGGGTACTTCTCCGCCAAAATTTTCAATCAGCATGTTGGCCATCCCAATCAGGTGTTTGGTTTTATTGTTTGGGTAACTTATGCTTTTAACGAGCGGAAAAACCTCTTCAAAGGTGGCTTTCGCCATTGAGGAAGGGTCGGGGTATTTGTCGAAAATGGCAGGGGTGGTCATATTTACCCGCTTATCGGTACACTGCGCCGACAGAATTACGGCAACCAATAATTGAAAGGGATTGTCGTAAACCAGTTCGGTTTCGGCAACAGGCATATTTTGCTGAAAATAATCCAGTACTGCTTTAAATCGCTCTTTGCGGTTCATAAACCTTTAATAAGATAAACGGGAATATCAGAACATTCCGGCTGTATAAAGGTTGCAAAGTAAACGATTGGGCGTCAACTATTTGCAACCTGCATTTTTGCCTTTTCAGCAGCATAGGAAAGTATCCGGCTAACAACTGCTTCCCTTGGCGAATACATTGATTTGTCCAGACGTTGGGAGGCTTCCCGTATTACCGTCATTTTTTCGCGAAGGGTCCAGTCTTCTTTCAGGGCCTGTTCCATTTGCATCGCGTTTCCGGCTTCTAGTTCGCCGTAATGGAATTCAAGTAAATCTTCAGGCGTAAAATTGTGCATCAGCAATACAATCAAAAGGTGAAAACAATAAAATTCCTACTTAAAACGGAGAAGAAATGGAAATATTGTTTCGGGTTTGTTGTTTATTGTTTCTGGTTTTGGGTTTTGGGTTTGAGGTTCCGGGTTTGAGGTTTCGGGTTTCGGGTTTGTTGTTTCAGGTTTGTTGTCTTGCGCAACCCACATATATCCCATTCACCATTCAAATTTGGGATTTGGAGTCCCCCTCTAATCCCCCCGCAGGGGGGAGGTTTGGAATTTGGAATTTCCTTATTTGGAATTTCCTTATTTGGAATTTGGGATTTTTTTATTTGGAATTTTTCTCTTCCACTACATAAACATCTTCATTGTCCCGCTTCATCAGGTATTTTTCGCGGGCAAACTTCTCCAGCATAGCCGGGTCGCGGTCAAGTGCTTCCACCTGTTTACGGGTTGTTTCAATCTCGGCTTTATAGTAACCTATTTTTTCTTCCAGCTTTTCCAGTTCCTGCTTTCTTTTTTGCTGGGTAAAAATGTCTTTTTCATCAAAAAACACCATCCAGGTTACAAAACCGGCTACTGCCAGTAAATAATGGAGTTTGTAACGGAAAATGAATGACTTATGCATAAACAAAGTTTGCCCTTTTTAAACGAAATAATCAAACGGGTATTTTACACATGTTCACAGCAGGCCCATAAAGGTAAAAATCTTCCATCAATCATGGCCTGACTTACCATTTCAGGCTTAATCTGCCGGTATGGCGAAAAAACGGGGATACTCTTCAAAAGTTGAAAAGTATCCCCGGTTATTTTTTAATCAGGCACAGCCTGCCCCGCCAAAGCGGGGGCCGTGCGTGCCTACTTCCCGAATTTCAGTTTGCTACCCGGATAAATGCCGTTTTCTTCCAGCAGTTCTTCAATACGGATAAGCTGATTGTACTTGGCAATACGGTCGGTACGGCTTGCACTACCGGTTTTTATTTGTCCGCAATTAAGGGCTACGGCGAGGTCGGCAATGGTGGTATCCTCGGTTTCGCCGCTGCGATGGCTCATGATGGTGTTGTACCCTGCATGTTGTGCCATGGTTACCGCGTTAATGGTTTCGGTAAGCGAACCAATCTGGTTAACTTTTACCAGCAGGGCATTGGCTATTTTCTTTTCAATACCCATGCTCAGGCGGTTTACATTGGTTACAAAAAAGTCGTCACCAACCAGCTGAATTTTGCTTCCAACCGCATCGGTCAGCATTTTCCATCCTTCCCAGTCATCTTCGGCCATGCCGTCTTCAATGCTTACAATGGGGTATTGATTTACCCAGTTTGCCCAGTATTCCACCATTTGGTCGCTTGTAAGTTCGCGGCCATCGCTTTTGCGGAAAACATACATTTTCTTTTCGTTGTTGTACAATTCGCTCATGGCAGGGTCAAGTGCAATGGCAATTTGCTCGCCTGCTTTAAAACCTGCAGCTTCAATAGCAACCAGAACGGTTTCAATGGCTTCTTCGTTGCTCTGTATGTTGGGGGCAAAACCACCTTCATCACCCACATTGGTGCTGTATCCTTTTTTCTTCAATACGGTTTTCAGGGCATGAAACACTTCGGTACCCCAGCGCAAACCTTCGCTAAAGCTTGATGCGCCTTTGGGCATTACCATAAATTCCTGGAAATCAATTTTATTATCGGCATGCGAACCACCGTTAATAATGTTCATCATGGGAACCGGCAGGGTGCGTGCATTGGTACCGCCTACATAGCGGTAAAGCGGCAATCCGGCTTCTTCGGCGGCAGCTTTTGCCACGGCAAGGCTAACGGCAAGAATGGCGTTTGCGCCAAGTTTCGCCTTGTTAGGGGTGCCGTCAAGCTGAATCATGGCATTGTCAATACCCGCCTGATCGGCTACATCCCATCCTGCCAACTCATTGGCTATCAGGTCGTTTACATTGTTTACTGCCTTCAAAACGCCTTTGCCTACGTAAACACTTTTATCGTTATCACGAAGTTCAACCGCCTCGTGGATACCCGTGCTTGCTCCGGATGGAACGGCAGCGCGGCCAAGGGCGCCATCATCGGTTAATACGTCAACTTCAACGGTGGGGTTGCCGCGGCTGTCGAGAATTTGCCGGGCGTGGATGCTTGTAATGTAAGCCATGTGTTATTTTTTATTTTAGATTGAATATTTAATTTTGGTATAATAACCATTAAAATTAAAATCGTGTAAAATTAACACTTTGAGCGGTTTGTGGAATGATATTTATTAGGTTTTATTCTGAATGATTCTGGTGTTTTAATGTGTTAGGTTCACCATCATTCCTTTGAAATTAATTTTCCAAATCGGTTTTGATCAATATTTTTCGAAAATTTTTGGTATCGTTTTCGGTTTCCGATGCAGGCGCGCACGGCCAATGCACGCACGGCTGTGCGTGCCTACAACACCGTCAAATTCCTGAAAATCTCCTCCAGGCTCCCTCCTGTAGTTTGCAGGCTCGTAATATTCAGGTTTTGTTCGGCTGCCATTTGCAATACCTGCCTGCGAATGGCCTCAATATCTGCCGATTTCAATATCCATTGTCCATCCTGGCTTTTTTCCAGGAAAGTAACCCCGGGTAGCCTTTGCAGCCATTCGGGTTCCAGCACTTCTTCAAAACCAACCCTCAAAACCTTTTGTCCACCGGCTTTTTTCAGGGTTTCCAGTTTATCGTCGGCCACAAGGTTGCCTTTGCTGATGATGGCCACCCGGTCGCAAACGGCTTCCACTTCCTGCATAATGTGGGTACTCAGTATCACCGTTTTTTCTTTGCCCAATTGCCGGATCAGTTCCCTGATTTCCACCAGTTGATTGGGGTCGAGCCCGCCGGTTGGTTCATCCAGTATAAGTACTTCGGGGTTGTGCAGAATGGCGGCGGCAAGCCCAACCCGTTGCTTATAACCCTTGCTTAGCTGACCTATTTTTTTGTGCTGCTCCGGGCCAAGGCCTACACTTTCTATGCAATTGGCAATTTGCAATTTGCAATTGGCAATCTCGTGAACGTTTCCAATAAACTCCAGGTATTCCTTTACATACATTTCGTGGTACAGCGGGTTGCTTTCGGGCAGGTAGCCAATTTTTCGTTTTACCTCAAGGGGATTCTCCTGCACATTAATGCCGCACACTTCCGCTAGGCCGCTGTCGGGCTGCAGGTAACCGGCAATAATTTTCATGGTGGTGCTTTTTCCTGCACCGTTTGGGCCTAAAAAACCGAGTATTTCTCCTTTGGAAACCGAAAGGGAAATGGCATTTACCGCTGTTTGTTCCCCGTATTTTTTGGTAAGTTTTTCAATCCGCACGCTCATGGGGGCAAGTTAAGGAGGGATTGGGAATTTGAGGGAGGGGGAAAAGTTAATTAGTGGATGAGGAGTAATAGAATACTAGAATACTAGAATAACAGAATAACAGAATAACAGAATAACAGAATAACAGAATAACAGAATAACAGAATAACAGAATAACAGAATACTAGAATAACAGAATACTAGAATAACAGAATAATGAATAAAGGAATAAGGGGGGGGGTAAATAAAAAGGGGATTAAC
>Ga0116158_10005904_pt1 | contig 10283 bp, 5 predicted proteins | sample AD_UKC052_MetaG_FD_89883 | JGI IMG/M metagenome (GOLD analysis project Ga0116158, IMG submission 89883) | Active sludge microbial communities of municipal wastewater-treating anaerobic digesters from USA - AD_UKC052_MetaG | ecosystem: Engineered > Bioreactor > Anaerobic > Digestate | place: USA... | reverse complement strand
ACGAGGCGCTTGCTATTTTAAAGACAAAGAAGAACCGGATTCTGCTGAGTATGAATAAACATCTCGGAACCTCTACCTCCTACCGTTCGTTGCTTAACGGGGTGTTGGTGCAGCAAACCGACGAAGGCAATTTTGCCGAATGGAAGGAAGTGGGTGGCCGCGAAACCACGCAGGAAGAAAAGGAAAACCTTGCCTTCGCCAATATTGTATGCAAACACCTCAAAAGCAACGCCATTTCGCTGGTAAAAGATAAGCAGCTTGTGGGGAAGGGTTGTGGCCAAACAAGCCGGATTGATTCATTACGTCAATCCATTGAAAAGGCAAAACAATTCAACTTCGATCTTAACGGCGCTGTTTTGGCAAGTGATGCTTTTTTCCCATTTGATGATTGCGTAAAAATTGCGCATGAAGCAGGTATTACTTCATTTATACAGCCCGGCGGTTCTATAAGGGATAAGGATAGCATAGACTATTGCACCAAAAATGGTTTGGCTATGGTAATAACGGGGATGCGGCATTTTAAGCATTAGGATTTTTGTTTAGTGGTTGGCGGGGACACCAACCACTAAAAACATTCCCCTAATGGCAGGTGTCCGCACCTACCATTAGGGGAATGTTTTTTAACAATGAATTTTCGCTATTTTGTGCAATAAATAGGAGTGAACTGAGTGTATGAAACTTAAACTTTTTGTCGGTACAGTTGCTTTACTTTTTGCCGGCTGTGCCGAAGAGGTTAAAAACACCATCAACCTTTCGGGACCCGCACAGGGAACCACCTACAATATAACCTACGTAGCAGGGGCTTATGCCAATTACCGGCTGGCAATAGATTCCATTTTCCGCAGCATTGATCAGTCCTTATCCACTTATCAGCCCGGGTCCCTTATTTCAAGAATAAACAGGAACGAGACAAATGAAGTGGATACGCATTTTACAGCCGTATTTAACAAGGCGAAAGAGGTTTCGGAAATAACAAACGGACTTTTTGACCCCACCGTGGCGCCGCTGGTAAATGCCTGGGGTTTTGGATTTAAAAAGAAGGAAAAGGTGACCCCGGCCCTGATAGATAGTTTAAAGAAAATCATAGGATACAGGCTTGTTTGGATGGAGGGCAATAAACTGGTTAAACGTTACCCCGAAGTCATGCTGGATTTCAATGCTATTGCCCCGGGTTACACGGTAGATATACTGGCCGCTTTTCTTGAAAGTAAGGGCATTCAGCATTACCTGGTTGAACTGGGAGGAGAAGTGCGCAGCAAAGGCAAAAAGCTGGACGGCAGCGCCTGGACGCTTGGTATTGAACAGCCCGAAGAAGCCCCATCTGAAGGTGCGCGCCTCAATAGCACTATTCAGCCTGGCGACCATGCCCTTGCCACTTCAGGAAACTATAAGAATTTTTACCTGGAAGGAGGGAAAAAATACAGCCATATCCTGGACCCCTCCACGGGATATCCAGCTAAAAACAGCCTGCTCAGCGCCACTGTAATTGCCACCGATTGCATAACCGCCGACGCCTATGCCACCGCCTTTATGATAATGGGTTTGGAGAAGGCCCAACAGTTTATGGCAGCGCACCCCACCCTGCAGCTTTCGGCTTTCTTTATATACGATCAGCAGGGCACCACAAAAACCTGGATGTCTAAAAATTTCCCTGCATTGGACAATTAAGATTAAACGAAATACAATAACTTTACCGGCAGCGATTGAGTAAACCCAAACCTGGGTGCAATGAAAAGATTTCCTTTAATTTTTAACCGATATGAACACTTTAAATTTTAGCGCAAACCAGCGTTTTACCCTGGTATTGCTGCGCATCCTTATTGGGTGGCACTTTTTGTACGAAGGCGTTATAAAAGCCTATAACCCTTCGTGGACCGCCAAAGGATACCTGCTGAGCGCCTCGGTACTAAAGCCATTTTTTGCCTGGCTTGCCTCCGATTCGCTCATTGGTACCATTAACACGCTGAACATTGCAGGCCTTATGGCTATTGGCATTAGTTTGATATTGGGTCTAAAAGTACGCTGGGGCTGTGTAGCCGGTATTCTGCTGCTTGTGTTTTACTATTTAGCCCATCCTCCATTTGCCGGGTTGCCGCAAGGCCCTTCGGAAGGCAGCTACTGGATTGTAAACAAGAACCTGATTGAAATAGCCGCTTTGCTGGTTATTTATCAGTTTCCGCTGACCGCCGCATTTGGGATGGAAAACCTTTTCCTCAAAAAAAATAAAACCACCGTAATAAACTAATTATCATGGCAAACGATAACAACTTTAATAAATGGAACAGGCGCGATTTACTGAAAGCGCTCGGTGGAATACCAATCGTAGGTTCTGTATGGTTTGCAGGGGCCGATCTTGCCGGCGATGCCAAACGGGAAAAGCAATTTCTGCTGGAAACCCTTAACATCAAAGCAACCCCGCCGCCCGAATCAGGCCCTATGAGCGGCAAGGCGCTGCGCGTAGGTGTAATTGGCTTTGGCATACGGGGCGAACAGCTTTGCCGGGCACTGGGTTTTGCTTCCACCGGCTGGCTTAAAGAGATGCAGGAGGCTTTAAACAATAACCCCAAAGACACAAGGCTGAAGGATTTTAAGGCGCAGGAAAACCTGAATATACAACTCGCTGGCATTTGCGATGTATTTGATGTAAGGGCTGAAGATTTTGTTGCCTCTTTTAACCGGGATGGAAACAAAGTAAAACGCTTTAGAACCCATACCGAAATGATCAACAGCGGCGAAGTGGATGCGGTTGTTATTGCCACGCCCGACCACTGGCACGCCCCAATGGCCATGGAAGCCTTGAATGCAGGTGTACATGTGTATGTGGAAAAACCGATGACCCACAACGTTAGCGAAACCTATGCCCTGCGCGATGCGGTTACCAACAACCCCAAAGCGGTTTTTGCGGTTGGCCATCAGCACCGGCAAACACAAAGCTTTTTAACCGCTCAGGACGTTATCCGCAAAAACATTCTTGGCCATGTATCGCTGGTACAAACCAACACCAACCGCAACGACGATAACGGTGCCTGGCAATATGATATCCATGAACTGGCGAGTCCCAAAACCATTGACTGGGACCTTTTCCTCGGTAATGCCCCTAAAGAAGCGTTTAACCTCGAGCATTTTTTCCGCTGGCGCAAATGGTGGGCCTATGGTTCGGGCCTGTCGGGCGACCTGCTTACCCACGATTACGACCGCATTAACTGCGTACTTGGCATGGGCATCCCCCGTTCGGTAACGGCTTCGGGCGGCATTTACACCCACCGCGATGGCCGCAATGTACCCGATGTGCTGCAGGTGAATATGGAGTTCCCAGATTTTACCACAGGTGGCAGCCAGGAAAAGGGCAAAGAAAAAGGGATGACCTTTGTGTACAGCGCCACGCTTGGCAATCAGTTCGACCGGGGAACGGTGCTGATGGGTCACGATGGCAGCATGGATCTGGGTAACCGTATTTCGGTTTACGCCGACCCCCGTTCCACCAAATACGCCGAACTCATTAAAGAACAGCGCATTGAAACCGATGTACCTATTTATCAGTACGACCCCGCGGTAAGCGGTACCGATGCCGTAACCTCTGCCACGGCTAAATACTTTGCCAACAAGGGCCTGCTGTGGACCTACCGCGATGGCAAACGGGTAGACTCCACCTTTTTGCACCTGCGCGAATGGCTAAGCTGCATCCGCAATGGCGGCACACCAAGCTGCTCCATTAAAGAAGGTTTTGATGAAGCGATTTCAGCTCATATGGCCGGGCTTTCGTACAAACTTGGCCGCAGGATAAACTGGGACCCTGCCGCACAGAAAATTATTGCACTGCCGGGTGAGGATTTGGATGCGGCGTTGTTGGGGAATGGGTAGGTAGATGGTCAATCACTCTTCCAGCATCCATTTTTCAAACTCCCGTATATTTTCTTTTACCACTTCTAATTTTAGCAGTGGGTTGCCAACCCATACATAAGGCGTTTGAAAGCGCTGTACATGGGCCTTATTGATGATGGCATACCTTCGGTTTACTGCAAATACCGGATCGCCGCTTTGTTCCATCAGGTCCGATGCTTCTTTCCAGGTGAGGGTACAGGCAATGGGTTGCGGTTGCCCCCACAGGTACACGAGTTTGTTGCGCGGGTTTTCGGGGCATTGCACAATGGAGGTAATTTGTTTGGCATCAATCCGCTTTCGTTGCCCGTTTTCCGCTTTCAGCCAAACAAGAGGAAGTACCAGTTGCGTGGAGGCTTTCAGTTCGGCCCGGGTTAACAGGGCAGGCAACTGTTCCAGCAGTTTTTGCCAGTAAGGTTTATTGATGAACGCGTCTACCTTGTAGGTGTTGATCAGTTCTTCGGATATCTCCGGATGATCGCTTTGAAAACCGGTGTTGAAGATTACAAATGGCTGATAATTGGGTTGCTGTTGTACAAATTGCAGTACCTCAAACCCGGAGCCGCCTACAAGGTCCCAATCGCAGAAAATAAGTTGGGGCAATTCTGTTTGAACCAGGCTTTTTGCTTCGCGGATACTTACGGCATGGCCCGCAAAGGTCCAGTTGGTAAAAGGTTTCATTTCGTGTTGCAGGCGTTTGGCTACATCTGGTATGTCTTCTACTACCAGGTACTTCAGGGTGTTTTGGTGGTTGGTTTCAGCGTTCATAGGAATAGTTTTGGGGGATACAAATAGTTACTTCGGTACCGCTAGTGTTTCCATCCTCCTCAAATGGTTCATCGCGGTACTGTATAGTAATCGGTTTTTCGTTATACGGATTCAGCAAATCCAGGATGGCCTGAATGTTGCGGGTGCCCACGCCATTGCTGCGGTAATTGCCGATGGCCGCCGCGGCTTTGCGGCCAATGCCATTGTCGAGGATGGTTACACAAAGCCTTTCGTCGATTGTTTTTCCGGCGCTTATCCAAAGGTCTTTGGGTCCTGTTTCCTTATTGCGCAAACCATGCACAAGGGCATTTTCCACAGGAATCTGCAAAATACCCATAGGAACCTGAATATTAGCCTCTTTCAGCAGGTTTTCAGGGATATTGAGGTGAACAGAAACCGCATGGTTTAATTCCAGTTGCTTGATATTGATTACGCTCATCACCAGCCGCCACTCCTGCGAAAGCGGGTGCGCAATGGCGCCTGATTGTGCGTTGCGGAAAATGATGCCGATGCTGTCGCCCAATTGGCCGAGCACGGCATCCACCTCGGGTTTATCGTACAACTGCGCTCCAACCGTATTGAGCGCGTTCAGAATAAAGTGTGGCCTGAATTGCGTACTCAGGCTTTTTACCTGCATGGATGTTAGCTGCCTCTGCTGCTCGCTGCGGAGGGCTTCGGCTTCGGCTTTAACCTGCTTAGCTTCGGCAACCGCAAGTTGTTTTTGCTTGTGCAGGTAAAAAAGGTAAAAAGAAACACTGATAACTATACATGAGATGATGAACCAAAACCACCATTGCTGCCAGAGGAAGCGGCGGATGGTGATGGAGAAGGAGTGGGTGGTGATGGTGCCGTCGGATTGGAGGATGCGGAGATGGAATGTGTATACACCACTTTGCAGATTGAGAAATGAATATGAATGGGTAATGGAGGCCCCTTTCCATACAAGCGAATCTCCAATAGCTATAAATGCCGTTTGCAGGTACCGGGGCATATTATCTTTTGATTGGTAGGCCACTTCAATATGCAGGCTGTTTTGGGTAGGTGAAACCGCCAGTGAATTGCCGGAATTAAGGATGTATTGTTTTTCTCCAAGGGTAATCTTTAAAGCCGGAGTTACTTTATAAGTTGGTAGTTTCAGCCAGGTTTTAAGGTCAAATTGATAGAGGTTATCGGAAGTGGTCATCCACAAGCTGCTGTCGCGGTGATCCACAAGCATCGTATTTTGTTCGCAATCGGCAGTAAAATTGGTCTCTTCAGGATTAAAATACCTAATTATTGGATTCTTTGGGTTTCCATAAAAAGATTTCAGATCTATCAGCAACAAGTTGCGCCCGGTGCCTGCTACAATATAGTTGTTCCAAAGGGCCATGCTAGAAACCATAATTCCATCGGGCAAAAGTGCATGCTCAATACGTTTTGCGTCTCCCGGACTAATTCGCCCTTTTTTGCGGGCATCTACAACCCATATACCTTTATTGCTGCCTATCCACACCAATCCTGTATTGTCGCATAAGCTGCTCATTATGCCAAAACTGGTTTGCTGCTCCTGTATCAGAAAAGTTTCGGCTTTTTTGGTTTCCGGGTAATAAACCCCCCATCCCTGGCTTGGGCGACCAAAGAAGATGCGTCCTTTCTGGTCTTCGGTAATGGAAACTATATTCTTTGTGCGAATTCCTTGTTCGGGGCCAATTTTTTCCCAGATAAACTTTGCTTTTTCAAGAACATCCTTATCCAACACAGCAAAACTACTGTCCCCTGCAAGTCCTGCAAGTACTTGCTTTTTATCTCTTGATGGGGAAAAAATGAAGCCTGTTGTAAAGTTTGAAAGAAGCCTGGAAAATCCTTTGGACGGCTTGTATTGGAATAGGTTGGTCGGGTTTTCAGTAAAGCATAATAATGAATTATTCAGACAAATGCCCGAAAGAAATTTCATTGTTGTTGGGATATATTTGACTCCGGAAGCTGTAATGGAAGCCAATCCGGTATTGTAGCTTCCGGCATAAATGGTACCATCGGCTGCCTGCGCAAGAAGGTCGGTGGAATTGCTGTTGGAATTATTGTATAAAGCTGGAAATTGGGTAATATGCGGAAATACACGCAAAATATCGTTGGAGCAGCCCAGGTAATAACTATTGTAGTACTTATCGCGAATTATTTCCTGTGGCCTTGAGTCAACGTTCAATCGGGTGGTTTTATAGCCGGTGGCTGGAATATCCCGCATAAAAAAATCGTTACCATGCCGGAGTATGCTTGCAACTGGTTGACTACCAATCATTATGAATTCATAATATCCATTTTGCGGCTGCCTAACATCAGGTTTAAGTTGTTGGCTTGGTCCATCAGGTCTCGATACGATTATACTGTCTTTGCCGAGAATACTACCAAGGTAAAGTTCGGACCCGATAAAATAGGATGCAAGGAAGGCTTGCGTCCGGTCCTTTTCCTCAAACCGGTAAATATGTATTTGGCCTTGTTTGTCCTTGTAAACTATGCATGCTTTGCCGCTTACAAGATCGCGTTGGATTATTGTGGAATCATGCAACCGGCCGGCTAATTCGGTTGGAGGCATAATCGGGTAAAAATGCTTGCCATTCCAATACGTAACTGATTTTTCCTTTTCTTTAAAATTATTTAGTAGCGCCCCTTGGGCAAGGTGTAACGCAAATCCCCATTCTTCCATTCTTTTATCGGAACTTACCTGAATACTATCGCCTTTCAGAAATAATTGTCCTCCCGGAGATACCATAAATTGTGTACCATTTCCTCCAAAACCATAAATATTAGCATGGTTTATGCCTGCAAGCGAACTCCCAAAGAAAATTGGATACGAAGTAGATGCTGTTAACCGGGTAAAAGTGCCTGCATTAGGCTTTGCAACTATGCTACCGTCCTTTGCCTGATTAATGTCGTTCCAATAGGCTCCTGAAACATTTCTTGCAGCTGAAATAGAAAAGCTGTTGGCATAACCTCCGTGCGGTTGGGCATGCACCTTTGTGGTGGATAATAATAGTAATATGAGGATGCGGAGGTTCAAAGGGTAAAAATAGGGGGAGATTGGGTATTGTGGTGGAGGTTTCGTGCGGGGAATTGGGGGTTTGGTGCAGATGTGGTGTTAGAGTAGAAAATTTCTGCCATATTTCACTAAAATTTTGCAGCCATGGCAATTCGAAATATTGTTTGCGCATTTGGTTTGGGATTGCTATTAATCCAAGGGCAGACAATTGCTCAAACACAATGTAGAATAAACGAAATCAGTTTAAATACTGGCAGAGATCCAATTACTGGAACTTTGATTCCAGAGGGTGGTAAGGATACCTCCTGGAAGGTCACTTCAGTTGCAAATTCCTACATACCATCAGGAAATACAATACCTTATCCATCTATCGTTACAGCAGGGCAACCAAGTTACTTCTTCCCAGCAAAAAGTAAATACATTAGTCATTCGCCACAGAACTGCAAAGCAGGTCAGCCTGCTACTGGACCCTCCGATGCAAAGTATGAAATTACAAGACACTTTATAACAGTAAAGGATGACAGTTTTTTTGTTAATGTAAAATTTTTAGTTGATAATTACATCAATTATTTCAGGATTGATGGTATCAATTATTTTTCATCAAATCCTACCGCTGCTACCTGGCCATTCACTTCTCAAAACTTGGCATTAAGTAATCTCAAAATTTTCCTTCCAAGTGGTTGTCACGATATTACTTGTTCATATGGGGACATAAATGGCGGAGCATTAAATACCCAGTCTTGTGCTAGTATAAATTTAGAAGGTTCCATAAAATCTGCAACTGGAGACTCGAGCTTATTGGCTGAAAGTTGCTTCACCAATACACCTGTAAACGTACAGGGAAATAATACCATTGAGTATTGCAAGGAGTGCCACAATATAAGCCCAAACTTTAAAATTTCCAGCTTAAATAATTGTGCGAATTTGGATACTGTAAATATATATTTTATATCAAGTTATGTAAGAGGAAAAGATACCCTGCAATTTGAGCCGCAATTAGGCATCAGTTCGAGTTTTGATCTAAATAAGGGTATTCTTACTTTATACGGCAATGCAAACTATGGAGTATGGGAACAAGTAATAAGAAGGGTGTGCTATAAGAGCCTGCAAGATTATGCAAGCCCCACAAGTAAGGCCATAACAATTGTTTTGGGTAGTGCATTATTTAATCCTGCCAACGGGCATTTTTATAAGTTGGTTAATAATCCAAATTCAAAAGACTGGACAGATGCTAGGGATAGGGCAGCTGCCTCAAGATATTTTGGATTGCAGGGCTATTTGGTAACTATTACTGATGCCAATGAAAATGATTTTATTGATAGATTGATTGACAGTGACACCTGGATGGGGGCCAATGATGCTACGGAGGAAGGGGTATGGAGGTGGGTAACAGGATGTGAAGGATTGGAGGATAATGGTCGTGGCAGGAAGTTTTACATAAGCCCAGGTTTCTATAATAAATGGGCAGCAGGTGAGCCTAATAATGTTATGGGAATTGAAAATTATGCCCATCTTCATCCAAATGTTACATGGAATGATGTGTCACTTAATAATGCCTTCCCTTTTTTAATTGAATATGGCTGTATGCCTGGCGACAATGCGATTAATTTATCAGCCAATGTCTTGGTTAAGATTTCAGTGAAAAAGGATACGTTAATTACTAAGAGTATTTGCCAGGGGCAAACATTTCTTGGATATTCAACCAGCGGAAAATACGTAGATACATTACATGCAGCCAATGGCTGCGATAGCATCCGTACCCTGAACCTGACGGTGCTACCCCGTAAAACCTTCAGCATGAGCCAAACCATTTGCGAAGGCGAAAACTACCTGGGCAGAATCGTAACGGGCACTTACCGTGATACCTTGAAAGCCGCCAATGGTTGCGACAGCATCCGAACACTGAACCTGACGGTACTTCCCCGTAAAATCTTCAGCATCAGCGAAAGCATTTGCGAAGGGAAAAGCTTTTTAGGCAGAACAACAAGCGGCACCTACCGCGATACCTTGAAAGCCGCCAATGGTTGCGACAGCATCCGAACACTGAACCTGACGGTACTTCCCCGTAAAATCTTCAGCATCAACGAAAGCATTTGCGAAGGGAAAAGCTTTTTAGGCAGAGTAACTACCGGCACCTTCCGCGATACGTTAAAAGCCGTCAATGGCTGCGACAGCATCCGCATTTTGAACCTGACCGTTTTACCCCGGAAAACATTCAGCATCAGCGAAAGCATTTGCGAAGGGCAAAGCTTTTTAGGCAGAACAACTACCGGCACCTACCGCGACACATTGAAAGCCACCAATGGCTGCGACAGCATCCGGACCTTAAACCTGACCGTTTTACCCCGGAAAACATTCAACATCAGCGAAAGCATTTGCGAAGGGCAAAGCTTTTTAGGCAGAGTAACTACCGGCACCTTCCGCGATACGTTAAAAGCCGCCAATGGCTGCGACAGCATCCGTATTTTGAACCTGACCGTTTTACCCAGCAAAACATTCAGCATCAGCGAAAGCATTTGCGAAGGGCAAAGCTTTTTAGGCAGAGTAACTACCGGCACCTTCCGCGATACGTTAAAAGCCGCCAATGGCTGCGACAGCATCCGCATTTTGAACCTGACCGTTT
>Ga0116158_10005893_pt1 | contig 10297 bp, 7 predicted proteins | sample AD_UKC052_MetaG_FD_89883 | JGI IMG/M metagenome (GOLD analysis project Ga0116158, IMG submission 89883) | Active sludge microbial communities of municipal wastewater-treating anaerobic digesters from USA - AD_UKC052_MetaG | ecosystem: Engineered > Bioreactor > Anaerobic > Digestate | place: USA... | reverse complement strand
TATCAAATGCAATATCCAGATTATACTCCCGGAAAATCGAAATCACCTGCTGTTTCAGATCTTCATAATTCTCAATTATTGATAACAAATTGCTTCCAAACGGAGGGATCAGGTACTTTGAATGTCCTTTCCTGTAAATGATATTATGCTTGTACTGGTATTTTTTAATCGGGGGCTCAAAATTGGGGTGATTCGAAATTCCCTTTACAATTAATTTGTCATCGATCTTCAAATTTTCCCAGGAATCGCTGAAGAAATTAATACTGGCTTTCAGGCCATCTTTTGGATTGAAACCCATTCTGCAGACCCCCTCTGGTGTTTCAATGATTGCATCTTCATTTGTATTTCCGTTATAGAATAACTCTGCCTCATTCTCCAGCCTGATCAAATGCGAGAGTTTCCGGGAGGAATTTTCCCTGAGAAATGGAATAGAAAACGTTGAAAGGGCCTCCAGAATATTTGATTTGCCCACATTGGGCTTACCAATGAAAAGGTTTATCCGTGCACAGTCCTTAATGAGCAGATCCCGAATTGATTTAAAATTCCTGATGGAAAGAGTGTGAATTTTGTTTGTCATAATTTTTTTTTGACCAAAGGGAACAGTCCTCTTTAATAGTTTTAGATAGCCTAATCAAACCCCTCAGAAAAAAACTCCTTTGGCGTCATACCAAGGCCGTCAATAATCTTTAAAAGGGTACGCATTCTAATATCATCGTAATTCCCAGATTCGTATTTTGCCATACCTGTTCGGGATATTTCAATGTCATAGGAGAATAATTCATATGAATTAAATCCCTTTTGTTTTCTAACAGTTTTAATTCTCTTACTTAATTTTTGAAGAAAAGAATCATGATCAAAGTGCCCTAATGAAGCTTTTAGCCTTTCTTTCCTTTTTTTTGTTTTTGCCATCCTGCAAATAACAGGATGGGTATTTCATATATAACCCCTTAATATAGGATGCTTTATAAAATACACTTTATAGTGTACAAAAATATTAATAATTTGCTAACTTAGCGGAAATAACAATATTGCGAATTCTTCAAAAAGGAATTTGAAGCTTTCGCTTTGAGTCTCGCTATTGAAACGTCGGAAATTTCAAAGTCACGAGATGATAAGCAAGGGCTCACGTTTAGGCGTGGGCTCCCTTATTCGTGACTAGGCCTCCGACGGCCTCAATAGCGGTAAGTGGAGTTCCACGTCATTTTTTTTCATTAAACCCCACTAAAAGACTCCCCGGAATGTCAACATTGCACTGCTATATTGCTTCGGCTAAAAGGAACACAGGACCCTTTATTTGCTGACTCCTTCCAGCGGGGAGAGGAGGCGGCCTTTGACTGCCTTTTCCGGGAATATTTTTCTACACTTAGCTATTTTGCCAACCGCATCATCTCCAATCCCGATACTGCCGAAGACCTGGTGCAGGATTGTTTTGTACAGCTATGGCAACGCCGGGAGCGGTTAAGTCATATAAAAGCTATTAAAAGCTACCTGTACAGTTCTGTGCGAAACCAGTGCCTGAAACACCTGGAAAAGCAGAAAAGGAAGGTTGGGTTAAATGAGCCGGTCAGAAATGAACCCAGTATTGAAGTAGCTGTTATTGCGGCTGAAACGGCCAGGGAACTTTATCAATTCATCGATTCGCTTTCCCCATCTCTCCGGCAAATCATCCGCCTGTATTATTTAGAAGGAAAGTCAAACAAAGAAATCGCCGCCCAACTCAATATTGAACCCGACACCGTAACCCGGCAACGCCTGCGTGCCATCATGGCACTTAGGAAAACTAAAATTTCACTTTGATTAATTAAATGTCAGAAAAAAAACCGGGATTCGTATGTCCGGCATTTTGTCCTTTCCGGATCATATACCTACGGCGCCTAACAATTAAATTTATTGTATGAAAGCTTCGGTACCATACCAGGCAGAACTTGAACAAAATTTCAGGGCAGCATACCTGATCAGCCAGTTCATCCAGGAAACTATTTCTGAAGAAGATGAAGAGGAACTGGACAGGTGGATGCAGCAAAGTGAACTCAACATGCAGATCTTCGAGGACCTGACGGACGAATCCATGGTCCGTGATTTTTTGACATGGTACGCTGAGCGGGATACAGAACGAAAACTGGAGGAGGTCAAGAGAAGATTACAATTTACAAAACCAGGGAAAGTGATCCCTATCTGGCGATATGCAGCCGCAGCCTGTGCGGTATTGTTATTGGGTGCAGGGATTTATTATTTTGGCCTTCGGGGAAATGAATCAACTGTTACTTCAACCGGTACTGAAACAGCGGATATATTGCCCGGTAAAGCCTCCGCCACCCTGACACTGGCCGATGGTAAAAAAATAGATCTGACCAACCTGCGTGATACCATCATCAGTAACGAAGTGTGGATTGTGAATGGCACAGTTGTTTACACAAGTACAGTATCAGCACCTGAAATGCATGAGATCAGCATCCCCCGCAAGGGTTTTTATGAACTGGTATTACCAGATGGCAGCAAGGCCTGGATCAATTCCAGTTCTTCTGTACGGTATCCTTCCCGGTTCAACGGGAACGAACGGCGGGTAACAGTAACCGGAGAAACTTATTTTGAAGTAGCCAAAGATGCTGCTCATCCCTTTATTGTTACGGTAAATGGAGTGGATATTACAGCACTCGGCACTGCTTTTAATGTGAATGCTTATCCCAATGAGAACGGGTTACGTATTACCCTGACAGAGGGAAAAATAAATGTTAATGCTGCCAATCGAAATGAGCAACTCTTACCGGGGCAACAAATTATTATACGACCGGGCGAATGGGAGATCAGAACAATTGACATTTCCCCGGTTGTTGCCTGGACAAAGAACCAATTTAAATTAAAGAATAGCAGCATTGAAGAAGTGATGCGGATGGCGGAACGCTGGTATGATGCCAGGATTGTTTATAAAGAGAAAGTAACCGATCATTTTACCGGAACCATTGACCGGAATGTACCTATTTCCCAATTGCTGAAATTACTGGAGGCAACCGGGCAGGTGCATTTTCAAATTGACGGTGAATCTATTATTGTCACTCAGTAAGGTAATCCCATAAAAAACCGGGTTGTGCGCTAACACTTCCCGGCGTGTCTGGGTTACCCCAACTATATCGCGGAAACGATTATTGATTAACCCAAACAACCCAAAGCTATGCTTTTAACCCCAAAATGGAGACACCGATTCTTGCGCAAAGTGCTACTATTAGTTTTCCTTTTTGTATCCCTGAACGGGCTGACACAAACATTTACGTTTTCTTTTCAACGGGCTTCCCTTGCCAGGGTTTTTGCTCAAATAGAGCAACGGAGCGATTACCGGTTCCTGTATTCAGAGGAAGTACTGGCCCTTGGCAACCCGGTCAGTTTTACTGTCAACAATGCTCCCCTTGATTCTATTCTCCGGTTATGCTTTTACCAGCAGCCGCTTGGCTATAGCATGGAGGGGAAACACATTATTGTCCGAAAAAAGATTATTGAAAAACCAGTCCCGCTTACAAGAGAATTGCGGGGAAAGGTGGTTAATACCGAAAATGAACCGCTTGCGGGTATTACCATCAACATCAAACAAAGCGGAATGGCCATGGCTACCGATGTTCATGGCGAATTCTATTTCATGAATTTACCAGCGAAAGCCACCTTACTTGTCACAGGTGGTGAAATTGTGCCACAGGAATTGGAAGCCAGCCCCAACAGTTATCAATTAATCGTGGTGCAGCAGCGGATGAGTGTACTGGATGAAACAATTGTCATTGCGTATGGCAAAACAACAAAACGACTTTCTACCAGTTCACAATCCAGTATTACCCATGAAGAAATTGGCAAGCAACCGGTTTCCAACCCAATCCTTAGTTTACAAGGACGGATCAGCGGGCTTCAGATAAAACAGGCATCAGGTGCTCCTGGTTCTCAGGTTCTTATTCAATTAAGAGGCAGAAATAGTATTGCCAACGGCAATACCCCTTTAATAATACTGGACGGCGTTCCGTTTCCATCAACTACGCTTAATAATGCACTTGGAGGAGTTGCGAGTTACAGCAGTCCGCTGGATAATATTAACCCGTCCGATATAGAACGGATTGATATACTTAAGGATGCGGATGCAACGGCTATCTACGGCTCTCGTGGTGCCAATGGCGTTATCCTTATCACTACCAAAAAAGCAAGTACTGAGCAGACACGGTTTTTTGTAAAGTTACACAGGGGAGCAGGCGCAATTACCAGAAAAATGGAACTCATGTCCACCTCCCAGTATCTTGCTATGCGAAGGGAAGCTTTTGTGAACGATGGAACTGCAATGACCAATTCGAATGCTCCTGACCTGTTACTATGGGATACTACACGGTACACCGATTGGCAGGAACAATTGATTGGAAAAACGGTTCATCAAACCACTGTCAATTTTGGAGTATCGGGGGGTAATGCTTTTACAAAATTTTTTGTGAGCGGGGGATACTATAAGGAAACTACTGTTTTTCCCGGTGATTTTGGTTCAGAAAAAATCAATGGTTCTCTCTCCTTAAACCACCAATCGCAAGACGGAAGGTTTGCAATTTCATTATCTGGTTCCTATCTTATAAATAACAATACACTTCCCCGTGAAGATGTTTCAAGGCGAATAACGCTTGCACCAAATGCACCTAAGCTATACCTTCCTTCCGGTGCGCTGAATTGGGAAAATTCGACCTGGATTAATCCCATGTCTTTTCTGGAGAGATGGTTCAATAACAAGACTCATGTATTTAATTCTACCCTGAGCATTAGTTATAAGATATCAAAGTGGTTACAGGCTAAGATCAGCAACGGATATTCCAGACAGTATCTTAAAGAACACGGCATTACTCCCCAAAAGTCATTCAATCCCGCAACAATATCTGCGTCCTCTGCCACATTTGGAAGAACGGAATTACAAACGTTAATCACTGAACCCCAGTTACTCTATAATTGGCAGGTTAAGCAACACGCAATAGATGCTGTTGCCGGGATGACAATACAACAAACAGATCAGCAAAATCTTCAGCAAACCGGAACTGGTTATAGCAGTGACGCTTTATTATACAGTATTCAGGCTGCGTCAACAGTTTCCACCACGATAGACAGGGAAACCAGATACAGGTATACTGGTCAATTTGCAAGAATTGGATACCAGTATGCAAGAAAATATTTAGCCACCGTTACTGCCCGGAGAGACGGATCGAGCCGGTATGGTCTTGGCGATCGGTTTGCCAATTTTTACTCTGCAGGTTTGGGATGGGTTTTTAGTAAGGAAAAATGGCTTCAAAAACAGCAGGCACTCAGTTTCGGTAAATTAAGAATGAGTTGGGGACGCAGCGGAAATGACCAGATCGGTGATTACAGATACCTGGATCTGTATTCTCCCTACACCAATGCCTATCAATCTGTAACTCCATTTTATCCCACTCAGCTTTTTAATCCATCATTTAGCTGGGAGGAGGTTACTAAAAGGGAATTTGGAATTGACCTGGGATTTTTAAAAGACAGGTTTCAACTAACTGGGAATTATTATCACAATATCACCCGCAATCAGTTAATTCAATACCCGCTGCCAACAACAACAGGTTTTTCCGGTGTTTTGAAAAATCTTCCTGCCACGATACGCAATACGGGATGGGAGATTGAATTATCCGGAACATTAATAAAAAAGGCCCGGAGAAACTGGAGTTTTTCCGCTAATCTGACAGTGCCAAGGAACAAACTTGTTCGCTTCGATGGATTGTCTTCCTCCAGTTATGCAAACTCCTATGTAATTGGTCAGTCACTTAATATTTCCAAACGATTTGGATTTAATGGTGTCAATCCTGCAACCGGAGTATATACCTTCATTGATTATGATAATAATAACCAGTTAGGATCACCCCAGGATGAACAGAAGATAGTAGATGGATCCCAATTTTGTTTCGGAGGATTTCAACAAAACCTGGTTCTGGGTAGATTTTCAGTTTCTTGTTTGATACAATTTGTGCGTCAACCTTATGCACCTAATTATCTTGTTTGGTTTTCCCGCCCCGGAGCACTCAGCAATCAGCCGATATATGTCATGAACCGCTGGCAGAAACCTGGAGACGAAAGTACTATCCAGCGTTACTCGGTTTCTAATGCCGCAGCAAACAATGCTTATGGCTATTATCAGTTCAGCGATGCAGGGTTCAGCGATGCATCCTACATAAGGCTGCGTAACCTATATATTGCTTTTGATGCACTTACTCAGTCAATGAAGAAAATAGGAATAAAACAGGTCAACCTCTTTCTTCAGGGGCATAACCTGTTTACTATTACGTCCTATAAAGGGCTTGATCCGGAGACACAAACATTTTTACCGCCAGTGAAACTGTTCTCTGCTGGTATGGAGATTAATTTTTAAAACGATCTATATGAAAAATATTCTGCTTATTCTTTTCTGTACAACCTGCTTTTCATGTAAAAAATATTTGGAAGTAGAACAACCCCGTACTCAACTTTCCAGTACTGCTGTATTTTCATCGGATGCCACTGCGACTGCTGCTCAACTGGCTATCTACTCGCAAATGGAAACACAAGGACTTTTTTTCCATTTACCTGCTTATACAGGGCTTGCTGGAGATGAATTTCGCAATCACTCAGCACAGAGTGATTATGTTGATCTGGCAACAAATAATCTGACGGCAGGCAATCAACTGATAAATACACTCTGGACTAATCTTTACAGGTATATTTATCAGTGTAATGCTGTCCTGGAAGGGATAAACCGCTCCACCTCACTTACCCCAGCCATCAAAGAGCAGTTGGAGGGGGAGGCCCGTTTCATCCGGGCTTTCTGTTACTATTATTTAACTAATCTATATGGCCCGGTTCCATTGGTTACAACAACCGATTATACAATTAATTCAACTTTGGCAAGAACTGCAACATCTGAGATCTTTACATTCTTAACAAACGACCTTGAGACAGCCAAAGGGTTATTGCCCGCTGGTTATAAAAGCGGAACCAATACTTCCTCTGCGGAAAGAGTCAGGCCGAATAAATGGAGTGCAGTTGCATTACTAGCAAGGGTATATCTGCATCTTGGAAAGTGGCCGGAGGCTGAAGCCGAATCGGAAAGTGTAATAAGTTCCTCGTTATATAGCCTAACGCCGGATTTAAATAATAGTTTTCTAAAGGGAAGTCCGGAAGCCATTTTTCAACTGATGTCTGTTGTGCCCAAGTTTAACAGTTCTCCCGGAGCGAATTTTATTTTGTCTGGTGCCCCCTCCATTATATCCATAGCTCCCGGGTTTCTCAGTTCTTTCAGACCGGGAGACAGACGAAAATTGACGTGGACTAAATCAATAAGCACAACCGCAGGTACATTTTATTATCCCTATAAATACAAAGTAGGACAAAATGCACCTGCGATTACAGAATATACTATTGTGTTACGGCTGGCGGAGCAATTTTTGATCCGTGCCGAAGCAAGAACCATGCAGCATAAACTTACTCAGGGCGAATCAGATCTCAATACCATTCGTCTTCGAGCCGGTCTTTCTGCTGTTAGTGGCTTAAACCAGGCTGCACTTCTGGACAGTATTCAAGCAGAACGAAAAATTGAATTAATGTTTGAGACAGGAGATCGCTGGATAAACCTAAAACGAACACAAACGATTAATGGAGTACTGACACCAATTAAAGGAAGTAATTGGAATGAGACAGATCAGCTATTCCCCATTCCTCAAACAGAGCGTCTTCGCAACCCTAATTTATCACAAAATCCAGGGTATTGATCTTACCTATTTGAAACTTATGAAATATATTTTACTTATAGCAGCCACACTGCTAACAGGAATCGCTTTGCCCGCACAAAAAAAAATACCCCTTGAGTTGGGAACTGATTTCCCATATAAAACTAACAAAAACCTTAATGAGTTGTTAGCACTTGAACGAATGGGGAAGGGTCGTAAAATTATAATTGACCTGTTTGGCAGTTCTTGCGTCGTTTGTTTCAGGATGATGCCTAAGATGCAGGAAATACAAGATAAGTATCGTGATTCAGTACTTGTTGTTTTACTTGGCAAAGAGGATAGGGATATCAGAAAGGTATTCGATAAATTCAAATCCAAAATGTCACTAAACTTCGACCCGGTTTACGATTCTGCATTTTTTGATACGTATAGTATACCTTTCCTTCCCCATTATATCTGGCTTGATGAAAATGGAATAACACAAGCAACAACAGGCACTGACGAACTGAATCCCCTGAATTTTGAAAGGTTTATCGCCGGTTTACCCTTAATAACTAAAAGTGAGATAGCTAAACAAAAATTTGATGATTCTAAACTTTTTTTGGTCAACGGGAATGGAGGGCCGGACACTGGAGTTTTATTCAGGTCGGTACTCAGTCGCTGGGACAAAACCCAATCTACAAGCTATCCAAAGCATTTGCAGTATTCCGCCAAAGGTAATTTTTTCCAGGCCCTTAGTGTAACAGTTGCTGATCTTTATAAGTATGCATTTTTAGATTGGGCATGGTGGGGCACCAGGGATACTGTTTACGGAAAAATTTACCCTGTTCCCGTCGGGTTTGGTAAGGAAACATTAGCGGACAAATCGCCTCGTTATAGTTACAGTTTTAGTACTTCACTTCCTGATTCAGGAAATACTTTATTACGGCGAGCCTTACGGAACGATTTGGCAACCTACTTCGGATACGAAGCGATAGTCGTTAGCCGTATGATGCCTTGCTGGAAACTTATTGCTTTGCCCAATGCGGGGGAAAAACTGAAAAGCAAATATATACAAACGAAGTACTCCGAAAGTTATACAAGCATTAATTTCCAATACGTGAGTATCTCTACAGTTATAGATTTACTTTTATCTTCAAGACAGGACGATTATCCTTATATTGATGATACCGGAATAGATTACCCAATTGACTTGTCGTTTGAAGCTGTTTTATATGACAGGGAATCAGTTTTAAATGCCTTGCGTAATATCGGACTGGACCTGGTATTAAGTGAGAAGCCAATGCAGGTTCTGTTGCTTCAAAAAAGATAATTTTAAAAAAATTAAAAGTAGCCTTTATTATATTAAGTATCATAAAGGCTACTTTATTTAAGGGTTAAGGCGCATTCCTTTTTACCGGATCCTGTGTGTCATAGTTATAAAATAACTGCCGCTGACCATGCGGTGTCATTTTTAAGCATTCAGGAATCTCATCGCCCGGGCAAGGTTCACCAGTAAAAACGTGCCAGTCCAGATTGTCATCCTGGTAGGTGATTACATTCATGGCTTTTTTATTCACGAATGGGGTGAATGCGCTAAAGCCGACAGCCATCACTACGGCAATCAGCACCAAATACATCTTTTTCATTCTTGTTGCTTTAAGTTAAAAAAATCGCCTACTATATCACAGGTATTCGGCTTCTCCTGTTTATCATGATAAATTGTTTATTCCAGTAACAGGCTACTATTCCGGCCAGCAGGAACCCGCTGTTGAAGACCAGGTGCTCCTTCCAGTTCAATTGCTGGAGTACACCCCCGCAGGAACATGGGAGTTCTTTCATCGTTGCAAGTATAAATGCCACATACAAAGTGAAAATTCCCATTAAGCCGGTACCGGTCAATAATCCATAATATCTTGTACGCGGGATGATCAGCAAAATGGCTATGGCTATTTCCATGGCAGGAATCATTCCTGCAAGCAAGGTAGCATAGTGCCTAAGTACCGGCGTATGCGATATTGAACCGATAAAGAAAGGAATATCCCTGAACTTCATAATCGCTGTGTACAAAAAAAGCAGCACATAGAGGGCTACGACAATTTCAATATACAGTTGTTTTGGCAGCGATCTTTTCATATACTAAATCTCAGCTAACGATTCTGCACTTTGGTTATTCAAAGTGAAAAGATAGTTGCGCTATTTGTTTGCATAGGATTTCACTTTGAAAAGCTCTTGTATCTGTTTGAACAACTAAAGGACTTCACCGACTTTATATATTTCAATTCTCATTTGAACAATATGCGAGCCGTCATGCAACGATTATATGAGAAAATGGAAGAAAGGATAAGGGAAATCCAGTCAGCATCCTTCCCCCTGCTGAAGGAGACATCCCAGTGCATTAATGTATGCCAGGAGGCGCTTCAGGAGCTAAGAAAAATGGTGGAGAAAAACCCGCTGAAGGACAGCAAGGAAGAAATTGAGTTCTTCAAGGAAATGAAACCCAAGTTCTATTCCCAGTTTATTTATTATGTAAAAGTATTTCATATTGAGATTAACCGGCCCGCAGCCAGCGACAAAGTCCAAATTGCTTA
>Ga0116158_10005892_pt1 | contig 10297 bp, 8 predicted proteins | sample AD_UKC052_MetaG_FD_89883 | JGI IMG/M metagenome (GOLD analysis project Ga0116158, IMG submission 89883) | Active sludge microbial communities of municipal wastewater-treating anaerobic digesters from USA - AD_UKC052_MetaG | ecosystem: Engineered > Bioreactor > Anaerobic > Digestate | place: USA... | reverse complement strand
CTTCGAAGGTGACCGCTTGATTCTGTTTAGCCATGATAAGTAATGTTTAAGGGTTAAGTGGCAAATATAGCCAAAAATCCCTTTTCATTCCCTTTGGCGAAAGCCAGTCATGTACGTTTCATACATATAAGATTGCTTTCATTATAATGGTTTGGATCAAAATTTACGAAACCTATACTTATAGATTGATATGAAGAATCAACCATTGTATAATGACATGTTGGTTTTCTAGGGAAGAAATCATATTCAGAGCTTTCAATGCTAATATATATGGAATCTTGAATCTGCTGAACCCCTATGTTTATTCCATCCCCTGTTAACTTATACATCTGAGCATCAGCAAAAAAACAAGAAACACGAACAACTAACAAAAAAATAAAAAATAATTTCATATACATTCCTATTATTTAAAATTCAACGGTAAAAACCAGCCTTTTCTGCCATTTTATTTGCCTCATAATGCATAATAATAATATTCGTCAGCTATAATCATAGCATTCAACAATGCAAGCCCTTGATCTTTAGATAATATGTTCTGTTTATCTTCTTCGGACTTATCACCTAAATCTAAAGAAACACTACCATTATCATCATTAAAATGAACATATTTTGAATGTTCAACCATTCCTTTTATATCTTCCTTAGTTTCTTTGTCTCCTTTCTTAACATCTAACTTATCACCTAAAACATCTGAATATAAAATAGGATTATCAGCAAAAGACAAATACACACTCATTTAAAAATCTGGTTTTGGGTCAACATTCCATCTTCTTCCCAATCTACCATCATATTCCCAATAGAAAGCTGTAGAATGTGAAGGATTCACCTCAAGAGTCTTTTCCTGAGTATTGAATCCAAACCTATACTCCTCACTCGCATATTTCTCAAACTTTCTTCCCGGCATTTCCATTCCAAACGGATAGTAATCACTTACACTTAACACTTCGGCAGCGATTGCTGATTGTTTTTCGTCAGAAACAACGGCCAGCACATTACCGAGATGATTGGTAAGTTCGTAGTTTTTCAGACCAAGAGTATGTGATTAAACGCTATCCATTGTAAAGTTTTCATCATTTGCTGCCAGATGCAAATTTGAGCGAGAAAGACCCATACGGCTTGTGCCGTAAAGATACTGTTCTGAAAGTGAAAAATCAATTTTTCGGTCTGCATTTTTCTCGGTGTAGGTGGCTGCGCAGAGCTGTTTCTAGCGCAACTAAAATGTGCCTAATTGCGTGCAACACTCTACACTGATCGAGGGTTGGCCTTTCTGATACTTGCAAGACATTACCACTTATCTAATTGTAGATATAGTCTTTCCGTTCGTATTGTTGTCCCAGATTTACCAATTCGGGGTTGTCCTATATCTTTGAAAAAAAAACGTCTCATAATAAGATTACCGTTCCCCCATAAATCCACCAACAATAATTGAAACACCAAGAATCAAAAGAATACTCTCTAATCCAAACCATAAATAAAACCTCCATAATTCAACTCGTTCCTGAACAACTCTTGACTTTCCTTTTAGATATCTTACGGCTATTGTATCACCAACAGACAAATCACCAATAACTCTTCCAGCACTAAAATTCTTTCCATCAATAAGCACATCTGCTCGATCCCCTCCTTTTGTAGCATAACTAATACTTACAATAGGAGCATATCTGAGTTCTCCTTTAATACGAATCTCTCGTGATATGTAGGTATATCTTAATATAATAATAAATGCAACAACCGTAAAAAAACCACAATAATTGCAAAACTATTTTTTTCCTTCTTTACTTTTTTTTTGTATTTCATTATTTATCGCTTTTTCATTTGAAGTTTTGACATAATCTATTACTAAACTTACGCCATCATTACTTGATTTTTCCGTTTTTGCTTGAACCAATCTTTCCGTTTGCCTCTTCGACAGTTTTTTCCCTTTCTTAGATTTATTAGTTAACTCCCTTATCGTTTGGTTTGCTGCCAGTTTCAAATTCGGACGCAATACGCCCAAACGGCTTGCGCCATAAAGATACTCTTCGGAAAGAGAAAAATCAAGACCCAAAGGATTTTTCCAGTGTAGGCGGCAAGAGTGCCAGTCTGATTACCTCGTGTGTTCAATTGTTGCAAGTCAAAGGATTACATTTAACGCGACCATGCGAAATACGAAAAGCTGAACGAGAAAAAGAGCATCATAAAAAGTAGATATCTTATTTAAAATAAATTAATTTCTCTTTTTTTAGTTAATAAATATCAAAAACATTATTAACTTTGAAAATACGTTTCAGAATACCAGATAAACACTTATTACTATTAAATTATAAATAATGAAGAAGTTTTACGTTTTCTTGTGCACATTCCTTGTGCTCAGTATGGCATCGTATGCACAGCTTGCAAAGGATGCCAAATGCAAATGGTTGGGCAACATCACAACCAACAATGCGGTTCGCAGCGATTTCGGAAGTCTATGGAACCAGTTAACCCCCGAAAATGAGACTAAATGGGCCTCGATAGAGGGCACACGGGATCAAATGAACTGGACAGGAGCCGACAATTGTTATAACTATTGTAAAGAAAAGGGAATTGCTTTCAAATTCCACTGTCTTGTATGGGGTAGTCAATATCCAGATTGGATTACCAATCTTTCACAACAAGAACAACTCGAAGAGATTACAGAATGGATGGATGCCGTAAAGAAAAAATATCCAGACCTTGAATACATCGATGTTGTAAACGAGGCTGTATCCGGTCATGCTCCTGCCCCATTCAAAAATGCTTTGGGTGGCGATGGTGCTTCTGGATACGATTGGATTGTAAAAGCTTTTAAAATGGCGAGAGAGCGTTGGCCAAATGCCATCCTAATCTACAACGACTACAACTTTATTAGTTGGCAGCGTTCACAAATCATCGACCTCGTAAAAAAATGTCTGAACGCTGGTGCACCTATTGATGCCGTAGGTTGTCAATGTCACAGTTTACACGAATGCCAAGACCAAATTAAGAGCGGTTATAACGAGATCAAACAAAAGATCGGATTGCCAATATTCATTTCTGAGTTGGACGTTGAGCTTGCTGACGATAATGCTCAGGCTAACTTCTATAAAGAGTTTTTTCCTTTCTTCTGGGAAGACGACATGTGTGCAGGAGTAACCCTTTGGGGATATATCGACGGGGCCACATGGAGAAGCAACACAGGTCTAATCAAGAACGGTCAGGAACGTGCTTCTTTGAAATGGCTTCGTGAATACATGGCTACAGATGCAGCAAAAAATGCTCCTAACCCACTCTGCGGAGGAAAGAAAGGTAATATCAAAATAGACATCGCCTCAACTACAATTGAATTGGGTGAATCAACCACAATCAGTGCTACTTTAGAAGAGGGTTCTAATTTGGTCATCTCTGTAAATGGAGAAAAGATTGCAAGCGGAAATTCTTCTGGAGAAGCAACCTTCACTCCAACAGAGCCAGGAACATTCACGGTAACTGTTACTGGTAAAAACAAAGATGGAGAAGATACTTCCGTAGAAGCTACAATCAAAGTTATCAACGTTGGACCTTACAGAGGAAAGGCAGCTATTATCCCTGGCACAATCGAAGCAGAGAACTACGATGAGGGTTATGCAGACAAGACTTTCTCAGACAATACGCCAGGCAACAGCTGCGATGACTTTACAAACTACTACAGAGAGGACGATATTGACCTAAAGAAGGCTGGTGATGCCACTGTTATAGGTAACGCACAAAATGGTGAATGGATGAAATACACCGTTGAAGTATTGGAAGACGGTGATTACACCTTGACAATCCGTGCAGGTGAAGGCGGAAGCAACGGTAAATTTACGATTGATATGGACGACAATTCTATGGATTACCAAGTAACCGTTCCTAAGACTGGAGATTGGGGCACTTTCGACGAAGTTGAGATTGACGAAGAGTTTTCTTTGAAAGCTGGCAAACATGTCTTGACAATTACCATCGACCAAGATTGGGTGGATATCGATTGGATCAAATTCTCAAAGAAAGGCGGTTTAAGTTCTATTAGCGAAGCTTACAGTGAATCATTCACAATCACTCCTAACCCTGCATCAAAAGAGATCAGAATTAACGGAGATGTTAAGAAAGTTGAGATTTTCGACTTAGTTGGAAACTTGATTGAAGCATCTATCGAATCAAAAATTGACATTTCTGGCTACAGCAACGGTCTTTACATTGCAAGAATCACACTTGAAAATGGTGTTTTATCTAAACAATTTGTTGTAAAGAAATAATAAAAACAGTGCTATAAATAAAAACGTCCCGGTGAACCATCGGGACGTTTTTTTATTCAACATAAGACGTTTATCTAAACCAATGTCTTATTCTATAATAAATGAATCTAGGAGACAAAGCTAATTTCAATTTAAACCAGAAGAGAATTCGTTGCATCTCTTGGTTGCTTAAATTAGGATAATCCACAAGAGATTGGTGCAACATGTCTACAGGACGATAGTCGCCACCCAAAATCCAGCCTTTCTCTTTGGCCTTCTTATAAAAATCGGTACCGGGAACAGGCGTTGCAATCATCAGATTGACGTGATGAACCTTCAGCTGTCTTGCCTTTTTGAAGGTATCTTCCATCGTATGAGCAGTCTCCAAATGGCTGGTTCCAAACAAAAGATTCAAATAAACCGGTACGTGATGTTTGTTCAACAAATTGATGGCCTCTTGAATCTCAGCAGAGGTCAATCCTTTGCGGATATCCTTCAAAATCTCATCGTCAAAAGACTCTACCGTAACCTCCACAAAACGGCAGCCGCTCTCGCTTAGGATTGCAGCCACATGCTCGGTTATGCCATTCAGGTGCGACTGACAACCCCACACAATACCATATTTCTTCAAAGCCTTTGCTATCGGCAAAAGTCGTTTCTCGGTCGTGATGAAATTATCGTCCAAGAAACGGATGGATTTATAACCCTCCTTTGCCAAAACCTCAATTTCGCGCTCCACATTCTCTGTAGAACGGAAAATAGGATTCGTTTTCTTAGCAACACTCTCCACCTCTATCTCGATGGCAAATGAGAGCGAACCCGGAACACAATGACGACAATGACAGTTGGATCCGCGAGAAGTAAGCATCTCCGTATAAGGCACCTTTTTAAGGCGTAAATCATAAAAGACATCAGGGGTCTTAAGATAATTTCTTGCAGGGAACGGAAGATTGTCCAAATCGGGAATCAATTCACGTGACGGATTATGGCGAATCTCCTCGTTCGCATTTAAGTACGAAATACCATACACATCACGATACGTTTCGTGCTGAGCAATATGGCGACAAAGGTCTCGAACCGTCAACTCTGGCTCACCACGAACAACAATCTGCTGATGGTTGGTCAGAAAACGGTCGGCATACATTGTCGGTGCCGGACCCATGTAAACAAGATATGATTCTGGAGAATATTTCTGAATGAATTTGGTAGCAGCAAGGTCATTTTCTAGAGATAAGTTGACTGACCAGATGAAATAGATTTCAGACTCGTCCATGATTAGGAAACGCTCCAAATCATGATGTGTGCGGTTGGTGATTACAAAATCCTCATACGCCACTGAATAGCCGTCCATCTCCAACATTGCCGCCATAGTGAGCTCATAGAGGTTCATCGTTGGCTGGGTCATATAAGAATAACCTAAAGACCTTTCTGCTGGTCTGTTTTTGTCAAACGTGGGTGGTACAAGAAATGTAATTTTCATCTTCTATCTCCTTTTATTTTAGACATATAAAACATATCGTTGCCTGATTTCAAAGATAAAGTTTTATATTCAATAATAATCTGCAAAATCAATTTCATTGAATCTTTTATCCTTTTTCAACATTCATCCATTCTATGGATAGGTAACCATAAAAATAGACAAGATAAAAGCCTCCTTAAAAAGTGCAATTGAGCGACTGTTTATCTTCCGTAAAATCACCCAAATGAACCTTTGTTAAAGTATTAACCAATGACTTATCAAAATCAGTTTCTACCCTGAGATAATTATCAGTAAAGCCGTGCATGCGTCCGTCACTATGTTTATCCTCCCACAAAACAACGGCATCTTTACCGATATGGGAAGCATAGAAAGCCATACGTTTCTTTTCGGAGAGTTCGTGCAACAAATCACTTCTTCGTTTCTTCTCCTTGGCAGAGACACGACCTTCAATCTTTAAAGCCTGAGTATTTGGACGTTCAGAATAAGAAAAGACATGTAGCTGGGAAATGTCCAAACCTTCAATAAATTGGTAGGCATCTTCAAAATAGGCCTCGGTTTCGCCATTTGTTCCCACAATCACATCCACACCAATGAAAGCGTCTGGCATTACCTTCTTAACCGCTGCAATCTTAGCAGCAAACAGATCACGTTTATAATGACGTTTCATCAGAGCCAAGACCTCATCAGAACCCGACTGCAACGGGATATGGAAATGAGGAACGAACTTGGACGATTTAGCCGTGAAGGCTATCATCTCATCCGTAAGCAAATCGGGCTCAATAGAAGAGATACGATAACGCTCAATGCCCTCGACCTTATCCAGTTCGCGAACCAAATCGAAGAAAGTGTTGCCCGTTGATTTTCCGAAATCACCGATGTTCACACCGGAAATGACAATCTCCTTTGCCCCTTCCGATGCAGCCATCTTAGCTTGAGCCACCGTATCGGCAATGGAACCGTTACGGCTACGACCTCTGGCAATAGGCACCGTACAATATGAGCAGAAGTTATCACAACCATCCTGTACCTTTAAGAAAAAACGGGTACGGTCTCCCCTTGTGCAGGAAGGGAAAAAGATGTTGATGTCCTTACGTGCAGTATGGACCACCTTCGCCTCACTCTCCTTATTAAGAGAGGCCAAATGCTCAACAATGTCGAATTTGTTCTGCATACCCAAAACCAGATCCACGCCTTCGATAGAGGCAACGACTTCAGGCTTGAGCTGTGCATAACAACCGATTACAATGATATAAGCACCCGGATGTTTGGATATCATCTGTTTGATAGCCTGACGATCTTTTCTGTCGGCCGTCTCCGTCACCGAGCAGGTATTGATAAGACAAACATCGGCCACCTCGCCTGGTTTGACCTTTCGGAAACCATTTTCCAATAACATCTGCCCGATGGTAGATGTCTCGGCAAAATTAAGCTTACAACCCAAGGTATGGAAAGCCACCTTTTTGTCTTTAAAAATCGTCTGATCTATCATTTTTTTTTATTTTTTCTAATAAATAAATTCCAATCAAGTAAATAACACGCGAAGATCAAAAAAATTGCACAACGTCATGCACGGTCACCATTCGGGCTGAAGGCCCAGCTATATTGCCCTTTCTGTTAGTGTGCTCAAAATTTGATTCTGAAAACGTGCAGGTTGAAACAGCCGCGAAGGCGGCTACATAGGAATAGCCGGGGGCATCGCCTCCGGTTGCAAGATTCACAACAACAGGCGACTAGCAGTGCCGAAGGTACTACACAGATAATCTAAAATGATGAAAAACGAGATAAAATTCAGGTCAAAAAAATGATACATTTCGTGAGTCCTGTTTTTTTATTCAAACTTCGACATTTATTTCAATCTCGAAGGTGATTGATTATCTATGTAGTACCTATTCGGCACAACAAATATCGCCTTTTCATTGCACTGATAACCAGTGACTTCGTCCGCGGCTATTATTATGCAGCCGCCTTCGCGGCTATTCGGTTGCTCTGCATTTTCCCATTAAATAACCTTGTTTTTGAGCAAGATTTTGAACCATCTTTTGAACACCCTACCTTTCTGGGCGTAACAGTATCAAATTCTTTAAGAGCATTTCTTTTTTGACATTGTTAGTTTATCAACGTACTTTTTTACTTGATTCCTAATTGTTAAACATATAACCGTTTCTCGAAAAATGAGAAACATGTCATCATGAACTCTTTTCGTTAAAAAGAAAAGCTCCCGACAACACAAAACATGTCACCGAAGAGCTTTTCCTATTATTTCAAAATTCTGCTATAAAGCGAGAATCAGAGTTTCAACATTGCACAAACGTCGTTATAAACGCTCTCGGCATTGAATCCGAACTTCTCATCAAGAACTGTATAAGGAGCTGAATATCCGAAGTGATCCAAACCATGAATCATACCGTTCAATCCAACCAATCCTCTAATAGTTAAAGGCATACCTGCAGTAAGACCATATTTTGGAGTTGCTTCAGGAAGAACTTTCTCCTGATATTCCTTAGACTGATTTCTGAACAAGCCCTCAGATGGAGCAGAAACAATCTGAATGTTAAGTTTCTTTCTCTCTTCCAACAAAGCAGCCCCATCAAACAAAGTAGAAACCTCAGAACCACTGGCCACCAAAATAATGTCAGCCTTGCCCTTAGCCTCCTTTGCGATGTAAGCACCCTTCTGAGCCTGCAAAGCATCCTGATAACGGTTGCCAGCAGATGGAAGATCCTTAATGTTTTGGCGAGAGAAGATCAAACCAGTTGGAGTATCGGTATTCTCCATAGCCATCTTCCATGCTACAGTTGATTCCTGAACATCAGCAGGACGGATAACCAACATGCTGTTCTTACCCTTATGGTTCTTCACGCTCTCTAACAAACGAACCTGAGCTTCCTGCTCAATAGGTTGGTGAGTCGGGCCATCCTCTCCTACACGAAAAGCATCGTGAGACCAAACATATTTAACTGGAAGTTTCATCAAAGCAGACATTCTGTATGCAGGCTTCATATAATCAGAGAATACGAAGAATGTACCGCATGCTGCAAAGACACCACCATGAAGAACTATACCGTTCATGATACAAGCCATTGTCAACTCAGAAACACCGGCATTCAAGAAGGCACCAGTAAAGTCGCCGTTAACCAATGGATGAGTGTTTTGCAAGAATCCGTCTGTACGGTCAGAATTTGAAAGGTCGGCAGAAGCCACGATCATATTCTCAACCTCTTTAGAAAGAACCTTCAATACGTCGGCAGAACCTACACGAGTAGCTCCATTAGCCTTCTGTTCGATCTTTGCGTAATCGATTTCAGGAGCCTTACCGCTGAAGAACTTCTCCAACTTCTTAGCCAAATCTGGGTTCTTCTTAGCCCATTCAGCCTGAGCAGCTTTCTTCTCAGCAACGATTTTGATCAGCTCCTCACGTCTCTTAGCGTACAAAGCCTCAACTTCAGAGAACACTTTGAATGGATCCTCAGGATCAGCACCCAAATTTTTTATTGTAGAAGGAATATCCACACCTGCCTTAGACAAAGGTTGTCCGTGTGTAGAAACCTGGTTTTCGAAATTAGAGCCGTCAGCCTTCAAGCAACCCTTACCCATCGTTGTGTGACCAATGATGATGGTAGGTCTCTTTGTCTCTGCGTTAGCTTTAGTAAGCGCATCTATAATCTGCTTGGCATCATTACCATTAATCGAAATTACATTCCAATTCCAAGCCTTATATTTCATTTCAATGTCCTCGTTAGACACCTCATCCACCTTTGTTGAAAGCTGAATGTTGTTGGCATCATAGAACATGATAAGATTGCTCAATCCTAAAGTTCCGGCGATACGGCCAGCACCTTGTGAAATTTCTTCCTGGATACCACCATCCGAGATAAATGTATAAATCTTATGGCTCATCCACTCACCGAAGCGAGCACATAGAAAACGTTCAGCAATAGCTGCTCCAACAGCCATTGTATGACCCTGACCCAAAGGTCCGGAAGTGTTTTCTATTCCCCTTTCAAAATCTACTTCTGGATGTCCAGGAGTTTTACTTCCCCATTGACGAAAGTTCTTCAAATCCTCCATATTGAACTTACCAGAAAGCATGAGCACCGAATACAACATTGGTGACATATGACCTGGATCCAAAAAGAAACGATCACGATTGATCCATTTAGAATCATTCGGATCATAGGTTAAGAACTGAGAATAAAGTACGTTGATGAAATCAGCACCACCCATAGCGCCTCCAGGGTGTCCTGATTTTGCCTTTTCAACCATAGCTGCTATCAACACTCTGATATTGTCAGCAGCACGGTCAAGCGTTTTTATATCAACCATTTTTGATGTAATTTATATTAATGGAAAAAATAACTTATCGTATACCTGAATCCCCATTTTCCATCTTCCTTGTCTCCATAACCAGGAGCATAAGAAGGAGTGATCAAATAGAGATCATTTTCACCTTTCACATCACGAATAGAAAGGAACTGTTTGAAACGCAACTCTGCGCCCATGCAAAAACCTTTATAGATAGGAGTTGAACCTCCAGCGATGAATTCCATCCAATTAGCCTTACTGTTTCCAGACTGCCATCCTATTCTGT
>Ga0116158_10005887_pt1 | contig 10301 bp, 10 predicted proteins | sample AD_UKC052_MetaG_FD_89883 | JGI IMG/M metagenome (GOLD analysis project Ga0116158, IMG submission 89883) | Active sludge microbial communities of municipal wastewater-treating anaerobic digesters from USA - AD_UKC052_MetaG | ecosystem: Engineered > Bioreactor > Anaerobic > Digestate | place: USA... | reverse complement strand
GGTGATGGTAGTGCCGTCGGCGGCGAATAGCTCTTTGACGCTAGCTGCACCAAACGGATACAAGCCGGGTGCTGCGGTTTGCGCTAGCTTTGTATTGCTGCAGATGCGGTTTTTGCCATGTGGCGAAGGCGAGCGCGCATCGTGTGCAGCGGTTTCGCATTTCCAACCTGCGCCCTTGTAGCTGCCGGCGGTGATCCACGCTGAGATAACGGCATCGCTGCCTTGAGGTGGCGTTTGGGCATCGCCGGCAGGTGCAGGGCAACCCGCAGGGCAGCCTGCTGGACAGCCAGCGTCGGTATCGTCGTCAGTGCAAGCCGAAGCCGAAGCAACCACGGCCATGGCGGCAATGGCGGTTGCAGTTTTCAGAACAGTCTTAATATTCTTGATCATGGGTCTCTCACGCTACAAGTTGAAGCAAAGTGCCAGGGAGGCACCATTACCGACTCCTACGTTGTGCACCTACCGTGGTAACGAACTCAGTGTTCGAATGATTCGCATGCGGTATGCGAGAAAACGCACACGGTGCTAGCGTGCCTCGATGGCAATGAAAGAAACCGAAGGCTCGCTGCGTGCGTACTTCCTGGTCGCTGGCGGCCTGAGCACGCTGAGTGCACAACCGCCGATCGCGAGGGTTGTATGAGGTCATTGGCCGCCCTTGCCAGCGCGGTCATCGTCGGCACGCTTGGTTGTTCGACGCCCCAAACGGCGCTTGCGCCAGCACATGCTGATCAGGCAACACCGCTGCCGAACTGGCCCGTGCAGCCGGGTTGGAAATCTGAAACGATTCCGTTTCCACTCGGATTCGCGCCGTCGATTGAGCTGCAAGGCGCCGAAGCACTGCGCTTTGCGCCCGACTTTTACACCAAGGATGCGCCGGGTTACTTCACCTATGCATTTGTTTGGACTGCGCAGTTTCCTACGTTCCCGGTTTCAACCGATTGGTTGAGCGAGCAGTTGCGCGCTTACTTCGACGGTTTGTGCGTAGCCGTGAGTGATTCGGGCGCGCAAACCTGCGCCGCCAATCCAACCCAGGTTGCGGTTGGTGTAGCTACGGCAACGCCGTTTGCTGCGTTGGCGCAGGTGCCGGCCAACGTTGTGAACGTGCAAACCTTCGACGCGTTCAAAGCGAATCAACCGGTGCAGCTCACGGGCACCGTTGTGCTCGCACGGTGCGGCTCCCAATTGGTCGTTGCAGTCACGCTCGCACCGTCGGTATCGGGCGGCGGCCTGCAAGCCGCGTTGGCATCGCAAGCGCACGCATTCGCGGCGCCGAGCCAACGGTGCACCGCCGCAGTGGCGCCGTCGGCACCTTGATGAGTTAGACCGCGCCGGCCGCTTCGAGCAACGCAACCACCGCCTCGCCTTGGCGCATGTTCTTCGCAGCGTCGAGCGCAGATTTGCCCCTGTCACAACGCAATGATAGATCGGCGCCGTTAGCCACGAGAAACTTGATAGCAGGGACATTGCCACGCGAAATCGCAGCGTGCAGTGGCGTGCGTTTGTTGCTGCACTGCGCATTGATGTCGGCTGGATTGTGGTCGAATGCAAACGCCCACACGGCGCCGCGGTTGTGGTTGCAATCTACCGCGCGATGCAATGGGGTGTCGCCGTGCTTGTTGGTGGCGGGCTTGCCGCCGAATTTGAGTAGCATATCGATCAGCGTAGTGTCGTTGTCAGCGTGGTAGATGGCGGTGGCCACGGCGTTGTCGGTGTTATTATCTTGCGCGTTGGCGTCGGCACCACGGTTGAGCAACCATTCCATCGCAATGCGGCTGGTTTTGGTATTGGTGCGAATGGTGAGTTGCAGCGGCGTTTCGCCTCGGTAGCCGTCGCGAATGTTGATGTCAGCGCCATTGTCGAGCAGCACGCCCGCAAGATCGAGCTTGGGCCGCAAGATCGCGTGATGCAGCGGGCTTTGGTCGTCGCTGGCCAGCACGTTTGGGTTGGCGCCAGCTTTGAGCAGCGCTGCTGCGAGATCGAGGTCGGGAAACGTCGTGCAGATGACATGCAGCGGCGTGACTTGTTTGGCGTCTGCCGCGTTCACGTCAGCGCCAGCATCGAGCAACAGTTTGCTTAGCGTTTTGGACTTTAACTCCAACGCTTCAAGCAAGACCGGCCGCTTTTTCGCAGTGACAGCGTTGGCGCTGGCGCCAGCAGCCAGTGCCGCCTTGGCTGCTTTGGCATCTTTTGCAGCGACCGCGGCAACGAGTACAGCGTCGTTAGGATTCGTTGTGTCGGGCATTGCACAAGTACATCCGGTTCCACCGTGGTTGTCATTTGGTGGTATTTGCGTTCGACAAAAAATGCGTCGAATTGCGCTTGTGCCAACCGCTTATCGCGCGAGTTGCATGGCGTGGTACCGTCGGTCGCGTGAGCGTCGACGTTTGACGCAGGTTGTGGTTAACCCGATCGATCGGTGTCCTCCGCGCCAACGAAGACTAGCTTGCCAGCAAACGGCGGCACCGGAACGTCATTTATTGAGACCTTTTTGAAAGTTAAAAATATGGCGAAGCCTGCCAGCGCTCCACACTGCTTCAACCGTCATCGACAAGAACATAAGCACCGCTGCGCGCAGCAGGTGTGGCGAAGCTGCGGCGGCCGCCCGGCTGCGTGGTGGTGGCTTGGTGCGGCGCGCACACTCGTCCGGTCGCCGGACATCAGGCTCACGCCCGTGGCGGCATCAACAAGCGAAGCCGCAGTCGGAGGGACAGAACGTACAGTCGTTCAAATCACAGACACCGTCGCCGCAGGTGCATGCACCCGCATAGGCCACCGAGGTGTTTGCTACAAACGCATAGTACTGACTGTTGTAGGTGATGCCGTCGCAGCCACACACCTTAGGGAAAGGCAGCGGGAAACCCAAATTCCATGGGTCATCGAGGTCCGTGGGGACCGCTTGGCACACACCGTCGCCGCCACAGCCGGTGCTAAAGTACGTGCAGTAATTGCCTGCACCACAATCGGCGTTGTCGTCGCACGTTGGGCAGGTCACGGGCTCGTACGGCGGAGGCGCAGCGATCGTTGCTTCGATCCATGTGCCGATTTGGCCGTAGAGTTTGGTGTACAGCGCTTTGCCAAAACCGACGGCACCTTGTTGACCACCACCGATGCTCAACACGCCGTACACTTTTTGATGACTTGGACTGTACACTGGACCGCCGCTGTCGCCGAGCCCAACTGAGCCCAGGGGATTTTCTGGAATGACCTGGGTGTAGTAACAATCATGGGCATCAGCATTGATGCCCCAGGCGCCAATCGACGCACACGCACTAAGTGGCCGACCACTAACCGTAAGCTGTCGCAACATCGGCGCAACACCGGTCGGCGCGCCGTCCCAGTTACCCCAGCCCCAGGTTTGCGGCAATTGCAACAAGCTGCTGCCATCGCGCGTGCCGGCCGTCGTTGTGCTTCCGGTTGCGCCCGTGCGGCCGCCGGTGGTTGCCGCCGTACCTGAACGATCATCCGGGTAATCTGCGACAAAGCCTGGTGGCGGCAAGTTCGCTGGCGTTTTGGTCGACGGGGTTTCAAGTTTGAGCAACGCGATATCAAACGTCAGATTTGAACCGTTGCCACCGCGACCGCACAGCGGATTCCCTAAAAACAAGGACAACGGAATCCACGCACCAGCAGCGCCCCACATTGGCGCAAAAGGAGGTGTATAAATCGCGGTTACATTGCGCCGCTCACCGGCGGTAGGGTCGGTTAGATCCGAACGGCCAATCACCACTTGAAAGTCTTTTGCCGGACGCGGCGTCCAGTAGAAAGCTTCCAGTGTGCTGATGTTGCCATGCACACAATGCGCTGCGGTGGCGACCCATTGCGGTGCGATCAAAACACCGCCACACAAATGTGACGCTTGATCGCTGCCGCCGTCGCGCGTGCGCACTTGCGTCATCCACGATTTTGCATCGGGTTGCTCGATACCGCCGAAAATTGCCTGTTCGGTTTGCACGGTGTCGATCGGCGCTTCGTCGACGCACGCACTCATCGATGCGACGAGCGCCACATGTAGCAAGGTGATGTTGGCCGGTTGCCACTTGAATGGTCGCAATTGAACTGATCTCATTTGCGCAGCGTAATCGAAACCCGGCTGCCGGTATAGCCGCACGACAATATTGCCCGGCCCCGGTATGGCACTGGCTGGCACACCTCTCGCTTATAGCGAATGTATCGCGACCGTAATTTGCCCTTGTGAGGTCGCTGCATCATTCGGTGAGAGTCCGACATTAAATGGCGTTGCAAAATCGGTCACTTGACCGTCCGAGAGCCGGACAAGCGTTAGCTTTGCGGTGCCAAGCGTATCGCCTTCAGCAACAACGACATGACTTCCGTCTGGCACAAATGCTGGCCAATGCCGGCGGCGCGGATCATTCGTTACATTTACCAGCCCACTGCCATCGGCATTCGCAGTCATCACGTCACACGTTGACTGGTCATACGCACTGCCCGTCCCAGCACAACGCAAAAATGCGACCTTGGTCTTGGTGTTGTTGATCGCAGGATAGGTATAAACAAAGTTTGCTGGCGGCGTTAGCCAGGGCGTAACCGTCCCACCTGCATCGAGTTTTGCGATGACATACGTCGAAAAATTGCCAAGGCGTCGCGAAAAAAGCAGATTGCCATCGGCGAGATAGGCGCCACCGTCGTCATCTCGCGTTGAGACGCCATTCATTTGCGACGTCAACGACGTTGCCGTGCCTGTCGCTACATTGACACGATATAACAAGAACGGATATTTAGGATTGCCGTTGGCATCAGGCCTACCATACGCGCTTGTAACCACCTCAAGTCCATTCGGTGTCAATGCGCGTGGCGTATCGATTGGTAAGCCAACATACGTTGCAGTTCCGCCTGTGATGGCGATTCGGCCAATGCCTTGGCCAGTTGATGCAATCACCGAATTTCCGTCAGCAGAATAAACCGGAGCACCCCATGCGTTGGTGCCTACGATCTCCGTCCAACTGCTCGTGTTCGTCGCGTACTGCCACAAGCGTTGCTTGCCATTTACCATTCGTTGCGCCACCAAGCGAAACGCCGGAGGCTCGGCTGGTGCGGCATCCGTGGCCGTCGCGCCATCAACGGTCACGCCATCATCGCCAGCTTGGTTACCATCGATAACCGTCGCGGAAGATCCTGAGCAGGCCGCCAATAAACCGATCGCTAAAACGCGCATACGCCAAGCGTACTTGCGTCGCACCTTGTTTAAAAGCGTATTCGAACAGAGTTCCAGCGTCGCCGGTCGGCGGCAGTGATCACACATGGCTGAATGTTGGCAACCCGGCGAGGCCGTGTTTCAATGTCGAATGCGAAAAATTGCGGGTGGTGTTGTTAGTGTTTTGCTGAGTGCGTTAGTCGGCGCTGGTTGTGCGACAACGAGTCCGAAGTTCGGACAGCCGCGCGCGGCTGGCGCCGTGGTTCCAGGCGAACCGCCAGCGCTTGAGTGCAAAAATAAAAAGCAAGACGGCGGCGTGTTGGTGTCGGACCAACGCGCGCAAGCGCGGCGTGGCTACAGCGACCAAAAGTTTAGCGATCGCGTAACCACCGCAGACCGGCCGATCGAAGTGTGCGGCTACGCGCAGCAACTCAGCTGGTTAACCGCGCTGCATTGCGACGATGGCTCACGCCCGTGGGGCGACGATGTGCACGCTGCTCACGCCGCGCGTCGTGGTTCGGTCACGCCCGACGACATAGATTCAAGTTGTCTGCATCCGATCGATGCCTACGAAGTGACATGCCCCGAGAAGACATACACGGTGTACATCAACTTGTACGTGTGCCCAGCCAACGAAGGGGTGATGGACAACTGGGGCCCAGGCGCAGGCTGATTCGCTACGGCATGTACAAAGCAATGCGATCGAAGACTGCATCGGTCGAGACTTGCCGCGACACATAACCGTTGCTGTCAACCGTCAGTTCGTTCGTCGTCGCGTTGACTGCTTCACGCACAGTGGTTGCGTTGATGCGGGTAAGCTTGACTTGCTGGATTTTGGGGCCAATGTCGTCGAGGGTAACGATGGCATAGGTGGCTTCGTTGCGCTGGCCGCTGGCCAACTCAGCGATCGCCTTGGCCATGCCGACTTCGGTATTTAGCTCAACTGGTGCTGGCAATTGCCAGTCTTTGTCTTTGCCGTTGCGTTGCAACGAGACCTGCGCGAAATGCTTGTCGGTGGAATGGATGTCCATGCGAACATCACCAAACATCGCAACCTCGCGAATGTGGCGACCCGCGGGATTGCGAAACGTCAGATGCGAGTGATCTCCAATGGCCAAAAACTTTTTGGGCAAGCGGGTAAAGTACGTCGCGGTTTCGGTCGAGCCTTCGGGCGTTTTCACCACGGTCACTACATGAAAACCGGTGAGCTCGCCTTGGGCCTGGTCGCGATACCCTGCCGCAAATGTCACCGTTGCCTTCGGATTCGGCATAACTCGCAAGCTAGTGAACAAGTTTTGGGTCGCGTTGCGAAACGTGGTGCGCAGGCCAGCGTTGTGGTCGCTGCACATCGTCACCGTGCCGCGTGCATAGAGCACGGCAGCTTTGAATGTAAAAAAATTGTCTTGCTTGAAGTAATCGATAGCGAGTTGCATCGCGATGCCATCATTGACGGCATCGACCGTGAAGGCTGAAGGACCCAAAATCGTAATATCGTCGCCTAGCTCTTTGCCGAGGGTTTCGCCCAGGCGCAGCGAATTGACGCCGATAAACGCGCAATGCATGGTTGCAGTTTCGTTGCCGATGGTGCCGTACGCAAAATCAGCTTGGCACGCTTGTTCACCGCTTTTGCCGACGATGGCGCAGGGGATGGGGCCTTTGCCTTCGAGCGCAGCGCTGCCGGTCATCGCACCGTCGAGGGTCGTGAAGCTACTCGCTGGCGCTGCACTTGCGCCTTCGCGGTTCAACAGCTCCATCAGCTTGGCTTTGTCTGCTGCGGGCAGGTCGTCCAATGGTGAAACGTCCGGTGCGTCGTCGTTATTGGCCTTGGTTGCCGTCGACTCGCTTGCTGGTTTCGCAGCTTTCGTCACCGGTTTGGCGCTGCCGCAGCTGCCCAACAACATCACAATTCCACCCACGATGCTCATTCGCATCAGCGTAACCTACCATGCCCGCCGTCGGAATTGTTCCGATGGCCGGGCCGCCACACTAAGTAGACCGCTTGGCGAAGCGCTGCGTATACTGAGCCATGCGATTATTACTTATTGGTCTAACGGCGTCGTTGCTCGGATGCTCTACCAATCCAACGCCAGCACCGCGTTACCCAACGGATACACAGGACCAACAGTTTGCAACACCACCGGATGGTGATGGCAACGTGATCGCGCGCGACGGTGGTTCGGGGACCGGCCCTACGATTGTCCCAACCTCCGCTGCACAAGCCTGGGATGCCGTGTTGTTGCAAACCTGGCCAACGTTAGAGGGCGCAACGGAAGGCTTAGTAATTCCTATCGCAACGCGGTGGGGCGTGCACGCGACCTGGAACAAACAGCTTTGGCCGGTTGGTACGCCTCCGACCGCACAGCCCAACACGTTCATGTTTGCGCAAAACAGCAAAATGCCCTTCGCGGTCTATTTTCAGACCGCACCAGGCGAAGCACCGTCGCTAACGCATTGGAACCCAGGTGGCACCAACGTTGGCGCCTACGATGTGCGGCAGGCGGCGCCTGGTGACAAACGTTTGGGATTGCCCAACAACGCTCACATCGTCGCTGTTGAAGTAAATGCCGGCCGTGGCAGCCACAATAACTACGGGCCGCATTTTGTTGCAACTTCGACCAAGCGGCTTGATGGCACCGACGCTGTGCCAATGAACGTAGTGGCAACCCTCGACGATGCGATGGCACGGTGGACGAACTTCACAGCGGCACAACAACGCGCGGTCAACACTGCGCTCGATCGCGCTGGTCAAGACACGCCTGGCAAACCATTTGGCGCGGAAACCGTGGTTGAACAAGACGGCTATTTCCCAAGTTGGCGTGCCGACTCCCATGAGTTAGTGGTGCTTTACTATCGCCGCGTGATTCGTTCGAGTTCACATTCCGAAATGTCGCTCGGTGGTTACACCTGCAGCAAGTATCGCATCCCAGGCAATCAATTTTGCCCAGCGCCACCACCGCCGCACTTAGTGACAACATTTCGTAGTTATGGTGCAGAGCTCGCGATGGAGCTGCGCTACGACAAGCGTGGCAAACTGCTTGCGGCCACGGAGTTACCAGCAGCTCCGCACCCGAATCGAATCGCTGCCGCCGCGCTTAATGGTTGGTAATGTCCAGCTCAACGGTGTTGCGCCAGCCTTTAGGGTCGTACGTGATGGTGTAGCCGTTCCATTCCAGCGCTTCATTGCCAGCGATATCAACAATAGCTGATGTGTCGCTTGTCTGAAGGCCGAGCTTTACACGCATCACTGTACCGCCGGTATTCATGTACTTTTCGCGCACTTCTTGAACCGTAATGGTAAGGCCCATGGCCGTGCCTGTGCTGGTCGGCGTTTGCGATTTCGCGTTGAGTGATAGATGCGCGGTGGTGGTAGTTGCGGTAGGCGCAGGTGTGGCAGGCGCGGGTGTGGCAGGCGCTGCAGGCGCTTGGCTAGATGGACCCGTTGTATGGCACGCCCCAGCGCTTGCGAACATTGCACACAGCAGTAGCTTCGAAAATGACGAGGTCATGTCTTGGTATAAGTGGTTGGCGGCCGGTGCGCTACCCGCGTTTTTCTGACAGCCGACATTTGCCGTTGGCGGGAAATCCGCGCAGTTCTTGCGCCGCTACCTGTGCGGTGAATTGTCGCGCCGATCGCGGGATGCATTATATATGCGACGGTCTGCCGCAGGATGAGACGTTTTGCCACACGCTAACTATGCAGTTTTATTGCGATCGCGTGCATCACATTGGCAATGCTGCGACAAGCTGACTTCCCAGACAAAACAGTAACTTGTGGCTCCAAAACCTTGCGAGACAGGCCGCTGCCGTGGTCTTTCATGCGGGACAAAAATCCTACACGCGGCGACCGCCAAGTTCGGGTTTTTCCTCATCCATCTTCGGACACTGCAACGAGCCGAACAGGGAACAAACTATGTCGAGACTGATATTTCCAGAGTGGACCGAAACGCTCAAAAAGTACGTGAGCCTGCTTCTCTTAGGAGCGCCGGTTTATCTAGTCGCGTTGATCGCGTACGGCGTCACGCCCGAAGCGATTCGGCTAGGCTACCAACCCGATCAGCCAGTGCCGTACAGCCATGCGCTGCACGCCGGCGAATTGGGGATGGACTGTCGGTACTGCCACAACGTGGTGGATCGCAGTGCCAAAGCGGCCGTGCCACCGGCGGCAACCTGCATGAACTGCCACACGGCGATTCATGCCGAAAGCGAAAAGCTGTTGCCAGTTCGCCAAGCCTACGCTGGCGGCGAACCGGTGAAGTGGACGCGCGTCACTGACCTGCCGGACTACGTATATTTCAACCACTCGGCGCACGTTGGTGCCGGTGTTGGTTGCGAATCGTGCCATGGCCGAGTTGATCAAATGGTCAAGGTGTACCAAGCCAAGTCGCTGACCATGGGTTGGTGCTTGGACTGTCACCGCAACCCAACGCCAAATCTTCGCCTTCCTGAAAACATCACCAAGATGGGCTACAAGCCTGCTGCTGGTGAAGGTGCCGCGGTTCTCAAGCAGAACAACGTGCAACCTCCTACTAACTGCTCGACGTGTCACCGCTAAGGGGTAATTGAGATGTCTAAGATCGATTCCCAAGATGAAGTAACGACCGCCGCATCAGTGCCGGAATATGGCTACTGGTCGTCGATGGCCGAACTGCAACGCATTGAAGCTGGTGCTGACGCGCCAGAGCCAACCGATTTGAACGCGTTGCATGACAACGCCAATGCGGTTGCAGATCCAATGTCGCGCCGCAATTTCTTCCAACTGATGGGTGCCAGCATGGCGCTCGCAGGCGTGGCTGGCGCAGGTTGCCATCGCTACGAAAAAGAAGAAATTGTGCCACTGGCGCGGCGCCCCGAAGACCAAGTGCCTGGCACCACGCAACAATACGCAAGTTCGTTCGAACTCGGCGGCGTTGCGCAGCCGCTGTTGGTCTCGTCGTACGAAGGTCGGCCGATTCACGTTGACGGTAACCCAGAGCATCCGTTCTCTGGCCCAGTTGGCGAAGGCGCCCATCGCCACGCTGGCTCGTCGGCATTTGCGCAAGCCAGCGTGCTGCACCTGTTCGACCCAGACCGCGACCCGGGCAACTCGAAAACGTTGCCAGCTGGTAAAGGCACCAACATCGATGGCCTGCGCTCGTGGTGGAATGAAGTT
>Ga0116158_10005886_pt1 | contig 10301 bp, 8 predicted proteins | sample AD_UKC052_MetaG_FD_89883 | JGI IMG/M metagenome (GOLD analysis project Ga0116158, IMG submission 89883) | Active sludge microbial communities of municipal wastewater-treating anaerobic digesters from USA - AD_UKC052_MetaG | ecosystem: Engineered > Bioreactor > Anaerobic > Digestate | place: USA... | reverse complement strand
GAACAGAACAACACCCACCTTGTAGCTAACCAGCCTAACCAGTCCGGCTGCAATCATCAGCACCACGGTAAAAAGGATTAGCTTACGCTCCGAAAATCTTTTAGCCTCCATAACCTAATTAGAAGTAATCAGAATTTGGGATTCAATGCAGCTGCCCGGCTGATGAAAAACCAACAGCTTTTGAACCCGCCCCCGCACCGCCCGTCAATATGTTTAGCAAGCAAAAATAGATATTTTTTGGTCAACCAGCCGGAATGGCTAACGGTGTTTTGGCAATCCCGACTAGTTACCGTGGCACTTAAATTGCAGGCCGTGAACACTTACTGATTTTATTTCATATATCACTATATTTGACGGTTGAATTTATAACGGGGTAACTACCAAACAATAAACATGAAAAAATATTACACGCTGCTGGTAATCTTACTTTTATTTTTAAACGCTACCCAATCGCAACCTCTAACAGGAACCGGTAGTGTAGCAAATAAGCAACTTTTACATCATGTAAGTATTTTGGCTTCAGACAGTATGGGAGGACGGTTTCCTGGCACAACCTACGACAGGATTTCGGCCAAGTACATCCGTGACCAGCTTCAGAGCTACGGTCTCTCCTTTCAACAAAAAAACGGCTACCAATTCTTTGCCATCCAAACCTTTAACCCAAATAGGGCAACAAGCACTTTCCTGGTGGTTAATGGCAAAAGACTTCAATACGGCAACGACTACACTGCCCTTGCCACAAGCGGAAACGATTCGCTTTGTGCTACGGCAGTTTTTGTAGGCTACGGCCGCACGGGCGGGTCTGCCGACCCAGATGACTATAAAAATGTTTCGGTGAAGAAAAAGTGGGCAGTTATGCTTGTCCCCAGCTTGAAGGTGCAGGATGCCTCCAGCGGTGAACTTCAACAGGTTGACCTCAGCTGCATCAATGGGGCTGTAGGGCACGAAGCAGCGGGCATAATCCTGATAGCCAGCGAAGCTGAAAATCGCTTCATTTCCATGGGAAGTCAGCAGCAAGCTCTCAACCTGCCGGTTTTTATTCTAAATGGGAAATCATCAGAATTGATACTTAAGAGTATTGGCCCAGCTGACGAGGTGATCGGAATACTGGAAAGGGGTGGACAAAATTTGTCGCAGGATTTGCCCCTTACCATTTGCGGAAAAGCAGGCAAACCCTACAATGAGATAGAAACCCAAAACGTTGTAGGTGTCCTGAGAGGAAGCGACCCCAACCTGGCTGACGAGTACATTGTGGTAGGTGCCCACTACGACCACTTGGGCATGGGGGGCAAGGAGGCCAACAGCCGGATGCCCGATACGGTTGCGGTGCACAACGGAGCCGATGATAATGCCTCGGGAGTGGCTGTCATGCTGGAAATAGCACGAGAAATGGCCTCACAAAAAAAACAGCTTAAACGCAGCGTGGTTTTTGCTGCCTTTGGAGCCGAGGAGATGGGGCTTGTCGGGTCGCAGCGCTTCCTTGACTCGGCGGTTGTTCCCATCCCGAACATCAAGGCCATGGTAAACCTCGACATGGTAGGCAGAATGGTTGATGGTAAGCTGGAAATTGGCGGCACTAAAACCTCAATGCAAGCCGAAGCAATCCTGAACGAGCTGAATGCGGATAGTGCGCTGGCCATTTCGCTATCGCCCGATGGTTTTGGCCCCTCCGACCACGCTTCGTTTTACTCCAAAAACATTCCGGTTTTCTTTTTCACCACAGGCATTCACCAGGACTACCACACGCCTTTCGACGATGTTGACAAGCTGAACCTTACAGGGATGGCGCAGGTAACCGATTACGCCTACCGGCTAATCTATAAGCTATCCACCATGGACAGCTCGCTCACCTTCAGCAAGTCGGGTAGCCGGATGGCACCCACAAACCACGGCAACAAGGTTAAGGTAAAACTGGGTATTATGCCCGATGTGAGCGGTTCCACAGGAAATGGGCTTAAGGTTATAGCCGTTTCCGATGATAAACCGGCAATGCAGGCTGGCATTCAAAGCGGTGATATCATCACCTCTTTGGGCGGAGTTCCTGTTACTAACATCTACGACTACACCGAACAGCTGGGCAAGCTGGAACCCGGCATCACGGTAGAGGTAAAAGTTCTTAGAAATAACCAGGAGCTGACGTTCACGCTTAAACTTTAGAAACTACAAACTAAAACATACCGAAATGAAGAAAGCCCTTCTCTGGATAGCAGCCATCATTGTAACCATCCTGGCGGCTATTTACCAAAGGGACACCGGCCCCACCAACCCCAAAAGAATTACCTACACCATCGAGGGAACCACCTACAAGGCAAAACTTCCGCGCAGTGGCAACAGCACATCCGGCTGCAAGGTTAACCTAAGCCTGCCGCTTACCTCAACCGCAACCCTATACTTCAGGCGTTACTCCACACAGGATAGCTTCTCGCCCATCCCTTTCATCCCTGAAGATGAAAAGACACAAAGCGCATACCTGCCCCAAATGCCGCCCGCTGCCAAACTTGAATACTATATTGTGGTAAACGAAGGTAACAACCCCATGGAAATTATGAGGAATAGCCCGGTGATTATAAGGTTCAAGGGTGATATACCTGCATGGGCGCTTATCCCTCATATCCTGGCCATGTTCCTGGCTATGCTCTACTCCAGCCTGGCAGGGTTGGCAGCTGCCTTCAAAATGGAATCCTTCAGGAAATTCGCCATTATTACCCTGGTGCTTTTGCTGGTTGGAGGCTTTGTTCTGGGACCAATTATCCAGTTCTACGCCTTTGGACAGGCATGGACGGGCTTTCCCCTTGGATTTGACCTGACCGATAACAAAACTCTCATCGCCCTGCTAATTTGGCTTGCTGCGGTTATAGCCAACCGCAAGCACTCCCGACCCAAGATAGTAATTGCTGCAGCAATTGTTACGATAGTGGCTTTCTCAATTCCTCATAGCACTAAAGGGTCGGAGCTCAACTATGAAACAGGTAAGGTAGTTAGCGGGGTTATCATGCGGGTACCTTAATTTAAGAACACCTTTCAAAACTCACTGGGAATTTTTAAAGAAAAACATCGCAGGCCAATTCAAAATACCGCATGTTCAACTTTGATTGCATTTAAAACAGTACTACAAGTTGAAATTTAGGTTCATGCCTGCACCTACCCAACGTCCGGCCTGCATTACGTTGGCAACGTCCATATAGTGGGCGTTAAAAATATTCGAAACATCAATAAACAGATCAAGCTTTCTCGTGGTGCTGTAGGTAAGCCGAACATCGGCCAGATGAACACTGGGGTACTTCCTGATTTGCGAGGTGGCGAAATCCTGAAACTCTCCTGCCCTGGCCATAAAATGGTAGCAGAGGTTTAGCGTAAGGCTCTTAAAAAATTGCTGGTTTAAAGCCAACCTCAGGTTATGCCGTAGGTAATCCATTGCATAGTATGAGTCGAGCAGAGCATCCTCGTTCTTTTCAGCGCTGGTAAAGGAGTAGCTGAAATTTATGCTACCGGCATCCCTAAAAATTTCACTCAAATCAGCCTGTACGAAAACTTCCACGCCAGTTGTGTTCAGGCTAGTATGGTTAATGGTATGCCACGCCTCGTCGGTGGGCTCCTTCACCCAGTCAACTATTCTGCTTCCCTGTCGGTAGAATGCGGCAAGCTGCACCGACCACGCTTTCCTATTGGCCTTTAGCCCGCCCTCAATGGTTGTGGCAAACTCAGGTTTAAGGTTTGGATTCCCAACATTGGTAGGACTGCTGTAGTATAAATCGGTAAAGGTTGGTACCCTGTATGAGCGGTTGACCGAGGCAAAAAACCTGGAATGGTTATTCAGCGAGTAGGAAATATCGGCACCCCAGCACCAAATGTATTCGAAACTACTGTTGTAAGCCAGCTGCAGTCCACCCGACAGGGTAGCCCTTTTTAAGTAAAAGGTTTGGGAGGCAAAAATATTCAATAAATTTCGATTTCCACCCTTGGTGTACCAGGCATTACGGCCTTTCACCCTCACCGAATCTGAAAGTGCCTCACCCAGGTTGCTGCTAAGAATCTCCTCCCTCCTGATTTCGGCTCCAACTTCGGTTTTGCCAAATCCATACAGCATTGAGATGTTTGCCTTTAACCCGTAAACATCGGTTGTGTGGTAGTTATGCCCCATGTACCACGAAGGAGGATTCTCACGAAAAAGCTCAAACCTGTCAAAATTCTTACGGTAGTAACCTCTGGCTGAAATTGAGGTTCGACCAAAAGCCTGACTGTACTTAAGCCCGCTTAGCAGCGTTCTTGTAGCCTCAAACTGGTTGGGGTATTTTGGGGTGTAGAAGCTATTAGCCCCAAAACCCTTATCCTGGTAACCCGAAAATAGGGAAAAGTTGCCAGCGCCGGTGTAAAAATGAGTATGGAAAAAAAAGTTCTCCCCGGTGAAATCGGTATTATCGGTGTAGCCATTACTCCTTTCGAAGGAGGCAGCAGTAAAGGTTCGTATTTTTGCTGAACCAAATGTTGCGCTAGCAGAGGTTTTCAGCAAGCCGTACTCACCGGCAAAAGTTGAAAGTGAGAACTCGTTTTTTGCCGAAGGCCCTGTGATTATATTGATGGCTCCTGAAAAAGCGCCCTGTCCCAACTCCCGGGCCCCGGGGCCTTGAAGTATTTCAATACGACTAACCGCATCGAGAACGATGGGGATATTCAGGTTATGGTGACCGGTTTGTGGATCGCTGATGTTTATATCGTTGAGCATGACAAGCGTCTGGTCAAACGATCCTCCCCGAAAGTTAATATCGGCCTGCACACCGTGAGTACCCCGCTGACGAATATCAATAGATGCGGAGCGTTCCAGCACTTCCGAAAGGGAAGTTGCCTTCATCTGGCGCAGCTCGCTCCTTTTGACAACGCCAACCATCCGACTAAGCTCCGAGTAGGACGAAACTCTTTGCGGGGAAAAAACCCATACAGTGTCCAAATTTACCTTCATGGAAGTTGAATCGGGCTGTGCTAAAGCAGGCAACGGGAATCCCAACAGGAAAAGTACGGCATGCTTCATCCATACAAAATTTTAGTGCTATTAATTGATAATATTCTATATATCAACACCCTACACTTGTTTGTGCTGGAATGAACCCCAAAGGACGTGTCGTAGGCAAACGCCCAAAGTTTTATAGAAAACCCTTACAAAAAATCAATGGTGTAGTATGGCTTAAAAACACGCTGCAAAAGTATTACAAGCCGGTAGGTAAACATCACCCTATGACTATGTTAATAAACATGATGAGTAAAGCCATCAACTTGCTGCTGGTGTTAATATGGAAGAATGTATTGGGATTGGTAAAAAAGAATTGGACGCTTCCGCACGTCCAATCTAAAAACTTATGAACCTCAGAAAAGGCCGGAAGAGGCTAGTAGGGTGCTATAATCCTCTCAACTTTTTCTCCCAGCGCCATGCCGAGAGCAGGGCATCCTCGAGGCTACTTTCCGGTTTCCAACCCAGCTCCTTTTGAGCAAGGGAAGTATCGGCCCAAACCTTTTCGATATCACCGGCACGGCGGCCAACTACCTCGTAGGGAACGTTTACCCTGGTAACCGCCATAAATGCCCTAACTATTTCCAGAACAGTAACACCACGTCCGCTACCCACGTTAAAAACTTCAAAGTTAGACTTGTTTTTCCCCCACATCAACCTTTCAACAGCCAGAATGTGGGCTTTAGCCAGGTCAACAACGTGGAAGTAGTCGCGAATGGCTGTTCCATCAGGGGAATGGTAGTCGCCTCCAAATATTTGGAGCATGTCCCTTACCCCTGCAGCGGTTTGGGTGATAAATGGCACCAGGTTGTCGGGTTTTCCCCTGGGTTGTTCGCCAATGTAGACAGAAGGGTGCGCACCAATGGGGTTAAAGTACCTTAGTGCAATAGCTCTTATATCGGGATTTGCCGCAGCGGCGTCGCGAATGATATCCTCGCAAATCTTTTTGGTATTGCCATAGGGCGAAAGAGCTGGTTTCATGGGCGATTGTTCGGTTACGGGCAGCTCGTCGGGTTGACCATACACCGTGCAGGAGCTGGAGAACACCAGGTTTTTCACCTTGAATTCGTTCATCATGGCCAGCATATTAATGGTCGAAAGAAGGTTGTTATGGTAGTATTGGAGAGGCTTATCCACACTCTCGCCTACAGCCTTCAGTGCAGCAAAATGAATAATGCCTTGAATTCCGGGATGGGTTGAGAACAGCTGCCGCATGGCCGAAATATCGGAGCAATCGGCCTCAACAAAAGTTGGTTTAACGCCGGTAATCGTCTCTATTCCCTGTAGCACCTCCGGTGAGGAGTTGGAAAAATTATCAACCAGCACCACTTCATACCCGGCGCCAACAAGCTCAACAACCGTGTGCGAACCAATATACCCGGCTCCACCTGTAACAAGAATCTTGTCCATTTTTAGATACTTTTGAACAAAAGTAATATATTTGTTGCCAAATCAGGATTTACAGAAAAGAGAATCACTAAATCACGAATATATGAGCGACGAGCAAGTAAATAAAACTAAAGCAACCGACGAGGTTGACCTAATTGAGCTATTCAACCGGATGGGAAGGGGAATTAAGAGGGGCACCGTGTGGTTATTCAAACAGGTCGAAAACCTATTTATTCTGCTCATTCGAAAGTCGCTGTGGATCGTATCCTTTGCAATTATTGGTTTGCTTGTAGGCTACTTAATCTATAAAAGCAGCCCCCGCTACTACTCATCGGAAATGACGGCCATTTCAAATTCTGTTGATAACAGCCACATCGTTAACTCCATCAACCTGCTCAACAGTCTTTTTAAGGAAAAAAATTATTCATCTGCATCTGCCTACCTCGACATTCCGGTTGGCAAGGCAAAGCAAATAAAATCAATTGCAGCCTTTTATGGTATTGACCTTAATAGAGATAAGATAGTTGACTACGTTGATTACGCCAACTCATTCCGTTTTAACCCAAAGGACACAATGGCAAAACGCCTGACCGATTACTTTTTTGTAAGCTTGGAGGTGTACAACGAGGGAGCGTTCACGGCTGCACGTGAGGGATTAAAGAAGTACATCTACAAAAATGAATTTGTTGTTGAGAACAACAACGAAAGGATTGCCCAGAACGAGGAGATGATTAGGGTGATAAATGTCGAGATAAAGAAAATAGACAGCTTACAAAAAATAGCCTACTTTGAGACACCCCTGCTTCAAAAAGCATCGAACGGCCAAATGGTCTTTCTCAACGAAAAGGAGGTAAAGCTATACCACGACCAGCTCCTTAAACTGCAACGTGATAAGATGAGGTTGGAAAGGGAGAATAAAATCAACAAGGATCCCATTACCATAGTTCAGGATTTTACCCCTCTCTCAAAAGCGGAGAACCCTTACTCCAAATACGGGGTAAAATGGGGCTTAATATTTGCTGTAATAGGATTTATAGCCTCGCTGCTATGGCAGTTCAGGACAAAAATTGTTGACTACATCAAGGTAAAACATTACTAAAAAAAGGGCTTCAGCTGAAGCCCTTTTTTAATCCCCAATAACGTCAGAAATTTAAACAGAATCTACCTCCCTCATCGAGAAAATGGAGAGGAAGAATACAAAAAACAGCACCCCAAAAAATCGCTCCAGCACTGACTCAAACATGAAGTTAATCAGAATAATAAGCATAAACAGGAAAAATACCATATCCCTTCTTCTAATCGATTGCCAAAGGGCGCTACCCAGAATAAGCAGCAAACAGCTTAACCCTATCAATCCAAGACCCACGTATGTCTCCAGATACTGGTTGTGGGCGTTTAAGCGCTTGTTAAGTGCAAAATCCATGTTTTTCTCCTGATAGGCCTTGGCCAGAGTCTCCCTTACATCGCCAATACCCAGCCCGAATAGCCAGTTTTTTCCCACTACGGAGGGAATTGTTTGCCATATTTTGAGGCGAACAGCATCTTCGCTCTTCAGCTTTTGCTCCAAAGAACTTTCATTTGAAATGTCCTCACTTTGGGCTTTGAAGAACCCTTTGAATCTTACATATCTTTCATTTTTTGGCAGTAAAATACTAAATCCAACCAGCAATAAGGCTATGAGAATTGTAGCATAAATCTTTCCCCTATGTTTTAGCACCCAAAAAAGAGAGATAAAACTAAGGAGTACTCCGGTTATGTACCCAGCCCGGGAAGATGAAAAAAATAAAATTAAAACAAAAAAAATCCCAACTAAAACACCTATAAGTTTTAACCAACCAACACGCCAACCTTTAATTCTAGAAGCTAGTAGAATAATGCCCAAGCAATAGTTCATCGAAAGATAAGTTGGATGAAAGGGTTCAGTAAAAAGCTGGTAAAAAAAATAGTTTTCCCATGGAGCGCCAGGTGGTATAGGATAAAACAAAATGCCAATAGGAGTAATGTAAATTGATCGTAATAGTGCTCTGGCTACCAGGTATATGGCAGTAATAGTTAAACCTAAAAGGAAAGCGTTCTCAATATGCCTGAGGTATTTAATAATTTCATTTCGTTGTGTGGTAACCATAATTGGAACAAATAGTATAGGAGCATACTGGACAATTTTAGTAAATCCCCCTTCAATATTTTTGGTGTAGAGCAGGCTAAAAGCGACCAGAAGCCAAAAAAAAGCCGTAAAAAAAACAATCCTATTACGAAAAGCAGTTTTAAGTTGTTTATACCAACCATCAGATAGCAACCACGTTATTAAGGCAACATCCAGCAGGTAAATGGTTACCCTGTAGCTAATAGGAATAAACAAAGCTATTGCCATTAGGATAAAAGGCAGGAAACGTTCACAAAAAAATGAAACTTTAGCAATACTCATCACAAATTATTTAAAAGCATTGAATAGGACTCAGCTGCCTTTGCAGTTGTGTATTTTTCCTCAAATGCAGTACGTGCATTGTGCCCCATTTGAATTCTGGCTGCTTCATTCTCACGAAGAAAAAGAATCTCCTCTATCAATTTTTTAACATTACCAGGACTAACCACCAACCCGCAGCTATTCTCCCTCACAATCATGGCCAGTTCAGAATCATCTGGGGTAATAGCCAGAACGGGAATTCCTGCAGCAAGAATACCAATTATTTTACTAGGCACAGCCATTCCCACAGCCTCTGGGCGAAGAGACACCAGCCCACAATGGCATGCAGATACAGAATGGGCATACACCTCGTTGCTCAGGAATGGAAGAAAAATGGCATTTTCGGGTGTATTGTTTCCAATAGAACTAAGCAGCTCTTTTCGACGAATCCCATCGCCAATAAACATGAACACCACCCCTGGGATGCCAGCCTTGACTGCACCCCCAATTGTTGCCATATCGTTCCACAGCCCCATATTCCCTGAAAATTGAACCACAAATTGCTGCCCTAAACCGTAACGGCTAACAAATGGATTCTCTTCCCATGATTTAGGCGATATCAGCCTTTCGTCCTGCCAAATAGGAATTACACATAGCTGTTGGTCGTTTGCAGAAGGAACCTCTAACCTCACCCATTCAGCCATATCCCTACCAATGGTAACAATCCTACTACTGTGTTTAAGCGCACTCCTATGCCAGCGCTTCCAAAGCCAGACCAATGGATTACGGGTAGATGTTTTCCCCAACCGGATAAGGCCGTCTGGAAAAACATCCATAAGAACATAAACAACCCTTAATCCCTTAACCCTGGAAAGAAAGATTACCAGTATTGCAAGAAATGGAGGGGTTGTATGCACCATAATAATCTCCTTTCCCCTATGGAAAATCAACTTGAAAAAAACACTGACACTATAAGTAAGCACGTTTAGTAAACGCCCTAAAATTTGGCTCTTAGGAAAATTGGTGGAGGCGAGATATGAAATTTCCACTCCTTGATAAACCGCTTTTGATGGTTGTCTTAACCTAGTAGTGTATGATGGTTGAGCGCACCATACCTTTGCCCTAATCCCGTGATCGTTTCCCAACCTAACAAACAATTTAGTTAGCAGGTTTGAAACGGCAACCTCATCGGGGTAAAAGACCTGGGATATTAAAATCACCTTTACTTCAGCCATATAAAACTAAATCACCTAACTTTAAAAAGTTCGTAAATATTTCTTTTAAAAACATCTTGCGAATAATTAGCCATATACCGGTTAAGTAGAACCTTTCCAATTTCATCCTTTCCCGGAACTTCATCAAAATTAAGTATGGTTTTTAGGAGCATATTGGGTTCTCTGGGATTAAACAGAAACGCATAATCTTCTCCCAACATATCGGGAATATCACCGACCCTTGTAGCAATAACGGGTATTCCCAACGACATGGCCTCCAGAATAACAAGGG
>Ga0116158_10005885_pt1 | contig 10303 bp, 4 predicted proteins | sample AD_UKC052_MetaG_FD_89883 | JGI IMG/M metagenome (GOLD analysis project Ga0116158, IMG submission 89883) | Active sludge microbial communities of municipal wastewater-treating anaerobic digesters from USA - AD_UKC052_MetaG | ecosystem: Engineered > Bioreactor > Anaerobic > Digestate | place: USA... | reverse complement strand
CTCTGCTCAAAGAGCCGCAGCATCACTTGCAGTCGGCGCGCTTACGACATCTACTATCAGCTCGGGCAGCTCTACGAAGGACAGCTGCGCTGGGTCGATGCAGTGAAAGAGTATGGTCGGCTGCAGGAGCGTCCGGCCTACTCTTCGCTGTCCGCTTCGCAGAAATCCAACGTTACGTCGTCCATTGAACAAGCAGAGCCACATGTTGGGCGGGTGATAATCCCTAAAGACATCGGCGGCAAGTGCCAGGAGATCAAGGTATGGATGCCTCCCGGCAATCACTTGGTAGTCGTACGAGGGGAAAGCCAGCAGGTTGAAGTCCGCGCGGGTCAGGAAGTCAAAGTCGGCTCCTGCCGATAAGCTGTGATACATCCGCATCTGTATCTACATCTCGCATCAGGAATCACCGATAGTCGCCTCGGCACATTGCACCGCTTCCTTTGATTCGCCTCTTGGGTTCCTACGCCAGGTCGCTGACAGCCAAGTACAGCGGCTCCAGTCCGCGTCGATATCGGCTCTTTGACTAGGCATCCCGACCAAGCAAAAGTGGGGCCAGAGCCTCAATAAAGTCCATCGACAAGCAACCTTCGCTTGTGCGAAACTTTACGCGAGCCGCGTGTTGTGACACCGGTCCTCTATAGGCGTGGGTATCGGAATTGTGCAGCTTCTTACTCAATAGCAGGATGCAATTCGACCGGGCCAAACCGGCGATGTTCATGCGATTTTTTGGCTGCATCGTTGCGCATGTCAGGCAGCAGCAATGCCTAGACCTACATTCTCTACAAATCGCCCACAATGTCTGACGCCATTCCATCCATAATTGCCAGTCGTTACCGCGTCATCGAGGAGATTGGCAGCGGCGGGATGGGCGTTGTCTATCGTGTCAAGCACACGAACACCGGCGACGAGTTAGCCCTTAAGCTGCTGCATCCGCATGTCCTAGACAAAGCGGAGTCAGTCGAAGGCTTTAAGCGCGAAATGCGCTTGCCTGCCAAGATTAAGAGTGACCACGTCGTTAAGATCACCGATGCCGATGCCTCGCCTGAGCTAGGCGGAGCGCCGTTCCTGGTCATGGAACTGCTCAGCGGCTGCGACCTAAACAAGGTCATGCAACGACAAGGACGCTGCTCAGCGGAAGAAGTTGTTTGGGTTCTTCGCCAGGCTGCACGCGCACTTGATAAAGCCCACGGCCTTGGCATCGTTCACCGAGACTTAAAGCCTGAGAACCTGTTCTTGCATCAGCGCGGTGATGACCGAATGCTGATGGTCAAAATTCTCGACTTTGGCATCGCCAAGCTCACGCAGGAGGTACGCAAGTCTGCTGGTACCAATAGCATGGTGCTGTCCCGTGCCAAGCCGTTAGCTAGCAGCAACTCGATCTATGGCTCGGGCAAGACTTCGGCAGCGGGCACACCGCTGTACATGGCTCCCGAGCAAGCGCAGGCAGGCAATCAACCTGGCGCGGAAAACAAGGTCGGTCCATCTGCGGATATCTGGGCACTGGGCATGATGGTGTTTGAGCTCCTAACTGGGTTGACCTATTGGGATGCAGAGACGCCGCTTGCCATTCTTGGGCAGCTTTTGTTTGCGCCCATCAAGGCCCCATCGACTCGCAGCAAACTGCTGCCCGCCGCCTTTGATGACTGGTTCCTGCGGTCCTGTAATCGCGAACCCGCCAAGCGCTGGCGCACTGCAGGAGAGCAGGCGCGAGCCCTCGCCGTTGCGCTGGGACTGCCCACAGGTCGTCCCAGTCTGGCTCCGGGTCACGCAGACTCAGCGTCAACACCCCCTCAATCTCTGCAACGGCTCGTTCATCAGATTCTCCGGGAGCGATTTCGCGCGAGCACCAGTGACTCACTAAATGAGGGCATCGAGGAAGATGAGACCATTCCCCACTACAAGCTTAGCAGCCCCATTGGCCCAGAGCTTAAGACAGAGCTCAAAGCAGGGCCCAAACTAGCTGCAGCCCCCGACGTCCGAGGTGCTTCCCGAGAGGAGCCAAAGCCGCTAGTCGCCAAGCCCAATGACAGGACGGTGCGCCTTCCTCCTGGCAGTCGTCCAATCAGTCCAACGGGCGATACCTTATTTGCTCCCCCCCCGGATTCGTCTGCACCAAAGGCGGCTCTAAAGTCGTGGCTACTTGCAGCTCAACGATGGTTTGGAGCAAAGACTGCCGCATTGCAAGCGCGCGTGCCTTGGCTCAAGACGCTGCCGCTAGATACTGTGCGTTGGATTGTGATGGGAGCGATTGCTGCCTTCGCTCTGTTGCTCCTGGGTCTACTTGTGCAGACTGCTGCTCGGCCTACCTCAGCCGTAACGCCCCCCGACCTGGGGGAGCCAGCTGCTGCCTTAGACCTAAGTGCGCCGGACGACTTGGTGTCTACGCCAGACCTTGCGCAAGCAGGTTCCACCGGCAGACCTGGGCGCAATCCCAAGAATCCAAAGCAGGGCTTAGAGCCAAGTGGGAAGCGGCCACGCAAGACCACGCACTAGGTAGTTCCCATCCAGTTGCACTAGCCACTGTCCTCAACCAAGAATCGTTACTGTAAGTCTGTGTACGAAGTGCTAATGCGCAGGCGCAGCTAGACACTACGCTTGGTCGTCGCTCGCCGTTGCAGGACAATCGCTCCCAGCGTGGACTCTACGGTCGCTGCAGTAGGCCGTTGCTCAGGTAGAAGCGACAGACATCCTTGGATCAGCGCGGCGACACTAGGCGGCAGGTCACTACGCAAGCCTGCAAGGGAGGCAAGAGAGACGGTCTCCCCTAAGGCAATTGCGACGATTGGGGGTCGCTCAAATGGCAGCTTGCCTGACAAGAGCTCAAATGCGATTACGCCAAAACTCCATACATCAGCGCTGGGCCGCACACCTTGGGAATTAGAGCGCTCCGCTGATTCCGGCGCCATGTAGGCGGGAGTTCCAACCATGTTGTTTGAAGTAGGCACGCGGCTCGGTTCCACTCCAGCTGCGCCTACAGATTCAGCAGCACCGCCAAGAGCACGGTGCTCATCAGTCAGTCGGGAAAGTATGAGCTCAGTATCGGCATCAAGCCCCCCGGACACACTCGAGTTCTCACTCGCGGCCAGCGTAGAGATGCCAAAGTCCACCAGCTTCACCAGTGGCACTCCATGTGATACTTCTTCATCCGAAATAAGCACGTTGGCAGGCTTTAGGTCTCTGTGGACAACAGAGGCTGCATGGATCGCTGCCAGGCCCGCCGCAATCTGTCGCAAAATTGGAAGCGCGAAGTTCAAGTCACCATACCGGTCCTGGCATACTCGAAGTGTCGAGCCTCCGACGAGCTCCATGATTAGAAAAAGGATGCCGCTCTCTGTGACATCCACATCCACAATGCTGATTAGGTTCGGATGCTTCAGTCGCGCCAGTATCTGGGCCTCGCGGGCAAACCGCACCATCGTGGCCTTGTCCGCTCGCGGAGCCAGAACCTTCGCTGCTAGGTGTCGTCCATCAGAAGCACGGGCAACTTCATACACGCTTCCCATCGTTCCTTGGCCGAGCAGGCGAACGACGCGATACTGAGCACCTAACAGAGCCCCTGGTTGGTAGTGCGCTTTTTGTCCCGCTTTTTGACTATCCAGCGTGAGTGCCACATCCAGAACTCGACGCGAGCGCTGATCAATCTGTCGCCGGAGCTCCTCGTTACGCTCACTCATCTCGCCACTGTACTTGCGCAGCGTCTGAAACTTGCTCTGTAGATCCTTCCTCATGCTCTCCAGCGCTTGAGAAAGAGACAATAGCTCGCGGTCAGCAGACGCAGGAATCGGAGAGTCCAGGTCTCCCCGCGCAAGTCGGGCAGCAGCACTCAGAAGCTCTCCCTGTGCAGCCAAGCGTCGGCGGTCCAGGCTGGCGCTTGCCTCCATCTTCTGCGCCCGCGCGGTCATGAGGCTCAGCGCCAGCTGATTGCACAGCCACTCAAGCACTTCCCCATCGTCGCCACGGAGCGCCTCTGTCCCTGCCGTAAGCTCAACGCACAAGATTCCCAACAGCTGCTCTTGCGCTCGCAGTGGCACGCCCATTAGCCGTGGACCTGGCCCACTCTTTCCTGATGGAAGAAGGGAGGCCTCTGCGCGGCCTGTCAGTGTTCGTCGCCGATTGAGCACAGCCAAGGCCAGCTCCTGTTCCGACGCCCTGAGCTGCGACTCTGCTTGTCCTGTGGCATCACGACCGCTAACCCACTGCACCTGCAGAGGATTAACTCCTGCAAGGAACAAGCTAGCTCGGCTGACCGGTAGGAGCTGCTGCACCTGCTGGAGCGCAAGCTGCGCATGATCCTTGTCATTCAGCTGATTAGCAGAGGCAAGATTCACTTGAATCATCGATGACAAGCTCTGCAATCTTTTGTTTAGTGCCAAAAAGCGTGATCTCAGCAAAATGGCAAAAGTAATCACCACAATTAACGAGCTATAGGGCGGGCTTTCGAAGCTGCCGGGAAGTATCAACAGGAGAGTCAGTAGGTCATAGGCGACAAGAACCATTGCCAGAAAAAAGCCTGTTGCAAATATTCTGGCATCAGTGTTTCCCATCCAAGCAATGGTGAAGCAGTACAAACTTAGATAGATCACAGTGCAGGCAAATAAGATTTGCAGGTAAAACAGAAAAAACATAGCCGGTCGGAATCCGATAGAAACTAGACCGATAGCTGTGATGATGAAGACCGTGAAAAGATATTTAATCCACTGCGTTATTTTCTGTGGTCCGGGTCCAAAAAGATTCTGAAATAAGGCGCATAAAAACAGAGGAATCAGGCTCAGGCAAATGAGTTCGATTCCCCAAAATATATCGACTCTTGCCGAGAAAATATACCGCAGCGGGTTTCGGGAGATAAAGACATAGGTGCCAGTGACGATGGCAAGGCATGAAAAGTAGAGAAAAAGCGTCTCTCGACGACGGACCAAGTAGACCATGAAGCCGACAGCTGACATTGAAACAAGCAAAAATCCAATCAGTGGCTTTGCAACATCTTTGCGGATTAGATATATAATTAGCTCGGCGCGGCCACCAAGAACCATCGGTGATGAAATTCCGATGTTTGTATTCGGTGAATACATCCGAATGGCGAGCGTGTGTCCGACGTAATCTTGTGGAAGACGTACAAATAGTGGCGCTGATGCACCAATGAGTGGCTGCACACGTAGCGCTATTTCGCCTCTTTGACCAATTAATGCTCCGTCGAAGTAAACTTCGTAGAAGATTTCCGAATATAGGGCATGAAGCGCAGGATCGAATAACGCAGGGCCGACCAGATTAGTGCGCAACCAAAGAATATTGCGTTTCTCGCGCCCCTTGGGGCTCCACGTCTCTTTGGTCTTTAACCAAGCACCATCGCTGTGATTTGGCTGCGCAAATGTGAATGAGTGGTCCGCAGCTACTGGCGAATCACCATATCGGTATTCCCATTCACCTGCATAGTTTTTGACGTTGCTTTCAAATGGCAGTGGTGACAGCGGATCATTACAACCAAGCAGAATCGAAGATAACAGAATCGCAGTCAGGATGAGCAGGTGAGCGGCACGCATTCCTACTGGCTCCCTGGCGCTGAACTGCCGACCAGCAGCACCAAGGCGGCCAGGATCAGCGCCACGACCAAGAGTCCAGCAAACACCAAGAGCCCGACGCGCTGATTCGGTACAGGCCTTTCGGCGTCAGGACTCATCCACCGTCGTCCCGCGCTGCCCTCTGGGGCTGATGGTGAATAGCGTCCCGTGCCCGACCCCTCTGCAGGGATTGGAAACTCGAGGGACGATCCTGTCATGAGTCGCGTCTGCTCCGAGTCTTGGGGCGATGAGGCAGCTGGCGGTGGGACAGGCGACCACTTCGGTTTCTGCGGGGAACTGTTGCTATTCACGGAGGACTGCTCGGGGGGCGTCTTTCCTGCTACTGGCTTGCTTTTCGACTGGCCTGTGGACGGGCGCGGCATCACAACACTCTGGAAGTTGCCCAGAGCCTTGAGCTGCTCCGCAACAGCGGTCATCGATGGGCGCAGCTCGGGTTCCTTGCTGATCATGCCATCGATGATGCGTTCCAACTGTGGGTCGAGGTCAGGCACCGCTGCACGCAGGGATGGCGGTGGCTTGAACATGTGCATGCCCACGATGTCGCCAGGGGCATCGGACACAAACGGAGGCTGGCCGCTCAGCATCTCGAACATCATGATGCCCAGGGCATACACGTCGGTACGATCGTTGATGGTCTTGAGGCCGCGACACTGCTCCGGGGACATGTACAGCGGTGTACCCAGCATGGTGTGTGCAACCGTTGCGGCGCGACCACGAGCTGTCGAGTCAACCTTGGCAATTCCAAAGTCGAGAACCTTGACCCGCTCCCCTTCGGGCATGTCCGCGTCTTGCACAATCATGACGTTCTCGGGTTTTAAGTCCCGATGAATGATCTGCTTGGCGTGGGCTGCAGCTACGGCGGAAGCAACCTGCCGCGCCAGACGCATGGTCTCATGCTCGTTGAGTCTGCCCTCACGGGTGAGACGGTCACGAAGCGTGCCACCGTCTAAAAACTCCATGGTCAAATAGGGCTCGCCAGTGGGCAACTTACCAAAGTCGAAGATCCTGACCACCCCTGGATGCTGGACAATGTTGACGGCGCGGGCCTCGTTTAGGAACCGGCCTGCGACGTCTGCGTTACGCGCAAACTCTGCCCGCAAGATCTTGATCGCAGCGCGACCTCCAATGTCATCGCGCACGGCCTCATAGACAAGGCCCATGCCTCCCTCGCCTAACAGACGGATGATTCGGTAGCTACCAATCCTCTCGTGGACCATGCCCCCGCCCTCTACCCACGCCGTAGATACTGGATCTGAAAGTATCTAGCTTCGCCGCTTCTTCTCGGAAAAACAAGGAATCGCACGCGCAGGCGAAACACCAACACAGAATCACGGTGAAGGGCTGCCATGGAAGGTCACGTGCATGCTGAACCAGAACAAGACCAGGTATGGACAGCGTGTACAGCTAGGTTGCACACCCCTACTTTGCTGGCCAGGCCATTACCAGTATTCCACCCACAATCACAAAGGCACTGGCTCCTATAAGAGCTCCTCCTGTCTTTTGTGCGGCATATGTGCTGTTGCACATTCCCATAGCAGCCCGTGATGTATCTAAACAACCACTGTTATGGGCTAGTTCAGAAGCGCCGATAGCTGCCAGGACTAATCCTGCAGCAATCGTGATACCGCCTGCGATAAGTCGTCTACGTGGGCGTTTGCCAACGGTTGGGGTGAATATGCTACCTGGCTGTAGAAATACATCGACAGAGGATGTCTGCCCACGTGTAACCCTGGTATAGGTTCGATAGGGCAGGTAGCCAGCGCGCTCGACTACGATCTCATGCTGACCCTCGAAGGATTCCCGTAGCAATGGAGTCACGCCTAATTCTCGTCCATCGACCGAAACCTTCGCGCCATCTACTGCTCCGGCTACCTGCAGCGTGCCGCGCCCACGAGATGCAGACTCTTGCAGTAGTTTCTGTGTCTCTTTAAGAACTGCGTCTTTGACCTCGGTCATAGAGCAACTGACACATAGCGGAGTGGTGCTGCCCAAGACTGCGCCTGTCGGAATATCAAGCAATCGTAGCGACAACGGACTGCTGCCTAGTTCGAGCGCAGGTGCTTCAACCGTGATTGATAGGACCGAAGCTGCATCGACCAGGCGTGCCAGCTTCTGTTCACACGCCAAGTCACCAGCACAGCCACGCCGACGGCTAGATACGCTCTTTGCAATCGCAGTATTTGTTTGCTCGCGACTGATCAGAAACGTGCGTTCCGAGCGCGCTGCGGTGCCAACTACCGCAAAAAGCTGCTGCTGCTGCTCAGCATTTAGGGCTGCGGGCTCGATCAATAGGACTAGTGCTGGCGTCAGCGTTAAGACCGCATATCTTGACTCCAATGTCATCTGAAGCTGTGCTCGCTGACCCACTGGCAGTGACTGTGGGCTGGTCTGGAACCGCTGACTGCCCTTTTCGAGCGTGAATCGATGTGCGCCAGCGCCCACCAGCAGAGCGTCTGAGAGTGGAAGGGTGCCGACAACTGCTCCGTCCATTCGGAGGAGCGCTCCAGCATCCTCAGTGACGACCTCAACTTCAGATGTAGGCACCTGAATGCTTGCGACGTACTGCGTCAGGGTGGTTCTAAGTTGCTCGTCGATGTCGCCTTCCGCATGTGCCAAACAGCGGCGATAGAGGTCAGCGGCTGCAACGCTGCGTCCCTGCGCTTGGGCGACACGGCCCAGTAAGTAAAGACCTTCGCTGGACGGCCAATCTATATAAGCCTGCTCTAACTTCTGCTGCGCCGGTGCCAATTTTCCCGCAGCCAGCGCCGCAAGGCCATCATCGGTGAGCTTTCGAGGGGCTGCTGGCAAACTATCCGCCGGTGCTGGTTTCGCAGAAGCCGCCACGCCACCGAATGCCTTTCCTGCGCCGAGGATCAAGACGCAGATGACTATTCGCAGAGCGTATTTATTTAACCGATAAGATACAGTTTGATTTGACGAGATTAGGCGAGTGATTTTCATTTTTGGCACTTATTGATTTGTGTCGTCACCCCTGCTTGCACTCGAACAAACTCGCTCTTGCCCAATCCCAGATCAATTGAATGAGTACCTGGTGGTAGATAGATATCAACCTCGATGCAGCGCCCAGCTTGATTTCGACGCGACAGGACAATATGCCCAGTTTGCTTTCCAATTCGTAATAGCGCTTTGTCGAGCGCACTTTTCAAGTCTTGACGTCCCTGCGTCGCAACCATCGTACGTAATCTGCTGTACTCATGGAGCGCCTTGGAATATTCGCGCTTATCTTCATATATTCGTGCCAAATTGTATGCAACTTCAGGGAGGATTGAACGCTTCACGCTACCGCGTTGCTCGAGTAATTTTAGTCGCTCGAAAATTTCTTGGGCACGATCTAAGCGCTTAGCAAGATAAGCTTCACTGCCATCATGCAAAAGCTGTTCTGCGTAAGTTGTCGGGATTGTTACGGTTAGAGTTTCGCCACCCGAGATGGTAATTTCTTGTACACCACCGACGTAGGAGATGCGGTGCTTGCCAACCCCAATAGAAATCGGCTTGCTCGATATCGACTGCGGCGTTGCTCTGTCAATTTGGATTCGCACTGATTCATCCCCCATGAATCGAAGCAGTCCTTCAGAGGAGGGGACAGGAGGCGCAGGCGCAGGGACCAAGATCTGCGGTTTCTTGGAACTGCTTGCGATTGGAGTTGCGAGTTTTGTCGGACCAGGCAGCACGAGCAACAACTCGGCGACTCCAGAGCGGACAAGTGCATTGGGGTCATGCAGGAGCATCCGAATCATGCTCATAAAAGCCAAGCTCCCGGTGCGCTTATAGAATCCGCCGGCAACTTCGACTGCACGACGCCTGACCGCGGGGGCAAAGTCATGGCTGGCGATGTAAAGTAGGGCTAGCGCCTGTTCACTGGGTAGTTCTGGTACTGCTTCAAGCACGTCCAATCGCGCAGTTACGTCAGCACTCTGTAGAATCTGAGCAAGCCCCTCGGGAGGCTCTGCCTGCTCTCCCAGCTTTTTGAGCTTGCCGTAAGCAGTCAACCCATCTAAGTCCCCACTTTGCAGGGCTTCCCGAAGCACCGAGATGCCGAGGCGTGAGCCTTGATCTGCGAGTCGTCGCGCCGCTGCAAAACGGACGGAATGGTCGCTGTCCTTGAGTGCGCGCTCTAACAGCGACTGGTCAGCATCAGACATGTCTACTGCAAGCCTGCGCGTCAGGGAATCGTGCGAGGACAGCGCAGCTCGTAGCTGGCCGTGCTGTTCAGTGTCACCAAGCTGCAAGAGCATGCCGCTAGCGACCACTCGATCTCGCTCACTTCCGGTGTTGGCGAGGGTCTTGAGCCGACTCAGCACAATGCCGTCTGCTTCCTTGTCGCCGCGTTTGCGAAGCGAATTAAGGACACGGCTGATTGCGCGCATGCTGGCAGCTCGGACCTCAACATCTTGGTCATCAAGTGAGCTGGCGAGAGCACTTAGTGCTGCACGTGCGCTCTTGGTGCCAAGGGAGCGAGCGGCAGTCCTGCGGACTTCGCGTTGGCGGTCGCGCAGCGCTTGTGTGAGCGGAGGAATCGCCTCATCAGAGCTGATCTCGCCCAGTGATGCAGCGGCTAGTTCGCGAGTAATCGTGCTATCGCTCTCCAGAGCAGCCTTGGCCCAACTTAGGCTCTGCTGCGCGAGTTGCATCCGGTCCCCTGCAACAAGTCGTAGCACCGCACCGGCAGCAGCGATGCGCAGAAGCTCGCTCGTGCTACTCTTGTT
>Ga0116158_10005883_pt1 | contig 10303 bp, 8 predicted proteins | sample AD_UKC052_MetaG_FD_89883 | JGI IMG/M metagenome (GOLD analysis project Ga0116158, IMG submission 89883) | Active sludge microbial communities of municipal wastewater-treating anaerobic digesters from USA - AD_UKC052_MetaG | ecosystem: Engineered > Bioreactor > Anaerobic > Digestate | place: USA... | reverse complement strand
TTCGCCAATCGGTTATTTGGTGATTGCCGTTTTCCTGATTGGGAATGGATTATTCCTTTGGGTTTTCGAAGGAGAATACAATATTTTGAACAGCGGTTTTGCCGATTTGAGTCCGTTTTTTACTTTGGCTCCGTGGATTCTGATTTTCCTGATTCCTGCCGTGACGATGCGCAGTTTTTCGGATGAGAAAAAACAAGGAACCTTGGAATTGTTGCTGACCAAACCCTTGAGTATTTGGCAAATCGTGAACGGGAAATTCCTCGGTTCGATGTTGTTGATTGTTATGGCGATCATTCCAACCTTTATTTATGTTTGGGTCATTTCTGGTTTGGGTTCGCCCGAAGGCAACATTGATATGGGCAGTACGATGGGTTCTTATTTTGGATTGTTGTTTCTGATTGCAGCCTATTCCGCCATTGGAATCTTCACTTCTACTCTATCCGAAAATCAGATTGTGGCTTTTATTGTGGCGGTGTTTTTGTGTTTCTTTTTTTACTTCGGATTCGAAAGTGTGGCAACAATTGTTCCTAGTTTTCAAGGTCTAATTTCCAGTATTGGAATGCAAGATCATTTCAAAAGTATGAGTCGTGGCGTGATGGACACTCGCGATGTGGTTTATTTTGTGAGCATCACCGTCTTGTTTCTTTCCTTTACAGTTTATAATTTAAAATCCATTAAATCATAATGACAGCTTCCAATAAAAACAATATCAAATCCCTGTTGATTGTCGTTGCCGTTCTTTTGGTTTTGAATGTATTTAGTGGCTATTTTTTCCACCGTTTTGATTTAACCAAAGACAAAAGATATACGCTTTCAACCACTTCTTTGAATATCATCAAACAAGTTCAAAATCCGTTGTATGTAAAAATCTATTTGCAAGGCGATTTACCCGCTGAATTCAAGCGTTTGCAAAGCGAAACCCGAGATTTATTCGAAGAATTTCAAGCTTACAACAAGAATATTGTGTTCGAATTCGTCGATCCTTTGGAAAACGAAGACGAAAGTATGGATAATATCAAAGAGTTGTATTCAAAAGGACTAACACCAATAAACATCACCGTTGACGATAAAGGAAAACAGTCTCAGGAAATGGTTTTTCCTTGGGCGATTGCCGTTTACAACAATAAGGAAGTCAATATTCCTTTGTTGAAAAATATTATGGGTGCTTCGACTACTGAAAAAGTGATTGGTTCGGTGCAACATTTGGAATATTCGATTGCCGATGGCATTAACAAAATCACGAAAGAGAAACAGAAGAAAATTGCCGTAATCAAAGGAAACGGCGAATTGCAAGATGTTCAGATTGCCAAATTTCTGATGCAGGTTCGGGAAAGTTATCACATTGGTCCTTTTACTTTGGATTCAGTGGCGAAAAACCCAACAGGAAGTTTGGACGCTTTGCAAAAATACGACTTGGCAATTATTGCCAAACCAACGGAAACCTTTACCGATGCTGAGAAACAAGTCTTGGATCAATTTATCATCAATGGCGGAAAAACGATCTGGCTTATTGACCAAGTAAATATGGAAATGGACAGTTTGTATAATGAATATGGTTCTACTTTGGCCTTTCCAAGGGATTTGAATTTGAATGATATGTTCTTCAAATACGGGTTTCGAATTAATCCTGATTTGGTGAAGGATGAGCACGGAAGCCCTATAAAATTAGCCACTGGCGAACAAGGAAGTGCCACACAATATCAGGAATTCAATTGGAAATTTGCACCACAGGTTTATCCCATTAGCCAACATCCTATTGTGAAAAATTTGGGTGGCATCAAGTTCGATTTTGCCAATGGAATCGATACGTTGAAAAACGGAATTAAGAAAACGGTGTTGTTGCAATCTTCCCAATATTCGAAGCGAATTGGTTCGCCAGTTGAAATTAATTTGAAAATTGTAGAAGAAGAAACTTCGCCAAACCATTATTTGAATACGGGAAACATTCCGCTTTCGGTTTTGCTCGAAGGTTCGTTTCATTCGATGTTCGAAAATCGGGTTTTGCCTTTTGACCAAAAAACATTTGAAGCCAAAGGTGCAGCCAATAAAATGATTGTGATTTCAGATGGTGATTTGATTCGAAACCAATTGGATAAAAACTTTCAACCAGTAGAATTGGGTTACGACCAACGCTCTGGAAATTTGTATGACAACAAGGATTTCCTGATGAATTGCGTCAATTATCTTTTGGATGATACTGGACTTATTAACATTCGAAGCAAAGACCTCGATTTGCCTTTATTGGATAAAGAAAAAGTTTACGAAAGTTATACCACGACACAAATCATTACTATCGGGCTTCCAATCTTTATTTTAGGGCTATTTGGGGTTGTTTTTACCTTTCTTAGAAAGAAAAAATACGCTAACTAATGTTAATAAAAAAAGTTTTTATTCTAGAATAGTTTACGATATATTTGTAGCTACATTGATTTTTTGAATTTGAATAAAATTCACACCCAAAAAATAAAACAAAACATATGAAATTTATAGTATCGAGTTCGTACTTATTAAAACAATTACAGGTTTTAGGAAATGTTATCAACAGTAGCAATACTTTGCCCATTTTAGACAACTTCCTTTTTGAATTGGATCATAAAACTTTAACGGTTTCGGCTTCGGATTTAGAAACTACCATGTCGGCCACTTTAGACATCGATTCTACAAGCAAAGGAAGTGTTGCTGTTCCCGCAAAATTACTTTTAGAAATCCTTAAAACCTTTCCTGAACAGCCGTTAACTTTCACCGTTGAAGAAAATAGCACGATAGAAATTAGTTCTAACTCTGGTAAATATGCTTTGGCGTATGCTCCCGGAGAAGAGTTCCCAAAAGCAGTGAACTTAGACGAACCTTCGGTAACTTTAGTTCCTGCTGATGTGTTGGCAACCGCCATCAGCAAAACTATTTTTGCTGCAGGAAACGATGATTTACGTCCGGTAATGTCTGGGGTTTTCTTCCAGTTTTCTCCACAAGGATTAATTTTTGTCGCTACCGATGCTCACAAATTAGTAAAATATGCACGTACGGATGTAACCGCTTCGCAAGTGGCCGATTTCATTATGCCAAAGAAACCTTTGAACATTTTGAAGAATATTCTTGGTGCTTCGGATGCGGAAGTAAAAATTGAATACAACGATTCGAATGCTACTTTTTCTTTCGACAATTATGTTTTAATGTGTCGTTTGATTGACGGAAAATATCCCAACTATGAAGCGGTTATTCCAAAAGAAAATCCAAACAAATTGATGATTGACAGAACCCAATTTTTGAATTCTGTTCGTCGTGTTGCTATTTTCTCTAACAAAACTACCCACCAAATTCGTTTGAAAATTGCTGGTGCTGAATTAAACATTTCTGCCGAAGATATTGATTACTCAAACAAAGCCGAAGAGCGTTTGACGTGTGATTATCAAGGTGACGATATGCAAATTGGGTACAATTCTCGTTTCTTGACCGAAATGTTGACCAACTTGCAATCGGATATGATTATGCTTGAAATGTCATTGCCTAACAGAGCTGGTATCTTGACTCCTGTTGATGGATTAGAAGAAGGCGAAACGGTGACGATGTTGGTTATGCCGGTAATGTTAAATAATTAAATTTAGATTGCAGTCCCGAAGCTTTGGAGCAGGTGCAGGTTGCAAGATATAGTTTGAATACAGAAAAGCCCCAATTTTTTATGAAACTGGGGCTTTTAGTTTACTCGTGCATAGCCAAAACGGGAATACCCAATCGATTCGAAAATTTCTGTGTCAAACTAGGTTTAAACAATTCCACAAAGAAGTTTCTTTTATACGTGAGCATAGCCAAAACATCAACATCTTTAAACAAAATAAAATCTAAAATGGTATCATGCACATCCTCACTTGCAATGATTGAAAACTGAATAGGTTCTCCCGCAAACTCTTCCTCCCATTGTTTCATGGTAGAAGAAGAAACGTCTGAATTATTAGTTTTTACGTATAAACATTTGACATTAGCCTTTGTTTTTTTGGCAATTTTAAGCACATCTTTCAATGCTTTTTTGTCTTTATCTCGGTATCGGGTGGTGAATCCAATCGTTTCAATTTTCTTGAATTTGGCATCCGATGGAACGCTCAAAACGGGGACATCCACAGCAGTCAAAACGTTGCCAGTATTGGTTCCTAAGAAAAAGGCTTCCCAACCTGTAGCTCCAGAAGTTCCCATCACAATAAAATCGATGTTTTCTTCCTCGATTGCTTTTTTGATATTGTATAGCAAACTGCCATCCATCAATCGGTGACTCATTTTGATATGATTTAGTTTTCTTTCTTCGGCTATAGCACGAAGTTTAGGAATTTCATCTTTAAACATATCAAATTCAGTTAACTGTAGGGAATCAAAAAGAACGTTATAATTCTCTGGGAAAAACTGGTTGTCATAAACGGGAAGTTCAAAGCTGTGTAACAAAACAAGCTCTCCATTCACTATTTTGGTAAATTCCAAAGCATGTACAAAAGCGTTTGTAGCTGATTCGGAAAAATCTGTGGGAAACAAAATCTTTTTCATATATGTGAATTTTAATTTTTTAGCGGTCATATATGGTATCGCCTTTTTAATTAATAGTGTTTATCTCACAATATATTATTTTCATCGGAGTTCGATGATTATTCAATTGTTTTCAACAAACTCCTAGTTAGTGGCGATTTCATTTTTTATGAATATTAAGTGATTTTATACCTTAAAGGTAACCATAAAAAATGAATTAACAAGCCTCTTTATGAGTTGTTTATGATAATTTTAATGCTGGAAAAAAGCTCAAAAACTTAAAAGTTTAAGAGTTTAGAGTTATAGAACTAAGAATAGTTTTTTGTGAGCACATATTTTTTAAATAACCCCTATTTTTTTCATCAAAAAAGTGGCGCTTTTATTTTTACAAATTCCATCACGCAACACGAAATCAAAATGCAAATCGTTGTTTATTATTTCGACTTCAAAACATTTATTTACTAATGTTTCCGGGTAATTATTGGTGGTCAAGCAAACTTCAATATCGTGAGTAGCTATAGCTCCAATTGCTTTTTTGGTAATTACTTTTTTGATGACTTCGATTGTGCCGTTTCGCTTGTCATCGGAATTGGTGCCTCTCAGGATTTCGTCTAATAAAACAAAAGCGGGTTGGTGGTCGAGTTCGTCCATAATTTGTTTCAGGCGCTTGATTTCGGCAAAGAAATAGGATTCACTATCCGACAAAGAATCGGACAAGCGCATCGACACCAAAACAGGCATTGGATGCACGTTGGCCATAGTAGCACAAACCACACCTCCCATTCCAGTCAACACCATATTGATGCCCAAACTTCTCAGAAAAGTACTTTTGCCTGACATATTCGAACCCGTCAAAATCATAAACGATTGGGGTTGAAAATCGATGTCATTCCCTACCCTGTTTTTTTTAGAAAGCAAAGGATGACTCAAATTCGAAAACGAAATTTCATAATTGGTATTTAAATCTGGGAAAACGAAGTCGGGATTGTTATAAGACACATTCGCCAAACTGTTGAGCATTTCGAATTCGCCAATCACCACCAACCAGTTTTCAAGTACTGCTGCGTGTTGGTTTTTCCATAGAATCAAGGCTTTAAAGATGTGCAGATTGAATAAAAAAGTTCCGTTGAATAACACTCCTGTTATTAGATTTTGAATGGTGTCCATACTCGAAAACAAACTGGCTAACTGTTTTAGATGAACACTGGCATTTTCCTTTTTATACATCAACTGCTTTTGTAAATGGATTAATTTCTCCGCTTTGAAGTCTTCCTTTTCAATCTTTTGAATCAATAATCCGTAGTGCGAAATCATTTTATCGATATTCGAGGAATGGGCGATTTCGAGTTGAATTCGTTTCATAAACCGACCCAAAAAACCTAAATTAAAAACGAAAATAAAGCTCAAGAGGTTTAAATAAATAGTATTCGATGTAATCCAATAGCCTATTGCAAAACCCAGAAAAAGGATGGGTGAAAGTATCGAAATCACAACACTACCTTTCGACAATGGCGTGCTGTTGGATTTACTCCATTTCAATAAAGATTCATAAGCGGGTTTCGTATCCTGACTTATTTTGGCTAAAGCCAAAAACTCCTGACGCCATTCTAATTTATCGGTCAATTCCTTTATCGCTTCCTGATTGCGAAGGATTTCTTCATTCGGCAGCAATCGGACACATTGATGAGCTAAGGTTTTCTTACCAATATATGTGGCGGTTCTATTGAAATTCTGAAACAAAGAATGATTGCCAAAAATATCCAAATCATACCCATAAGGATGTTGAAAATCGATAAACTCCTCTCCGTTTTCGAAAGGCAGTTTGTTGTTTTCCAAATAATCCATTTCGTTGGTGTTAATGGAAATAAGTGCTTCTTGAATTTTTATTTGAAATTGCAACTTGGTATGAAACCGCATCAAGATGAAGAAAGCAATCAAAAAGGAAATCGAAAGCCCTAAAAATAAGATTTTGTTTTCCTGAAGGTAGTAATAGCCCAAAATTAAAAAGAGCAGAATACTTGCCAAGCGCAGCAAACTGATGGTATTGTATTGGGTTTTGGTTTTTTTTAATTCCTGCGAATAGTTTATGCTTCTTGACTTGTAGGGTTCCATTTTTATCTAATATTTTACAAATATAGGGATTGAGCGGTATAATAATAAAGGCTTCTCGATACTATTTTTATAGTAAAGCTATCGCATTGCTATAAAAATCACTCGAAGAGACGTGTTGGTTAAGAATAAAGTCAATAGTTCGTCAGTTTGAGTGTCTCGCTTTTGGGCGTGATGTATTGAGAACTCTAGGAATATAAACTTCTCGATACTATTTTTATAGTAAAGCTGTCGCATTACTATAAAAATCACTCGAAGAGACGTGCTAGTTAAGAACAATGGCAATAGTACGTCAGTTCGAGTGTCCCGATTTTTATCGGGATGTATCGAGAACACTATTAGAAATAAAGGCTTCTCGATACTATTTTTATGGTAAAGCTGTCGCATTACCATAAAAATCACTCGAAGAGACGCATTTGAATACATGAAACAACAGGTTGTTTGAAATAAAAATCTAGTAATCGTCTTTATAAGTTAACGACTAAATTGCTTTCAATTATTTTAAAATAGAAACTTCTATAGATTTAGTACCTTTGTCCCCAATACGAAATACTATGTTACACAACGATTCTATAGTGGCGCTTGCCACACCTTCAGGAGCTGGAGCCATTGCCATCATTCGGATTTCTGGTGAAGAAGCCATTACTATAGGCAATACGGTTTTTAAATCCATTAAAAACAAAGATTTGACCGAGCAAAAATCGCATACTTTGCATTTGGGGCATATTATGGATCAGCAGAAAACCCTGGACGAGGTGCTGGTTTCAATTTTCAAAGGACCCCACTCCTACACTGGCGAAAATACCATCGAAATTTCCTGTCACGGTTCTACTTATATTCAGCAGCAAATCATTCAATTATTGCTTCGAAAAGGTTGTCGAATGGCCAATCCTGGGGAATTTACCCTGAGAGCCTTTTTGAACGGTAAACTCGATTTATCCCAAGCCGAAGCGGTTGCCGATTTAATCTCTTCGGATAATGAAGCTTCGCATCAAATTGCGATGCAACAAATGCGTGGTGGTTTCTCGAACGAAATTGCCAAACTACGCGAAGAGTTGTTGAACTTTGCTTCCTTAATCGAACTCGAATTGGACTTTGCCGAAGAAGATGTAGAATTTGCCGACAGAAGTCAATTTCACGAATTGTTGAATCGGATTGAGTTTGTGTTGAAACGCCTGATTGATTCGTTTGCGGTGGGGAATGTTATCAAAAACGGGATTCCCGTGGCAATTGTGGGTGAACCCAACGTAGGGAAATCTACTCTTTTGAATGCTTTGTTGAACGAGGAACGTGCTATTGTTTCGCATATTGCGGGAACTACTCGGGATACGATTGAAGATGAATTGGTGATTGGTGGCATTGGCTTCCGATTCATTGATACGGCGGGAATTCGGGAAACGGATGACCATATTGAAAGCATTGGTATTCGGAAGACTTTCGAGAAAATAGAACAGGCACAGGTGGTTATTTATTTAAGCCCCCTAACCCCCAAAGGAGGAACATTGGATAGTGACAATATCAAACAGGTTCAGATTGAAATAGAGAAAATCAAAAACCAATTTCCATTGAAGCCTTTGATTATTATTGGGAATAAAAAAGATTTATTTTCAGAAGACCAAATTTGCAATCTTCAAGCTCAAATCCCGAATATATTGCTGATTTCCGCTAAAGAAAACATTGGTGTTGAGGAATTGAAGAACCAGTTGCTATCGTTTGTCAATACGGGTGCTTTGCGCAATAATGAGACAATTGTCACCAATACAAGGCATTATGATTCTTTATTGAAAGCCTTGGACGAGATTCAGAAAGTCAAATATGGATTGGAAACCAACTTATCGAGCGACTTGATGGCGATTGATATTAAGGAAGCTTTGTATCATTTTGGGATGATTACGGGTCAGGTTACGAATGATGAATTGTTGGGGAATATCTTTGCCAACTTTTGCATCGGGAAGTAAATTCATTTTTCATAACAAAACACACATCAGCAGAACGGAACAAAGAAAACTACCGTAGAGAAACCGTCTGTTTGCCCGTGTTGTTTTTAACGGAAGCCCAATTTTTGCAGATGAATGAGATAATAAAAAATCCCTGATGATAAAACCAACAGGGATAAATATTTTATTTTATAATTACTGAATGTTAAATGCTTTTGGATCGATAACGGGTAAAAAAGCATTATGTAAATAGGTTCCTTTGAAAGTTGAGAACATTATTCCCCTTACCGTAGATATAGATAATGAATTTATAGCAATAATCACATCTAAAGGTAATTTAATTTCGTTTTCAACAACAAAAGCAGATAAATTATCAAACTCAAAAACTAAACTTGCAGTAAGTGTACCCAAAATAGTTTCATTTTCCTCTGTAAAGATTTCAATATTTGGTTTTATAGCTATTATGTTGTCCTTAATATTAACTAAATGCTCTATATTAATCGTAAATTTAAAAATAACATCTGGACTTAAAATATAATCTATTGGTGTTATATTAGATTGTATTAATTCTATGTTTTTTAATTTGAAGCTTATGTTTTGTGTTTCCATAATTAAACTGGACAAAATGAATATTTTTGAACATAGTCAGGCTTTTGAATAGTAAACAGACTTGACAAATTAAACGAATTGTTTTTATTTGGTGCTTTAGTTTCAATATAAATACATTTTAATTCAACCTTTACTTCTATTTCAGAATTGATTAAATTAATGCTCAATTCATTTTGTAATAACATAAGAGTTTCAGTAGTAAAGTTATGTGTTCCACTTAACCACTTACTAATCTCTGAATTTTGTTTGTTTAGTTTTTTTGCAAAATCAGATTTTTTATTAAATCCTTTTGCCTTAATTGCATCTGCAATTTTCATAGCCAATCGCATTTTACCTTCTGTAATTTCAAGTTCTTCTTTTGAAATATTTGATAAAATACTATCTACAATTGGGCTATTGTAAACTCTTGCTTTTTTGTTAGTTTTCATAGTCTTCAAAATTAAAGGTTAAATCCCCTTCAAAATCTTTAAAATCTTTAGTTATAATAATATCTTTTTCTGATAATCTTTGTGTTATTTCTTTTGATACTTTTCTTAAAAAATAGTTTTCATCTTTAAGTTTATCAATTTCTTGAAAATTTCTAACGTTTTTAGGTTTATAGCCACCATTACCTAATATTATAATTTGTGTTCCATATCTTATACAAAATAATCTTAAATAGGAATTAGGGTTATCATATAATGCACAAACACCATCGCCAGGCACTCCTTCATTAACTTTAAAAAAATGAATTCTTGCACCAACTTTACCTATGTTATGTAATCTTTTGATAATATCTTCAACTTCTGCTTTGTGATTGATAACATTCTCCTCAATAAACATATCGAATAATGTTTTATTCTCCTCTTCTATGAATAATGAATATATAGATGTTTCATCATTACTTAACTTATCTAGTTTTACTAATTCACATTCCATATCTCATTGAGGCTACAAATATATATATTTATTTCACTTATAAGTGAAATATTAACATAATGTTCTATTTAATGTTCTTATACATTATTTATTAATCGTTAACCCGTTGGGTGTAATTCAATTTTGATTTTTTTAAACGCATAGAATCATAGTTTTTTATTGATTTTATCAAGACGCTCCGCTTGATTTTAGTATATCATAGCTATGCGAACCCAAGAATTGGG
>Ga0116158_10005882_pt1 | contig 10304 bp, 7 predicted proteins | sample AD_UKC052_MetaG_FD_89883 | JGI IMG/M metagenome (GOLD analysis project Ga0116158, IMG submission 89883) | Active sludge microbial communities of municipal wastewater-treating anaerobic digesters from USA - AD_UKC052_MetaG | ecosystem: Engineered > Bioreactor > Anaerobic > Digestate | place: USA... | reverse complement strand
GCCATAATACTACAGGAAAACAGTGGAAAAAATCTAGGGGGCAGCATAGATCATTTGATTTATATTGCAAAATATTTTTTCTTTCAATATACTTTTTGGATAATTCCTGCAGGAACCTTTACCTTGTGGCTGCTGTTTTATCCGGCGTGCATTTATTCTCTTTTTATAAAAAAATATTATAAATACATTATCCCCCTATACCTGTTTTCTATCATTTATTTTCCCCCAATCATATTGGTTTATCCAATTGAAACAATACGGACGGTGTTGCCTTTGTTCCCGATATTTACCATTATTTTGGGAATCGTGATAAGTCATTTTAATGAAAAATTTGCTGTTAAAAAAGCAGTATTCTATGTTGTTACAGGCATTACCGGTTTTGCCCTGATCTCCACATCTCTCTTTAGTTTCTCTGTGGCTAAGGCTATGGGAAATAAGTCAAAAGATGCCTATATGCAAACAGTTTCTTTTTTCGAAAACGAACCGCCTAAAAATAAAATAAATGTCGCTGTGCTGGCTCCTGAATGCGGAATTTTTATTTTTCCAAATATATATAATACCATGAATTCCATTCCCGGGAAAAATTTTTCCTTTTATAACGGGAGACACAAGAAAATAACAAATTATGATAACGGGTATGATGATTCTATTGATTATTACTCCATAAAAAACGACAGCATCGACTATGTCCTTATTTGCAACATCGACTACTATGGCATTGAGCCAACACAAGAAATAATTGAAGCCCTGACAAAAAACCATGATTTTATTGTTGAAAAAGAATTTAAAAACGATATCTGTTTTTTTAATTTGTTTTACGATTATAGCCACGCCCCCCATGATTTCAGGTATCCGTTTCAGACCATTCATTTACTAAAGGCAAATAATCAACAGGAATGAGCTAATTCTAACGTCAGCTAAAAAAAATATGAATAAAAAAACAGGCAAATTGTCTTTGATAACAAATTGTCGCAAACAGCCCCTGATTTGTTTTCTTGTTGTATGCATACTGATTACCACCTGTTCTAAATTAGTGCTGTTGGGAGAAGGATATTACTCTTCTTCCGACGAATGGTTTTACCGATATTCTTTAATGTTTCTTTACGAGTTGTCCAATTTGAATTTTCCGGATGCCATTACCTATTTGTTTTCCACCCATGCCAAACCCGGAGAGGTATTGTTAAAAATTATTCCGGCTGTGGTTCAATTGATTTCTTCAAAAATTTTTCATTTGCGGGTTTATGAGCCGTCCAATATGTATCCCCTGTTTTTTTATAATTTTATTATATACTGTTTACTACTTATTGTTCATTATAAATTTTCAAAATTATTATTAAAAAACCAGGAACTGACTTTGTTTAGCGTGTTGTTGTTTGGTTTACTGACAAACACCTACATCTATATTCAATACGCCATCCCCTTTGATGCCAGCCTGCTGATCTTGTATTTCATTACCTATTCTATTGTTAAACACACCAATAACGATACAATCTCTTATAAAAAATCATTTTTTTGGGGTGCACTGGCTTTTTTTGGTTACCTGGTTTATCCCGGTTATTTTCCGGTCCTTGTTATTATTGGCTCGTTATTATTTTTTAACAAGTTACATCCGGGCGTTGTTCGCAAAAAAATACGCCTGTGTCTGAGTTTTGTTGCCGGCAATCTGGTCTGTCTTTCTGTATTCGAGGCCTTGTCGCGCATTGGTAACTATTCCTACCTGGAGGAAGCCCTCAAGCACTCCAAAACCATTGTCAGCGGCTCGTTTGAAGAATCGTTCATTTTTCTCATAAAATACCTTTTTATCGGAGAACGATTCATCGGAATTATTTTCCTGAGTGGTCTGGTAATTTTTTATTTTTTGACGATAAAAAATTTCAGGAAATCACAGAGCGAAAATTCCACCCTGCTTCTGCTGGGAATTGTTATTACCGTAGTGTACCTGATATATTCGGGCATGAGCTACTTTTTCCACACCATGGTCTGGTATGCCCGTTTGTTGCACCAGTTTTTTCCGTTTATCTGTATAATTGTTGTATGGGCACTTGGCCAGCTATGTGCCAACAGCAGATGGAAAAACATAATGATCGGTTCCCTTTCATTACTATTAATTGCCAACTTTAGCTTTAACCTTTATGAGATAAAATCCCTGAATTATGTCAGAGACATCGCCTGGGATTTGCATAAAAGGTATGATCTGACACAAACTACCAATATTGCAGAAAATAAGGATGTGTATGTTTATGACTTACCCGAAATGTATGGCGAAATATTGCCCCCGATGGATAAAACATATACCATAGACAGTATTGACAAAGATTTTGTTTTTCGTGATATTATTGTAACCAATTGTTGCTACTACTATTATCACAAAGACACCAGCCATTTTCATTTTTTTCATCCTCCCGTAAATTATGAATTGACCGAATCCTATGATTTGTCGGAACTTATGGTTAATAATTTTGAAGGGGTGTCTCCCGAACAACGCCGTTTGCCCGAGAAATACACTCTAAAGATAAATGTTTACGAAAGAAAAAAGGAATAATCATTATTATCACAAATTGAGGCTTTTAGATGCTTTACCCAAACTCAGGTCATTAGAAATTTCCCAAACACAAAATTCAGATTTAAAACAAATTTATTTTCATTATACTGAAATATTTATTAATTTTGTGGGAAAGATTTCATTATGAAGAAAACAATAGTTCGTGCAAAATACATAGAAAAAATAGTACCGCATATTGGTAAGGATATCATAAAGGTACTTACGGGATGCCGGCGTGTTGGCAAAACCACTATTTTACTGCAATTAATTGATAAAATAAAGGAAATTGATAAAAAAGCAAATGTCATTTATATTAACAAAGAGCACAATGAATTTGCCGGTATAAGGGATCATCAAGATTTATTTTTATATGTAAAGAATAAGTCGGGAAACAAAAAAAACAATTATGTTATTATTGATGAGATACAAGAGATAGCTGGATTTGAAATTGCTTTAAGACAACTGTTGGTCAAGGGATATGATATATATTGTTCAGGGAGTAATGCAAATATGCTTTCAAGTGATATAGCAACAAATTTATCGGGCCGTTATATAGAGTTTCGAATAAACAGTTTGAGTTATTCCGAATTCTTGATTTTCCACAATCTTGAAAATAATAATGAAGCGCTTTTAAAATACATTAAATATGGAGGATTACCCTATTTAATAAACGTTTCTTTGGAAGACAATATAGTTTATGATTATTTAAAAAGTGTTTACAACACAATAATACTTAAAGATGTTGTGGCCAGATATAACGTAAGAGATGTGTATTTTTTAGACAGATTAATAGAATATGTATCTGATACTATGGGGAGTTTTGTGTCTTCAAAAAAAATTAATGATTACCTGAAATCACAGGGTATTGTGATGTCTATTAATACTGTTCTAAACTATTTAAAATACTTATCAAGCTCTTTTTTTATTGAAAAAGTTTCCAGATATGACATCGTGGCCAAAAAAAAATTTGAAATAAACGACAAGTATTATTTTTCGGATATCGGCTTAAAACACGCTGTAATTCCGTATAGTACCGCAGATGTTGGTAAGGTTTTTGAAAATTTAGTATATAATAAATTAATTCAGGAAAATTTTGATGTGTATGTGGGTAAATACAAAGAATTTGAAATAGATTTTGTGGCTAAAAATTCAACCGCCACCTTCTACATACAGGTTGCATATATGCTGACAAATAAAAACACAATTGAAAGAGAATTTGGCAATTTGTTGAAGGTAAATGACAACTATACAAAATATGTTGTAACAGCAGATGAAATTTTAGGAGAGAATTTCAAAGGGATTAAGCATGTTAACATTAAAGATTTTTTAATAAATAAAGTGTGGTAAGTGTCGGGGTGACTGCCATCCAAAATGGCTTGTGCGTAGTCACCCCAACACTTTCATTAAAAATCATAATTCACTAATGGACAAAAAGGCCAAAAAGATTTTTAAAAAATCATACGAACTTCCCAACAAGGTTTTGGAACTGATGCCCGAGCCAATGGTACAGGTACAGACCATCACCTATCAGCATGCACCATACATCCGCGACTGTATTGAAGGGGTTCTTATGCAGAAAACCGATTTTCAATTTGAGTACCTGATCGGCGAAGATTGCAGCACCGACGGAACCCGTGACATCGTGTTTGAATACGCTAAAAAATATCCCGGAAAGATCAGGGTAATAACTGCCGATGAAAACTTCGGGATGATGGGAAACATACGCAGGTGCAGAATGGCTGCCAGGGGGAAATATATTGCTCTTTGTGAGGGCGACGACTATTGGACAGATCCGTACAAACTGCAAAAACACGTGGACTTTATGGAAAAGAATCCTGGTGTGTCCATCACATATCATGATGCCTGCAAGGTGGATGCCGATAGAAATATTATTGAAAATTCCATGCTGCCCGAAATAAGAAAAAGAAATTTCAGCAGCGAAGAGCTAAAAACAGGGATCTGGATATTAACGTATACCATGTGTTTCAGAAACCTTATAGAAAAATATCCCGAAAATTATTTCAGGGTGTATAACGGCGACACATTTCTCACCTCCTTGCTAGGCAACTATGGCAGCGGAGCTTATTTGGGCAATATTTCGCCCAGCTGTTACCGGATTAATGAATCAGGGGTGTTTTCAATGAAAGCCGAATTACACAAAAAAATACAATCTCTTTCCACTTTTGTAGAACTGATGAAATTTTATAAACAGAGAAACGACAAAGATTTTTATAAATATTTCATAAATAGAATCCAAAAGGCGCTGCTTGAAATACTCGAACAGGATCTGTCGCGCAAAAACAAAAATAAATTAGCTTTGAACATTATAAAAACATCAGCTCATCTGGGGCTGAAAAATTCACTGTACTACCTGAAAAAACTGTTATAATCCCAGATCACGCAATAGAAACGCAGTGAACTATTGAGTAGCGCGAAGGATTGTGCGTTGAATCTGGGTAATCCCGACTTAGTAAATGTTTCTGGCAATTTTCAATTGCCATGATTACATTTACTTTGTCGATTCCGCATTAAAAATCTACATATTATATTGTTTAAAACCAGTTTATTAGGCTTAATTCCCCCTAATGCTTAGCATTAGAAAATTCTTATGCGGAATTAGGGATAAAACAGGTACTTTTGCACCATGACAGCTATGCCGTATTTTTCAGTTATCATACCGCTTTATAACAGGGAAAAAGTTTTGTCCCAGACTCTGGATTCATTAAAAAGGCAGACCTTTCATGATTTTGAGGTCATCATTGTCGATGATGCATCTACCGATAATTCATTAGAGCTTGCCCTGCGGTATGACATGCCCAATAAAAAAATACTAAAGAACGAGGTGAACAGCGAACGTTGTGTGTCAAGAAACAGGGGCATTGAGGCTGCAGAAGGAAAATACATTTGCTTTCTCGATAGCGACGATGTTTTTTTGTCTGATCATTTGCAGACTTTTTATGATACTATTTTACGGTCAGAGCAGCCGAAAGCAATGCTTTTCACCAACAGCTATCTGAAACTGCCAGAAGGTGAAACAAAAAAAAAACTTGTTCCCGAATTAGGCCGTCAAAATGTTTTTGCCTACCTCTTGAAATACACCCCGAATCCGGCGAGAGTATGCATAGAAAAATCAATATTGGATGAATTAAAATTTGATGTGAACATCCCGGGATTAGAAGACCTTGATCTATGGCTTCATATTGCCGCTAAGTATCCGATTATTCATATTCCTGAATATACCAATGTGTATTGTCTTTATGAAGATTCATACACCTTGGGGGATGTAAAAAGGCATGAAAAGGAATTGTCGTTTTTCCGCTATATCTTCAAAAAGCCCACTCTCCGCAAACTACTACCAGCCGCATCAAAAAACCGCCTGCTGAGCATGTGCCATTACCACCTTGCTGTGAACGCTAACAAAAACGGCCAGCGCATGAAAATGTACGCGCATACATTCCGGTCTTTTTTCCTCTATCCTGGCGGATACAACCACAGGACAAACAAACCGCTTTTTGTAATGTGTCTTTACAATTTTCCGGTATTGGGGAAACTCCTGCAAAAAGTAATGGAAAAAAAATCAACAAATTAATGACCACCACTCTAATCAAATAATTTTCCGTTTATATGGCCCTTAAGTAACATATCCTACTTGTGAAAACTTACATCGCAGATGAAACAGCTATTCAGAAAAATTTTTTCAAGCAAAAGCGTAATCGGAGTTTTTGAAAGACTTTCAGGGACTAAAGTTCTGACCAATCCTCCGCTGGGCTTTTCACCCATACTCGACCTCAAATATTACATCAACACCCATCTGTGGAAAAAATTCATAATATTCGATGTGGGAGCCAATATAGGCCAAACGGCTTTGGTTTATCGCAAGGAGTTTCCTCAAGCAGAAATACATTCTTTTGAACCGGTAAAATCCACTTTTCAAGAGCTGTCGGTCAATACCGCCAGCAAAAACATTTTTTGTCATAACCTTGCCCTGGGCGGAATTTCGGAGTATAAAAAAATACACATATACAATAGCAGCGATTATAACAGTTTTTTGCTGACGGAAAAAGACCACGCTTCCGCCAGCACCGAAATGGTTACTATGCTTACTTTCGATGATTTCTGCCTTGATAAAAACATTTCCGCCGTTAATTACCTGAAAGTGGATACCGAAGGCTACGATCTGGAAGTGTTGAAGGGCGCAACCAACTCGCTCACACAACATAAAATTGATTTTGTTGAAACAGAAATCAGCCTTAACCCGACAAACACCTCTCATGTTGACCTGCATGCTATGATCAACTATATGAACGGTTTTGACTATTTGCTATTTGGAATCTATGAACAGCATTTTGATTATGTCCTGAAAAAACCTGTTTTGAGACGGGGTAATCTCGTATTTATTTCTCCTGTGATTTATAACGACAAAACCATGTATGACTGATGTATGATCACTTTGGTCGAAAATAATAACATACAAACTATACTATAAAAATATTTAAAAATTTATTTTCATTAAACAGCACCATGGAATTTTTTTGCAGTAGAAAACATTCTCTTTTCAAGGCGGATTTGCCCCCTTATATTGAGGATAAATACCATCCGCTGTTTGCCGCCCGGGCAGAATTTTCCGTACCGGAATTATTCGTAAAAGAATACAAGAATGTGTTTGTGTCGCACGAAGGACTTTGCTTACAAAATGGGCGGTTGCTGCCATTTTCGTCCTTTAATATTTGCACCCGATACGACAACTCTTTTGGGATAAAATATTACAAACTTGTTTGGGAACAATACCTGGTAAGTACTTATGGGAAAAGCCTGAAAAAAATCCCTGTTGACGCAGCAACCCTATATACAATAATTCATACCAAATGGTTTAATTATTCTTTCTGGATTACTTCCTCGCTTTCCAGGCTGCTGATGGCATGCGACACCGGCAAAGCATTTGTGCTGATATATCCTGAAGGATGGGATGCCCAGCCTTATATCAGGCAGAGTTTGCAGGCCTTCCCGGGTATTAAGACACTGAGAATTTCCGATGGGATTCATGTAAGCGTACCCAGGCTGCTACTCCCCGAAGTGAGGCCTTTCACTGCTTGTTTCAACGGTGAATATCTGAAAAAAACTGCCGACCACCTTATCAGCCACATCCCGGAGAACCTGAAATCCAGAGATTTTCCCTCGCGGATTTACCTCACCCGCTCTAATGCCAAATACCGGAAAGTAGTCAACGAATCCGCTCTGGTAGAGGTGTTGGACAACTATGGATTTACCGTAGTTGATTTTGATATCCTTGATTTCTGGCAACAGGTTGCCTATATGCACCACGCCGAATGCTTTGTTTCGGCCCATGGTGCCGGCATGGCCAATATCATGTTTATGAAACCCCATGCACGCGTTTTTGAACTTACTCCTATACCCGACGACCCTAAAGACTTTCACTGCCCTTACTGGATTATGGCAGAAGCCCTGGGATTGGACTATAATATAGCCTTCTGCGAATCAGTGAATAAAGAGATTGCCAATGTGTATCTGAGAGATATACTTGTTGATATAAAAAGCTTTCAGAAAATTTGCAAGCGGATTTTTAAATAAAATCAGTAACCTTTTTTGAACTACATCTCGCTTTTTATTTATCTCAAATTCTTTCCGAAATTATATATTCATAACCACTGTTGTCCGATAAAATAAACAGAAAACGTGAAATGCATGATATATCTCGTCCCTACGGGACTTATAGTTTCGGGGGTTCTTTTTTGTTCTACCAATATTCAGTTCCGCTGGAACTGTCCCGTTAGGGACAAAATATTGGAAGAAAGATCGATAAAAGAAAGAAAAAGTCCCCTGCCTGCGGCAGGCAGGCGTCAGGGACGATATGTCTTTTTAACCGGACTATAATAATTCATAACAACTCCGCATATATATCTATAACAATATACATTGATTTTTGCTGAGCCATATTATGCAATTATTGGCTTTTTTGTATCAATCCGAGTCGTAAAGCCACTACTCTGTTACAAGCGAGATAATTGTTATAGTCGCTTTTTTCTATCCTTTCGGTTTGCCGAATCCCTCCTCTTTCATTTATGTTAAAAAACAAGTATTCATGATTGATTAAAGCATTCGTAACTATTTCTCCAATTTCGTTCGTTTGAATTTCAATAAGAAAAGTTGGTTTAAAAACTGATAAATGCTGAATAAAACCTTCCATAACCTCCGGTTCATGCGTTTCAACATCAATTTTCATCAAATCAATCTTTTTAATATTGTTCTCACTGATAACGGCGTCTAATGTAACTGCATCTACTAAAAGAGAAGGGACTTCCCCCGAATAATCTTCAATGGATAATTGTCCATTGATATTCGAGACGGCATTTTGATAACATTTGATATCGTAATTATTGATTTCAACATTTTTTTTCAACATCTTGAAAAAAACCGGGTGAGGCTCAAAAGCTAAAACTTCGGCCCTGGGGTTTATTGTTTTGGCGACTAAGGCATAAATACCGGTATTGGCTCCCAGGTCAAAAGTGCAATTAGAAAACTCACATAATTTCAACCAGATCTTCATTGATTCCCTTTCGAATTTGCCCGTCAACCCTGCCCAAAAGACCTCATTTTCAATCTGAGTAAAATTATGAACCCTGAAATGTCTGGTTTTATCTATTGGAACAGTGAATGAACCTTCGAAATGAAGATGTTTATAAACTGATTCCTGCGGACGCCAAATAGTTCTTAAAAAACAAAAAAATACTTTCTTGAAAGGAATTAATGCGTATAATGTTTTAAACACTTTTTTCATATTTGATTACCCTGCAAATTATTATTTGATATGAAAGATTTTTTTCATGGCCTGCTTTGTTTTTATATTTCACAGATAAATATCAACATCAAAAATACATGTTTTTTAATTACAAGTTACGTTAACATGGCTAAATCATTTTTTGAGGTGCTTTTAGTAAAATCTTATTCAAAAAAGTTTTTACTTTTTATATGCTTCGACAGGTTTTCAGATTATACATTAAATTTGCTTCGATATCGCTTACAAAAGTCGTTTCGTTTATGTGATACTCAAGAGTATTGTTAAAAAATTCAGTCTGAAAGACTGAAACACCACAAAACTTATTGTGAGAGCAATCGGACAAAAAATTTAACCTCTGTTTTTTTCTGTTCAGCACCTCAAAAAATTGATTTAGCCGTTAACATAAAAAACTAACAAGTAAACAGCAGAATTACTATTTTTGTAAGCGTTTTATCTGTTTCTCAACCTCGCTGTCAGCATTCTCAAAACATGAAAAAATACAAGGTCATTTTGTTTGTTGTTATCGTCTTAAGCCTGGCGCTGCGCATAACACACGAAATAACATATCAGGATATGTATGTGGATAAAATGGTGCAGATTGCTGCGGCCAAAAACCTGCTGATGGGCAACGGCTTTACTTTCAGCACCCTCAACTCCAACGACTTTACAGTCCTCAGTTCCACCTTTGTGAACAAATACGCCCCGGGCTATTCGCTGATGCTCATCCCACTGTATAATATCACCGGCGACTTTGCCCAAGCCGCACTGATGATGGATATTCTTTTTGTAGTACTGCTGTTTTTGGCACTGATATTACTGCTGAAAACACTGGATATTCCGCCACAAAGGCAAATCTTGTTTTTTGTTTTCGCCGGTATTTCATTTACTCCTTTTTATCATCTTTCTTCCTCCGACCTGATGGCGCTTACTTTTTTTCAATGGGCGGTTTTTGTTGCGGTATATTTT
>Ga0116158_10005876_pt1 | contig 10305 bp, 7 predicted proteins | sample AD_UKC052_MetaG_FD_89883 | JGI IMG/M metagenome (GOLD analysis project Ga0116158, IMG submission 89883) | Active sludge microbial communities of municipal wastewater-treating anaerobic digesters from USA - AD_UKC052_MetaG | ecosystem: Engineered > Bioreactor > Anaerobic > Digestate | place: USA... | reverse complement strand
TCCTTCGACGCTTTGAGCCAGGCGATATAGGCCTCACCTTCGGCCGGTTTGTAGTTACAGAATAGATGCAGCTCGTCGAATTGGCGCTCCGCCAATACCTGGCCGATTGGCCCGAGGTTGTTAGCGTTGTCCTCCTTAGCTGCGAGAAAGTCGTGATTACCCACCCAAGCAAATAGGATTCGCACTGGTGCAGCGTAGTACAAGATTTTTTGTCCTAGGGCTTCAGCGACGACTTTCGAAGTAAGAATCGACGGGCGCGTGGGCGGTGGAAGATCTGGCCCGAGGTTGCGAGGTAACGGATCACGGATACATTTCCCGCGCGTGTTGCGAAAGACAACGCGGCAAACGCGCGAGTTTGTGCAGGCCGTCGAACAACGGCGCTAACTGGCTGAATTTATGAGGAGACGATCGCGGGGGTGGCGGTCGAATTTGGGTGGGAAATGGCACAGGTATTGATACTTTGGTGGCCGTGCGCAAACCATTATCAATGATAGCGACGTTGGCGTTCGGTGCGTTGGTTAGCGCGCTGATGCTGACGGGTTGCCCAAGTGAACAAAATCTTGGGCGCGATGATGCGAACATGACGCCGGTAGACGCGGCGCCGGATGCGCCAGTGAATCCGGTGTGCGCGAATCCGATTCCGAATTGCAGCACAACGTTTACGTATCGCGGCAGTGCGCAATCGGTTGAATTGCGCGGTGACTTTGCAGCAGACGGTTGGACGGTTGGCGTACCGATGACGCGCGGCGCGGATGGCGTGTGGTCGGCAACAGTGCCAGTGACGGATAACCAAATCATCGTTTACAAATATGTTGTCGATGGCAATTGGATCACGGACCCAGCGAATCCACGCAAAAGCCCGGATGGTTTTGGCGCCGACAACTCAGTGGTGCGCGCGGATTGCGACAACTGCCCTGCCCGCGCGGCGATCGATTGGCGCGATGCGATCATGTACTTTGTGTTGATCGATCGGTTCAACGATGGCAGCACCGCGAACAATGCGCCGGTGTCTGGCGTGGAAGGACCAGGCAACTACACCGGCGGCGATTTCGCGGGCCTCAAAGCCAAGATCGATTCGGGCTACTTCACGGAGCTCGGCATCAATACGATTTGGATCAGCTCGCCGGTGGACAACGCCGACAATGCGAATCCTGGTTCCGACGGCCACGCGTACTCGGGCTATCACGGCTATTGGCCAGCGGACTTGTTGAAGGTTGAATCCAAGATCGGCAACGAAGCCGAACTCAAAGCAGTGGTCGACGCTGCGCACGCACGCGGCATCCAAGTGCTGATCGACTACGTGATGAACCATGTGCACATCAGCAGCCCTACCTATGCAGCGCACCAAGATTGGTTTTGGCCAAACGACAACGGCTTCGGCGGCAACTGCGTGTGCGGCCAAGGCTGCGACTGGAACGCTTCGGCGACGCGCTGCTGGTTCGACGGCTTTCTGCCTGACTTCAACTTCAACAATGGCGACGCACGGCGATTCTCCGTCGATAACGCGATTGCATGGGCCAAGCGCACTGGCATCGATGGCTTCCGGCTCGACGCTGTGAAGCACATCGAAACCTCGTGGCTGACCGACTTGCGCGCACGCATCAAAGCCGAAGTGCAATTCGACCAGCGCTTCTACATGGTGGGCGAAACCTTCGACGGTGGCCGCGATGTGATCAAGCGTTACGTCAATCCTGACACGATGCTGGACGGCCAATTCGACTTCCCACTGCGCGCACAAATGATTCGCACGCTGCTGCGCCGCGACGGCGTGATGAGCGATTTGATCGGCTTCCTCAACGACAACGAAAATTATTACGGCCCGAACTCGGTGATGAGCACGTTCATTGGTAACCACGACGTGCCACGCGTGGTGCATATGGCCGAAGACGCGCCACTGTTCGGTGAGTGGGACGGCGGCAAAGATCGCGGTTGGGTCAACCGGCCGAATTTGCCGTCGGCAGCCAGCGCGTTTGAACGGCTCGCGGTTGCGTACACGATGCTGTACACCCTGCCGGGCATTCCGATGCTGTACTACGGCGACGAATACGGCATGCCAGGCGGCGGTGACCCAGACAATCGCCGCTACATGCAATGGAGTGGCTACTCAGCGCCGCAACAAGCGCTGCGCGACCGCTTGGCCGCGTTGGCCAAAGTGCGCAATGCCCATGCAGCGTTGCGCCGCGGCACCCGCACCACGCTGGGCTCGTCGAACGATCATCTCGTGTATCAAATGAGCGCTGCAGGCGACACCGTGTTCGTTGCAATGAACCGCAGCGACGGCCAACTGCAAGCGACCGGCCTGCCTCCAGGTGACTACCGCGATGCAGTCACCAACGAAGTTGTGCGTGCGCCGCTGGCGCTGTCACCGCGTTCGGCGCGCGTGTTGATCGCGCAGTAAGCGCGTCGTTAGCGGCCGCAAGCGTGATAAACCTGCGGCGGCATGAACAAGAACACCAAGCAAATTGCGCTGGCCGTTGCAGCGCTGTTGGTTGCAGCGGTGGTGTGGTGGGTGCAGAACCGCGATGGCGCGGCGAGTCGCGACGGCAATGGTCCGACGAGCGGTACGCGGATTGGCCCAGCACCGACGCTGCCAGGTGGAGCACCGCCGGCGCAGCAAACTCCGAAACGTCCAGCGCCGCAGCCGCCGCACGACACATCGCCAGCACCGCCGACAACGCCAGCGTCAAAGCCGGGCGCAACCGTTACGCCCGTCAAAGCCACGTTCAACGTTGAGTTCATCCGTGACACCGACGAGCGTGCCGCCGTGGTTGAAGTGATCAAAGCCATCGACGCTGGCGGGCCGTTTCGCTATCGCAAAGACGGCAGCACCTGGGAAAACCGCGAGCGCCGTTTGCCGAAGCGGCCCATGGGCTACTACCATGAATACACCGTCGATACGCCCGGCTCGGACGACCGCGGCGCGCGACGCTTGATCGCAGGCGACCAGCACGAGCTGTATTACACGCGCGATCACTATGGCAGCTTTACCAATGTGCGCGCTGCGCAGTGATAGATTCAGGCCATGAAACCAACACTTTGGTTGCTCGGCGCAAGCGCGACATGGCTCGTGAGCTGCAAGATTTCCTCCGACGGTGGCTCGGCGATCCGGCCGTACTTTGGTTATCAAATCGTCGACACCAACAACGACGGTGTCGATGACTTGGTCGGCGCTGGCGTCAACGGCATGGCAGTTGTCGACGGCAAAACCCACAAAGCGCGTGCACTCGGCATCAAAGAACCGGGCGCTTGGCAGTTCGCCGCTGGCAAGATTGTCACCGCCAGCCGCGAAACGCCGCGCGTATTGCATGTCATCGATTTCGCAACGGGCAAAGAACTCAAGTCATTTGCACTCAGCGACAACATCGCAAGCATGCTACCGCGCGACGACAAATCGCCCAACCTGTTGGTCGTTACGCTCATCGATCAACACACCCACGTGCTCGATCTTGCCGCACTAACCTTGGTGGAACAATCCGCCGCATCGCCAACCGCGCAACCGACGCCAAATGCCTATCGCCCCATTTTCTGCGCTGGCGCACGCGCCGAATGCAACTGGGACGACAAAACCAGCTCCGATCCACATGTGGCAACGCTGGTGCAAGGCAACCATCGGATTTCGATTCGCATCAAAACGCCGGGCACGCGTGAACTAAGCGCGGTTTGCATCGACGCTAACAATCGCGAAACCGCGCCGACGATGATCGATCCGAAAGGCTATGGCATCAAAGGCATGGATCTCGCTGATGGCCGCTTGTATGTGTCGTACTCAGGCGCCGTGCTTGCGTTCGATGCCACAACGTGCGCGCCGCAGTGGCAGCTGACCCTCGACGGCGAGCACGGTGCCCCCGAAGCATTGCAAGCCGTGCACGGCCGCGTGTACGTCACCACCGCAGGCAAACGTAATTACGGCAAAAAGCTCGTCGTGCTCGACGGCAACAATGGCACTTTGTTGTTTGCGCCCTAGCAGCGTGCCATCAATCCCACCAACCGGTGATGGCATCGAAGAACACTTCGAGAATAATCGCACCACCTTCGAACCAGTCACCACTTGATTCCGACTCCACGTTTTTTTCGTGGGTCGCCAACGCGCTGCTTTGCTCGAGCGCGCGCAGCAATCGCCGCAACGAGCTGGTATCGAAGACCGCGCCGTGCGCTTGGCAATAGTAGAACGGCTCAACCCGTTTGCCGAGGCGCTGTGCGCTCAACTCCTTGCGACAAACTGGGCAGACGCTGCCGTTGTGCACCGGTCCGTTGCGATCCGATGAATTGAAACCGTCGAGAAACGTGGTCAGGTCGGCGCAGCGCGCTTGTTGCAGCTCCGGCGCACCCACACACAGCGCTTGCAGATCGACCCACGCGATGAAGATGCCAGCGCAGGACAGACAAAATGCAAACTCAAAATCATGGGCCCGTTGGCGCTGCATTGCTTGCGTGCAGGTAGGGCAATACCGCAGTGACAACATGCCACTAGCATAACATTGCAGCATAACGTTGGGCCGGTTCCGCGCGCGCCCCAAAACGCGCTATCGTAAGGCATGTTACGCGTTCGTCTTGCACTGCTGAGCGTAGGCCTCATGGCGTGTAGCCATGGCAAGCCCGCGACGTCAGACAGCGCAACCACCGACGCCGATACCGCCCTGCCCGATGCCGTCATTGCTCCAAATGTGCGCTGCACTGGCGCACTTGCAGGCGCGTATTGTGGGCTCGATGACGTCAGCAACGGTGACCCTGCCGTGTTGTATCAATGCCCCGGTGCTAACCTGCCGCCGACGAGTGCGGTGCGTTGCCCACGCGGTTGCACGGTGGCACCGCCCGGCCAAGCTGACTTTTGCACCCCAGCACCGTCGAGCTATCGCTTGCCATGGAGCGCCGCAACGAGCATGCGCTTGACCCAAGATTGCAACGATTCGTGCTGCGCCGATCACGTTGGCTCTGACAAATACTCGTGGGACTTTGCCAACGGCGGCGCGTTCGCTGTCAAAGCCGTGCGCGCCGGCCGCATCTCGCATCTCAAGATCAACAGCACCACGGGTTGCGGCACCTCAAACTGCGCGAGCAAAGTAAATTATCTGGTGATCGATCACGGCGACGGCAGCCAAGCTGTGTACATGCACCTCGCTGGCAACACGCTGGCCGCTGGCCTGTATTGCGGTGACAACGTTGCGCAAGGCCAAGCGCTTGCAACGGCTGGCACCACCGGCTGGTCAACCGGCGTGCATTTGCATTTCGAAGTGAGCCCGGTGCACGCCAACGCAGCGACCTGCGAATGCGGCGTCGACGGCACCAGCTGCGATCCCAACACCACCAACTACAGCCTATTTTGGAACAGCGCAGCGAACCCAACCGCGGCCATCACCTTCGAAGAATGGCCGCAAGCCGCCGCTTGTAACAACCGCCGCATGGCGATGCCAGCGTCGACGAATTAGCCAACAAGCGGCCTACAGCGGCGGGTATTTATCAGCAGTACCAGCGAGCAGGTCGGCTATCCACGCAAGGTGTTGCGCAAAGTCGCGGGTGTAGACGGTGGCACGCAACGGATTGCTCAGCGCATCGCCACTACTGACGAGGTCAAAATCGTCGTGGTAGATATCGATAATAAGCGGCCCGGCATTGGTGGTATTCGCGGTCGCTACGCAAAAATAATCGCGGCGGCTTGCAGCGTATTGAAACGGGACCAAGGTGGCGCGAAACGCTTGCTCTTGCGCCAGATTCGCTTCGTCTTCGGGCGCATCACCGAACGATGCACCTTCGAAGAACTCTTGTTGATACACCCGCGCCGCCAACACATCGTGCGGCGCCAGAAATGCGTAGCGCGGCGCTTCGAAGATGCCGTAGTGCTCAACAAAATCAAAATATGGATGTGCAGCGAGCACGCCGACAAGCCCTTGCCGCATCGCGCGCACATCGGTTGGCGAGGCTTTGCGAAATGTGCCGCCGGCTTGGGTAAGTCGCTTGACCAGCTCGAGCATACGCTGGCTACCCTTGCACCACGGCGAGCAGCGCGTCGAGCGTGGCGATATCGTAGTCGACGAGGCTGGCGGCCGCTGCGTCGGCGCGCCGCTGCGGATTGTACCAACAGGTGGCAATACCGTAGTTGCGCCCACCTTGGATATCCGAGGTCAGGCTATCGCCAACCATCAACGCACCGGCTTTGGCCGGTCCACCAAGCATCGCAAAGGCGGCGTCGTAGATGGCAGGCGCTGGTTTCGCTGCGCCAATCTCCGACGAAATTACGATCGCGCCAAAATACCGTTCGAGTTCAAGGCGATTAACCCGGACGCGTTGCACTTCGCTGAGCCCATTGGTTAACAACGCCAAGCGCACGCCTGGCAGGGCAATCAATGCTTCGAGCACGGCCCGCGCCCCAGGATACAATTCGCCGTTGTTGCCGAGGCCGGCGACAAAATCGTCGGCGAGCTGCAGCGGATCAGCAGCGAGGCCAACCTGCTGCACCAACTGTTCAAACCGCGCGGTACGCACATCGGCGGTGGCGATTTCGCCGCGTTCCACCGCGGCCCAAAGCGTGCGATTGATTTGATGATACGCCGGTAGGTGCGCGGCCGGATCATCGACGCCAGCGCTACGCATGGCCGAGTCGAATGCAGCGGCCTCCGATGCATCGGTATCAAGCAGCGTGTGATCGAGATCAATCAACAACGTAGAGTAACGCACAGGCACGGTGTCTAACATCAAGCGGCAACGCGCGTCGCGATAACCGCGGACATTTCACGGTGCGGATCGGCAAGATCAGCGGACTTGCCGACGCCGACGCAGCACTACCAGCATAATCAGCGACGCCATCGCGGCAGCCCCTGCCGCGTCGCGATTGCGGTTGCCGTCAACCTGACAGCAGCCACCGTCGGACATTGCATTCGGGTCGTCGCTGCCCTTGTCACACGTCCCAACGTTATCAACATTGTTTGAAAACGGTGTGTTGGTGATGCCCGTGAACGCGATATCATCGATCTCCCACGCGGTGGCAGCGCCAGCTTGATCAGTGCCGAGCCGAAACCGGACTTTCACAGTTTTGCCAGCGTAGGTCGTACCGAGATTTAGGGCGACCGTATCGAACGCGGGGAATGCCGCATTTTTGCCAACCAGCGCCGTGCGATTGGCCAGCGGATTGCCACTGATGTTGGTGATCGTGCCTCCGTACGCAGCGCCGCCAATGTCGGTCCAGTTTTGGCCAGCATCAGTCGAGATTTCGATAACCGCGCCATCAAAATATGTGGTGGTTGGGCCTTCCGTCGTAACTTCAAAATCGTGCCGCTCTTTGAACGTAAGCTGCAACGGTTCGGTAGAGCTGACCATGAGATCCGGCGACACCAAGGCGCTGTCGGAGAGACTTGGAAAATCGACGGCATGCCAAACCCGGCTGCCCGCATCGCTTGTAACGCGCGCCCAAATGTCGGTTGCGTTGGCGCCGGTTAGCGTCCACTCCGTACCTTGGGTTTCAACGTGATCAGTCGCTGATGACGCGACGCTGAGATCAAGATTTACTTGCTGGGTGAACGCGATCGTCGACGATGGGCTGCATGCGCCTGGTGCGTTCACTGCAAGCGCAACCTGCAAGTTCGCTTGCGGCGCGATGTCGACGCCAAGCGAAACGTCAAAAGCGATGGTGGCAGACTGAAATGGCGCGATGTCCGGCACAACAATCGGCGCGGTTGGCAGCGTCACGCCTGCCGTGGTGGTGGTTGGTAATAGCGTCGCACCAGTCAGCGTGGCGGCGCCGCTGTTGTGCACGGTCATGGTGAGGCGACCGGCTTCGCCACGATCCAACACACCGTCCTGATCGCAAGACTTGATCGTTTCGTCGAGTTTGGCATCGGTGATGGTAACCGCAGGGGCAAGCGCGAAATCTTCGACGACACCAACAAATGAACTTGAAGTGCGCGGCGGAGATTGCGCGCAACTGCCACCACCACGCCGCGCAAAAGCCGCGGCCATCACAGCAGCATCGGCGTCGGATACCGCCGCCGCAGCCGTCAACACAGCATCGCGTTGTTCGGTGAAGGTTGCATCAGGTGGTGTCATTTCCAGCCCTGCGACGATGTAATCGCCCATCGCGCGCCGCACCTGATCGAAGGTGCGCGTAGGATTGGCAACCTGGGTCGTTTTGAGCAATGCGACGTAAGCTTCGAATAGCCACTCGGCCCAGATTTCGCCGGCATTGTGGACTTCAGAATTTGGCCCGCCAGTCGTACGCAGTGGTATTGCAGGCAACTCGGCACCGTCGGCAATGTGCTTAAAGGTAAAACCATTTTTCGCCGTGTCGAGGGCGTATGGCGCACGCCGCAGGCCAAAGAACGCGTCGCTCGAACCAGCCGTTGCATATTGCGCTAGCGCAAACGTGCCGTCGAGGTTGTCGCCAGGCTGCATTGCCATATGCAACGCGACGAAATCCGCCCAACCTTCGCTCATCGCGGCGCACTGTGGCATCCCACAAGACGCGAGCCGATGGTGCAAGTAGTGGCCCCACTCATGAGCAACCACGCTGCTGTCAAGCGCACCATCCCGCTCGACGGTGGCGGTACGCACCATCGTGGCGGTAACCGTACCGTTGGCCAAAGCTGCCTTGAGGGCGTTGCCAGTTTCTAAGCTGATCGCGGTTGCTGGAATGTTAACCGTGGTGGGCGGTTGGCTCTGACCCATCGTCATTGCCCCACCGTTGACAACATTGTTTGCAATGATGACCGCAATTGCGCCAGCGGCTTCCGCTGCAACAGCCTTCACTGTGAAGGGGCATGCACCGCGATCGATCAGGACGATCTTGCCGGCGACGTTATTTGCAATTGGCTGGCACGCGTCAGTCACTGGTGCAGTGCCGTCGTTGGCAAGCACGATGGTGCCAGTTACGTTGCTTGCTGGTGGCCCAAACTCAGCGCCAGTGGTTGCCAGATTGCCCCCCGGTGTGACCGTGAGTGTTGCGTCGTTGCTGCCAGACCACAAAAAGATCTGCATGCGCGGCGACGTGCCGTCGGAGGCGGTGCTCATATTGGCGTTGTTGCGTAAGTCCGAGGCAGCACCGTTCTGGGTTTCGACGTGCATGACGTCGCCGCCGAAGCCACCGCGGCCAAAGTTGTCGGCTTGGGCGTTGCCTGCCGCTTCGTTGAAACCGGAGTCGTACCACCAATCGTGCAGCCAATTGACGGTGTAGAACGCTTGCACGATGGCGGCCGCACGCTGCTGAGTGGAACCTTGCGGCTCGGCCGCTACATTGTAGGTATAATCGAATGAATTGGGCGCCGTGACCGACGCGCGAAGATCACCAGGTGAAAAGCCATCTGGCGAATCATCATCGGTATAGACATCCGCGTTGTTGCCCACGCTATTGGTCGCACCAGTCGGCAACCACGAATCGGCAGTGTTCTGAGGATTGTGGTTAAAGCCAGCCATGGCCGTCAATGTGGGAGCGATGAAGGTAGGGACGCTGCCGTTCGCGACGCCAGCCGGATGAGGCGTAAAATCCATGCTTGGACCGTCTGCCGGGCGTTTGTCAGCGCCGTTTTGCCAAACCCGAAAATTGAAACTCTCCGACGCGTTACGATCTTCACGCACGTGGATGTGGCCATTGCGGGCATCGACCACGGCGACGAAAACGCCGGTTTGATCCGAATGGCTGCCACGCTTCACGGCCCACGCTTCGACCCACCAAACCGGAACCAGGCTGCCGCCATCGGCAAAAAGCATCAACCGTGCACGGACCGGTTGCGCAAGTTTCAACGCTGCCGTCGACCGCAGGTTGAGCAAGCGCTCGCCGCGCGCAAAATCGCCGTTGCGTAAGCCGCGGTCGATAACATCCGCGGCCGTGACCGCTTGCCCACTATAGTCGGCAAGCGCGATCGCCACTGCGTCGGCAACGGCCAAGCGCTGGTCCGTCGCGCGCACGCGAGCCGTTGGCAACGCGCCGCGCCGAGGCGCGCCTTTGATCGCAACCAGCGAGTTATTGGCGCGCATCAACACGGCCACCTCGCCGCGAAACACCTCGAGTCCATCGACCACTGGTTGCAGCGTAACGACGGTCGCACCGCCTTGTAGGCGATGGACCCGCTGTAGCTGCAGCGCTGCAACGGCCTCGGCCGGTAGGTTGAAAGCGCGCGCGTATGTTGCGAGGTGAGCACGTGCAGCGGCTGGTGGCGCAGCGTCTTTCGGCGCAGCAATCATTGAGGTCGCGCGAACCAAGCGCGGTGAGCCATCGTCGGCAACGTCGGTCACGACCAGGCCAGCGCGGTCGCCAGCACGCGGAGCCGACGGCTGCGGATCATCAGCGCAAGCAGTCGTTACAGCGAGCAGCAGGGCCAG
>Ga0116158_10005872_pt1 | contig 10309 bp, 9 predicted proteins | sample AD_UKC052_MetaG_FD_89883 | JGI IMG/M metagenome (GOLD analysis project Ga0116158, IMG submission 89883) | Active sludge microbial communities of municipal wastewater-treating anaerobic digesters from USA - AD_UKC052_MetaG | ecosystem: Engineered > Bioreactor > Anaerobic > Digestate | place: USA... | reverse complement strand
TCCTCCAAATTCATATCTTGTTCCATCAGGAGCTATAATTAAAAAATCATTATGTGATATTTTTCTTATGATGAGATTATTGTGCGGTATTTGCACCACGCTATCTTCGGTAAAAATAAACTTTCCTGAATACCCCGGAAAAGAATAGCTGTATTGGTCATATTGAAAAATCCCTCCAACAGCCGCGGAAGCAACTTTCAAATAATTATAAAATTCATAGTTACTTACATCATGAGTGATTGGCCTGTACTGCTGAGGTCCAGTGCCGTTTTCAGGCTTTCCCATTATCGTCCTGTTTATCACACCTGTAAAATCCATTCGCCATTGCAAGCCTACCCTGCTGGCTATTTCATCCACTTTTACTCCATTACTGCTATAGGATAATGAAATGGGAATTTGATATCCTCCTGCATCAAAGTTAAACATTGGCACAGAAAATTTTACTGTACCTGTATGTAACCCAATCGGGTTTGAACCATACTTCCCAATACTGTAAGCCTGTGGACTCGGTGGAATAATGTTACTTAATGGGGTACCCATTACAGGTGCCTGAGCGCTTACAGATTCAACAAAAATGAATTTTAGGGCCAGCCAGAAGAGAAGAAAAAGTTCCTGCTTTCTCATTTGTTTAATTTTATGTGTTAAAAGGTTTTTCCCACCTGATAGATATACGGTCTTCAAGAGGAAGATTTATGTCGAGATAATTGAATAATACCTGAAGTTTCCCATTGTGCTTTTTACCGGGAATGGCTTTGGTTAAGCCTACCATACCAGCAGGACGCCAGGCCAACTCCCTCCATTGCACATTACCCGCTATCCTGCTCCAATAATTCATTTCAAATCCTCCTGTCAGCCACAACCCTTTAAACATTTTACCTCCTGCTTCGGTCAACCTCCAATCCAGATAACTCCTCAGCCCTACCCCCTCATGCGTCCATTCAATGTTCTTCCAGCTTTCGCCTAAAGCAAACTTATACGCTATACCTACACCAATTACAGATCGTGGATTTAGTTTGTATCCAAGGCTAAGCCCCACATCGCGAACAGCAGGAAAGTTTTGCAAGCGCATTGCACTTTGCAGGTTCCAGCCAAATTCAAAGCGCTTACCAATTGGCTTGGCCTTTAACTCTGTCGCTTCCTTTTTCGCGGGAGAAACAACCCCACCTCCGGCCTCTTCAATCAAAGAAGAAGTGCCTTCAACCGGCAGATTTATTCTCGGAATTATTCCAGAAATAGCAGGAGTCTGAATTTGTCCAAGCTGATCCATTCCTGCCTGCAATTGCTGCTGCAATAAACCTCCTCCCTGTACCATTTGTGTACCAAAGCGCAATTGTAATTCCTGCGTAATACTTTGAATGTTCTGTAATCCAGGTAAAGCTTGCCCGGCAGGGGTATTTCCAACTCCACCAACCGGACCGAAAAGCCTTGCCAGTTCACTATTCCGGCTCATGAAATCCCTGAAAGCAGGTAACTTATTCAATAAAGCCAGCACTTCCCGTTCCATTTTTCTAGAATCATGTAAGGCTTCCTTCCAATTGAAAAATTGCTGCTTAATTATGTTCACCTCTCCCTGCCATTCATTAAATATTTTTTTAATGTTAATAGGAACAAAATTCCCTCTTCCAATTAGTATTTCCGACCATTGTTTCTCCCTGTTTTCAAGCCATTCATTAAGCTTTCCTGAAAAATATATTTGCTTTTTAAGGTTGCTTAATTTTGCCCTTGCCTCAGCTAAATATGGAAGATTTTTATTTCCATTTCCCACAAATTCAAATAACGAAAAAAGGCTGTCAACCCTTGCAACATAAGGTCCGGAAGGAAGTTTGGACAGAATGCTTTCCGGATTAACCATAAGGGATTCAATTTCATCCATTTTTGCCTGTAAATCCCTGGAAAATGCTTCTGATTGCTGCAACATACCAGAGTCAAGATGCTTCCTGATTTTTTCCTCACGCTGATGAATCGACTTCAACTGTTTCATGGATTCTTTCAGGAATACTATCCGGTCCTTCTCGGCCGTAAAAAGAATTTCTTCAGCAATCTGCCTCACTTCATTCAATGGAATGGTTTCAGGAGATTGCGCTTTTACGGCACAAGGAATCGCTACTGCACATAGAAGTACAGGCAACAGGTATTTAATTGGTTTTGCCAATGTGTAATGGTTTTGAAACAGTTTGGTTTAGGCCCTTGCTGTTTCGGTAAAGGATGCATAAAGTTTAAAATGATTTTTTAAATTTCAAAACTTTTTGCAAAATTTTTTTTCAGAATTTCGAGAAAAAAATTCAGTAATCAATTTTATACATTTCAACTAATTGATATTCAATTTAGTAAAATATACAGCCATTAAATAAAAAATTTGTACCGGTTTGAATTAAATGGTAATTACCTACCAGGAAAGTAGGCCCTAGCCCACCAAACCCTCACACCTCCCTTTTCCATTAATTCCCTTTTTCCCTTTTTTCCTTTTTACCTGCCAACCGGTAAGTGGCTACCCGCGCATGTAATAAAACAGGCCCGCCTTAATTGCGTTTGAAAAAATACACTTTGCCGGCATTAGTAATACCGTTTACATCTTTATAAGGGGCGCCAATAATAATTCCGGCACTGCCTACAGCCGCACCTGTAATACCCAATACATCGTTTGCCATACCATCGCCGGCTGCAAGGCTTGTTTGCTGCACCCATGTATTGCCGCTGTGCATGTATACATAACCCTTTCCCTGATTTGCATTTGCTTCCACCTTTTTGTAGGGCGAGGTAACAATGGCATAATCGCCACTGATGGCTACGCAGCTTCCAAACCGGGCTTCCATGGCACCATCGTTTGGCAAAAGTTTGCTTTGCTGCTGCCAGCCTGCCCCCGTTTTGCCAAATAGATAAGCCTGCCCAAAATTGGCATTGCCATATACCGTTTTATATGGGGCGCCAATTAGCACAAAATCACCGCTGATGGCCACACTGCTGCCAAATCCATCCCCTGCTGTACCATCATCGGCCACCAATACTGCCTGCAACAGCCATACACCCGGCAATCCCGGCAAGCCGGGTCTCCGGTAAAAAACATAAGCCTGCCCGGCATTGCTTTGGTTGTTCACCGCTTTGTTGCGCACCCCAACTACTGCATAATTACCGCTGATGCCTACCACTCCGCCAAAGTATTCCTGTGCAGCCCCGTCTTCTGCTGTTAATTCAGATTGTTCGTTCCATACCGTACCTGCCCGGTTAAATACATAAGCCTTGCCCTGAAATACATGCGTATCCACCATTTTGCCGGCTGCCCCAATAATCAGGTAACTGCCGCTTATACCCACACTGCCGCCAAACAGGTCGCCCGCGGCGCCATCTCCGGCGGTAAGGGTAGCCTGCAGGTTCCAGTTGCTGCCACTTCGGTAATAAACAAAGGCACAACCCTGATTTGCTTTTGCAGCGATATCCTTGTTTTCAACCCCTACTACTGCATAATCGCCGCTAATGGAAACACTGCGTCCATAGTAATCATTACCGGCACCTGCATCGTCCTTTAGTATGGCCTGTACCATCCAGCCCGAATTGCTGCGCACAAAAATATACGCCATCCCCTGCGCCTCATTTGTACCCACTTTCCGCATTGGGGCGCCTATAATGGCATAGTCGCCACTCATACTTACCGCGGCGCCAAAAAAATCCTCCTTTTCCATAGCCGGTGAAGTAACCCCCTCGTTTTCGGTGGGCAGGGCATTTTCGCCCCAGCCCTTATCCGCTTTGGTAAGCGACAGCCATTCCTTTCCGTTATAGCCTTCAAAATCGCCCGAAGCTGCATTCCAGCGAACCATACCTGCCTGCGGCAGGGTAAAATCGTCGGCAAGCTTTATTTTGCCGGCTACATCAAGCGCCGCGGCAGGCGCGCTGTTGTTTACACCCACCCTTGGTACAATAACCTGGCTGCCGTAAAAAACGGTAATGGTCCAGGTGCCGGCATTTACCCGGTTTACCGAGGTATTACACCCGGCGGTACCTTCTACCGTTCGCCAGGCATGTATTTCAAAAAGCAACACCGTACCGCCGGCAAACCCGCCGTTGGCAATATTTACCCCCTGCCTTGCATAAGGGTAGGTACCCGTGGCAGCCCCCACGCCTTCGTACACGGTTGTTTCGGTAAGGCCGGTATTTACGCATTTTACCTGCGAGCGCTGATGCGCCATTTGGCCAACGCCAAGCGCCGTCATGCTGTAGGCAATATTAATGCCGGTTACCGGGTAGCTTTCGCCCGCCGGCAGCGCTACCTGCAATTGAATACTGCTGCCATTGCATGGCGGGGAAAAGGCATTAAATGAGGTTGGAATATCGGCGGCTGTGTAGGTGGCCGAAACACTACCCTGTGCAAAAGGATACAGCCAAAAGCAGTTGATTGCCAAAGCAATCATGCTTATACGGGTTGGCATTGCTTGTTTCATCTGGTAAAAAATCAGGAACAGCAAGTTACCGATTTTTGGGCAGGCTGCCAAAGTAACCTGGCTGCTTTTATTGCTTAACCTTATCAATGGGAGCAAGGCCGATGAATTCCTTTTCGGCAAACCAAAGGGCTTCACCCTTCGAAGTAATTAACCGGCCCGTTGTGTCTCCCATTCCCTAAAGCCCCAAAGGGGCGATTCATCATTCCATTGGGCGCTAGCCCGATGAATTCCTACCCAAAAAACCTGAGGCCCGCATTATACATGCAAAATCAGTTTGCTGCGCATTCCGGATCCGAAAATATCCGGTTTAATTTAGGCTGCAGTATCCACAGCCAAACAAATAAAAAGCCAAACAGGATAAAATTTACCAGGTAGTCGCCAAACGTTACTTCCCTTCTCTCCGTTAATTTGGCTATGGTTTTACAGGTAAACAGGATAACCTGAAAAAAGGCGAACATAAAATAAAGCCCAAAGGCAATAAAGGGGATATCTGCCAGCTTCAGGGTTTCACTGTTTTCTTCAGCCATCAATGAGGGAAACAGCAATCCGGCAATTACAGCAAGTACAATAAAAAAGAAATTGATCCTGAATAATGCCAGGTTCATGGGTTTAAGACCATAGGAAATGATTTTTTGCTGCCCAAAAAAACCAATAGCAAATATCCACCAGGAAAAAGTGACGGCGCCAATGCTGTTTACAATCGTCTGCAGGGGTTCTGGCGAAACCCATGCCCCGCAAACAAAAATTAGTATAAAAAGCTGCCAATGCTTTGCATGCAATATTTTTTTCATTCGGGTACAGGTTCAGTATGGGGTAAGGTTTTTGTATAAAAGAGGTAAAATTTCCCTTTACACTCCCTTTGCAATTTTCTCAATGGCCCCTGCAAGCTTATCGAGGTCCTGTAAGCGGGTATATACATGCGGGGTTACGCGTACCACGCTGATGTTTTCCCATACAATGCTCACGGTATGTATTTTGTAGTCGTTCCACAGTTTAACATCCACTTCGCCGGGCGTAAGGCCATCTATACTAAAGCCGGCAATGGCGCAACTGTAGGCAGGGTTAAGCGAGGTATGCAGCCTTACTTTAGGTATTTGCTGCGCCTTACTTGCCCAGTAATGCTTCAGGGTATGGATGCGCTCCTGTTTGCGGCGTGCACCAATGGCTTCGTGAAAATGGATGGCCGCGCCAATGCTTTGCTCAATACAAAAACTGCGGGTACCCAGGGTTTCAAACTTGCGGATATCGTCGCTGTGCGGCTTATCGTTACACAAAAGCGGCCATATTTTACCAATCTTTTCTTTTTTAATCCAAAGCATGCCGCTGCCCACAGGCGCGCTCAAAAATTTGTGAAGGCTAGTGCCAAGGTAATCGGCATGCAGGTCGGGTATTTTGTAATCGAGCAGGCCAAAGCTGTGGGCGGCATCTACCACCACCTCTATACCCCGGGCATGCGCCATATCGGCTATTTTGCGCACGGGCAGTATTTGCCCCACCCAGTTTATAATATGGGTAAGGTGCAGCACTTTGGTGCGCGGGGTAATGGCATTGGCAAAAGCCGCTACCAGGGTATCGTCGTTCTCTATGGGAAAATCAAAGGAAATCTGTTTGTACACAATGCCCTCCCGCATTTGCCGCTGCCGCCAGGCCTGTATCATGTTGGGGTAATCCTGCAGGGTGCCTATTACTTCGTCGCCCTTTTGCAGCGGCAGCCCGTAAATAATGGTATTCAGCGCCTCGGTGGCATTGCGGTTAATGGCTATTTCGGCGGCATCGCATCCGGCAAGGTTGGCGAGTTGCTGCCGCAGGGGTTCGCGGCCCTGATCCATAACGCGCCACATATAATAACTCGGACCCTGGTTGGCCAGGTCGTTAAACCGGCTGAGGGCTTCCTGCGCAATGCGGGGCGCGGGGCTTACCCCGCCGTTGTTCAGGTTAATAATGCCGGGGTTTACGGTGTAGCCCTGCTGTACCTGCATCCAAAAGTCTTCGTCGCTGCCGGTGGGATCAAAAAAAGGAAGACCGGTTCCGGTTTCCGGCAAGCCATTGGCCATGGCTTCGGGGTTCAGCATCGAAAAAGCGGTAAGTCCCAATCCACCTTTCACTACCCGGCTTAAAAAATTGCGACGATGCGGCATTACTTAAACATTAGGTTTCAAATGTATACTTTATTCACATACGGTTATAGGCCGTCACCAGTTCATGCACCTGTGCGCCGAAACCTTTCTGTTTTACCACAAATTGCTGCATCGCCGGTTTACGCTGCGCAAGCAGTTGCTGCAACTCCTTTGTTTTCTTTATTTTATACAATTGGCCATCAAGGGCTACCACCCAGTATAGTTGGTTGCTGATGGTATAATCCGCCACGGCCGAACTAAAAGCCTTGTTTTCATTCATTACCTTATTCAGGTCCTGCAGCAGCACTGCCTCGCCCAATACCTGCAGTTGCATCCACCCGGTAATACTTCGGTCGTGATTGTTGGGGTAGTATTTGGCATGAACCAATTTGAGGGTATCGGCACTGCCCGGAAGAAAGGCCCGCAGGTACTTTATGGGTGTCATCAGTTCAAAAAGGGCGCCGGTACTGTCTTTGTAAAAAACCTTATCGGCCAGGAGGTCTATTTTTACCGGGATATTTTTATAAACCCCGCCCTTTCCATCGGCAAGATCGGCGGGCATGAAAAAATCGTACCACCAGGGGCTGCCGTCGGTTACCCGGTCGTAATTAGCGGCATCGGGTTTTCGGCCGGTTACATCGGTTACAAATCCGCGGCCTTTCTGATAATTGCCGTGGTCGAAGGTAAATTGCGCCTGTCCGCTGCTCATTCCTGTAAACAGAAACAGCAAAAGCAGGCATGGATGTACCAGGTTGTTGATCATTTAAAATATTGATTAACCGCTGATGTCTCCGGCTGTTGATTACCAGATACCCGCAGTTAATTTGGTAAAGCGAATGTAATAAAAAAGACGGGAACGGCAAATGCGGCGGCGGCCGTACAAATATTATTGGATACAATATAAAAATATGCTTTCTTCACACCATCCATATTGTTTGCCATGCCAGAATTGATCCGGGATAATGCTACGTTGTCGCCCGCATTAACGGGTAAAATAAATCCTGACACAGGTTCGGAGCAGGAAAAAGAACTGTTCCGGCACCTGCAGGAAAATTTTATGCCACAGTTTGAAAACGCATTCCCCGATGTGCTTGCGCATAAAACGGTGGTGGTTATCCCAAGCCTGACCCTCGACCAGGAAATTTTGCAGAAAATAGAGGGCATAGTGCATTATGAGGAACGGCTGCTTTGCCTGCTGATGCTGTTGCGTATGCCCCGCACCCATGTGGTGTATGTAACAAGCGTACCCATTGATCCCATAATTATTGATTATTACCTGCACCTGTTGCCGGGTATTACCGGTTACCATGCCCGGCAAAGGCTTACCCTGCTCAGTTGCTTTGATGCTTCGCCCCGCTCACTTACCGAAAAAATACTCGAAAGGCCAAGGTTGATTGAGCGTATCCGCCAAAGCATTCCCCATGGCCATCTTGCACACCTTGCCTGTTTTAATGTTACCCGTTTCGAGCGTACGCTTGCGGTGCAATTGCACCTGCCTATTTATGGCTGCGACCCCGATTTATATCCGCTTGGCAACAAAAGTAACGGCCGAAAACTGTTCAGGGAATGTGGCCTTACCGTGCCCGATGGCGAAGAGAATCTGCAAAATGAGCGGGATATTGCAGCGGCGTTGTTTGCACTTAAAATACGTAACCCCGCCCTGCGTAAGGCGGTGGTTAAAATTAACGAAGGGTTTTCGGGGGAGGGCAACGCCATATTTGTTTACCCGGGTGAGGAAGAAGAACCGGCCGGTTTCGACCAGATTCTTGCAGAACTGCCCCTGCGTTTGCGCATTGTGGCCAACGATCTTTCATTTGCCGCTTATATGGCGAAATTTATTGACGCCGGGGGTATTGTGGAGGCTTTTATTGATGGCGATCAGAAACAATCCCCCTCTGTACAATGCCGCATCACCCCGCTTGGGGTATGCCATGTTATCAGCACCCACGATCAGGAACTTGGCGGCGAAAGCGGGCAGGTGTTTTTGGGCGCCCATTTCCCTGCAAAAGCTGCCTACGCCCGCGATCTTGGCGAAATGGGCAAAAAAGTAGGGGACGCGCTTTGCGAAAAAGGCGCACTCGGCCGTTTTGGCATTGATTTTATTACGGTAAAAGAACCAGAGGGATGGAAACATTACGCCATTGAAATCAACCTGCGCAAGGGTGGCACCACCCACCCCTACCTGATGCTTGATTACCTTACCCAGGGCCATTACAATGCTGATGAAGGCATTTACAATATGGCCAACGGACAATCGCGCTACTACTTTAGCAGTGATAACCTGCGCGATACCTGCTACCGCGGCCTTACCCCGCACGACCTGATTGATATTGCCATGATCCATGAATTGCGCTACGATGGTTCCACACAGGAAGGGGTGGTATTTCACCTGATCGGTGCCCTTAGCCAGTATGGCAAACTCGGGGTGGTATGCATTGGCGACAGTAAGGAAAAGGCGGAAGGTTATTTTAACCGGACGGTGGAAGTTCTTGGCAAGGAATGCGGGAGGGGCTGATGGGAGGATGTGAAAAAACAACTAAAATATTTCTTTCCAATTTGCGGTTTTCAAACCGGGTATTCTTCCAAAATGTCTGGTATTATTGGTAATAAAAATCATATCATTTTCCATGGCAATTCCGGCTATTAACAAATCAATATCATCTACTATATTGCCTGATTGCCTTAAAATAGCATATAATTCGGAGGAGATTTTTACAGAATTTTCACTGAGCGGAACAACAATATTTTCAGCAATAAAAGATTCGAAAACACTTAATTGTTTATGAGCGTTTTTAGCAAGTAACCCACTCGTAATCTCATAAAAAGTAATAATGCTGATTTCAAGTACACGATAATGTTCAAGATAATCAATTGCGTTCTTAACAACAGCAGGATCGCCCTTTAAGAAATAGGAAAGAATATCCGTATCAACTAATGCTCTTTCCATAATCCCCTCTCACGATTGCTTTCTCTCCTGGTTATCAAACTGTCTGTAAATTCATCCAGAATGCTGTTATCCATATCCTTCCAGGCACCGGCATATGAAATAATAACTTCCTTTTTCCCAAGGGAATCGTCCAGTTCTTCCAAAAAACGATCAATTACCTGCAGTTTATTTTCAGGCATCTGCTGAATTTTATAAATCAGCCTCGTTCGTATTTGAGCTTCAATAGTCATTTTAATGAGTTCATATATTCCAAAAGTAGAGAAAATTCAGTAACGATATGGCCAATTAATCAAATCCTGACAAGTTTATAATCAGATTAGATGGTATTGATGCGCCTGCTACCTTATTAAGATGGTCATGATCCACGAACTTCGTTATGATGGTTCCACACAGGAAGGGGTGGTATTTCACCTCATCGGTGCGCTTAGCCAGTATGGCAAACTCGGGGTGGTATGTATTGGCGATAGCAAAGAGAAGGCGGAGGGATATTTTTACCGGACGGTGGAAGTTTTTGGCAAGGAATGCGGAAGGGGCTGAACGTATTAAGCCACGCCCCTTTTGGAGAGCATGGCGGTTAATTTTCCTTTATCAATTTTTCAGGGAGATAATTACAGCAATAAAATCAGCAGTAAAATAATAATTACAATTGCACCGATTGACAAATAAATGCCATTGTTATTTGCGGCAACCGCGCTGTTCATTCCCCTTAATTCCTGCCGAAGCTCTTTCTTTTGGGCACGGCTGAGGCTTGATTTATCCATTGCCTTAATTTCCTGAATCCTGTTTTTCAGGGCCTGCATTTCGGGCGATTC
>Ga0116158_10005864_pt1 | contig 10324 bp, 12 predicted proteins | sample AD_UKC052_MetaG_FD_89883 | JGI IMG/M metagenome (GOLD analysis project Ga0116158, IMG submission 89883) | Active sludge microbial communities of municipal wastewater-treating anaerobic digesters from USA - AD_UKC052_MetaG | ecosystem: Engineered > Bioreactor > Anaerobic > Digestate | place: USA... | reverse complement strand
GCTCAACACGGCTCATCCCTCAAAGATCCAGTCCGAAGTGTCAGGACCAAACAACTCCGAAACGTCAGAGATGTGGTGAGGCAGAACTGTCAGGGATGTCTTGATACATCACATACGTGGCGCTAGATCCGGATGGGCAATGTCCTAAGGGGTGACAAGGCATCGGCCGACGAGACCAGATACCGAGTGCCATTGGTTCAGGTTTGCGCGGCTACAGCTCGTCACTTCACGCCCATGAACATGTACAGGGTAGTTACCTGGCCGTCTGCGTTGCGAAAGACGACGTCAACGCCGCGCCCGACGACGTCACCGGACGGTGCGGTCATCGACCAGCGCAGAAGGGTCGCGTCATCGGCGGCGAGCTGCTGGTCATAGCTGAAGGTGAGTTGTTTGCCTGCGATCATGTCCGCGTGAACGCGGGCGATGTGGGTCGAGATCTCTTCCGTACCGTTCAAGGTCATTCCGGCAGGTGAGATGACGAGTCGGCCTTCGGGTGCCCACACGGCCTCGATGACGCTGCGTCGTTGCTCGGGGTCGGGTTCGGTCCAGGTCGACAGATAGATCTCCTGGAAGTCAATGGGGGCTTGGGCGTTCATGGATTCTCCTTGTTGGGGCAATTGATGGGTGAGTTGGGCCGCTAGATGGTCTTGACGGTTCCGCCGTCGATCACGAGGTCAGCACCAAGGACGCTCGAGGTTGCGGGGGAGGCGAGCAAAGTTATGAGCGACGCGACAGGCTCTGGCGGCGTCACCGTCAGTGGCGGGCAACTACTGGTCGACTCGGTCGTCGTCGACTACCGGTACATCGGCTGATGGCGCCTTCACCCACGCGCGAGGAGTTGGCTGCGTCCTACGCTCGCTCTCTTGCCATGCAATTGCCGGACCAAGTGGCGTCGCTCGCCACCCTCCAGTTTGCGGGCGCATTCGAGAACGCGAAGCCGTGGGCGATCGGCCCGTTTCAGCGTGATGAACAGCTAACTTTCCGCAGGCCGGCAGAGTGGCAAGATCCGACCGGGATTGGGTGGCGTAGCGGAGCCCTCTTCAATCCGTCCCTAATCCCAGACGGCCCCCTCTTGCATCTGTTCTATCGAGCAAGCCCACGAATGGAAACACTGGACAGCCGAATCGGACATGCTGTGTATGACTCACGAACCGGCGAGTGGCAAGACAATCCCTCAAACCCGATCGTGTATCCCACTCACGAGAATGAAACGTGGGGTTGCGAGGATCCGAAAGTCTTCCGCGGGCCGGACGGCTTCTACCTTGCATACAACGGTGCATGGGAGGTGACACCCGATCAACGCCGCGACTATGGGGCCGATCTCTTCTCAAGTGATGTCGGCTGCGACATCAAAATGATGTACTCGCCAGATCTTCGCGAGTGGACCAAACTCGGCCAAGTCGTTCCCCACGACATTTCGATGCTCTGGGCCAAGGCAGCCGTAGTTCCGCGGGACGGGACAGGCAGGGCCGTCCCGTTTGACGGCAAGTACCACATGTACCTATCAGAGGGTTGCGGTGGCAAACTGACGGTCGGCAGGTCAGCGGACCTCCGTTCGTGGAAGTTCGAGCCAGTCGATTACCTCGACATCAGCGCACTCGGTCGACTGCATGAAGTATCAACCGCCCTTGTCCTTCCCGGCGGTCGGGAGTTCATCCTCGACTTCTTTTACGAGGATGAGGCGGGAGAGTACCAAGCCGGCCAGGCTCTCTATGAAGTGTCGGACCCAATTCATCCGCTCGCGATCAGCCCGGCGGGCATTCTCGCATGGGGTGGTGTCATCGAATGGGAGGGATCTTGGCTGTTCGCTCAAGGCTGGGACGCTCCAGTCGGTGTCCCCGAGATCTACTTCTATCGGGCCGAGCTCTGAGTTGCGGTACTAGTCGGCGAGCTTGGTTTGGCTCCACGTCGCAGACGTAGGGGACACCTCCGATCGGGGCAACTCACTCTGTCCCGAGTCTCCGCTAAATTTGAGTTCTCGCGCAATTCAAGAATGTCTCACCCGAGATTGGCATCTTTATGAGTTCACGCTTCCATGGGCTGTCCGTCGGTGCACGGTGGCACAAGTGCGCCCTGCAGCTCAATCCATTCTCCTACTTGGTGGAACACAGCTGCGTGCCGGCGGGAATCACCGACGAAGCGACGTACAACGCCAAAGTCGTCGCGGCTCTTGTCGCCGAACAGATTGATCTTGTCGCGATCACCGATCATTGGTGCGTGGACTCAAGTCTTCAGCTAAAGGACGCCGTCGAGGCGGCGGGCATCATTGTGTTCCCGGGTTTTGAGGCGACGTCCAAAGACGGCGTGCACCTTCTCATGATTTTCGATCCGTCCGCAAAGCCGGCCGACATTAATCGCCACATCGGAGAATGCGGCATTCCAGCCGACTGCCGCCGGTCTGAACCAGGCGATTTGGACGCTGAGGCGCTGATCGGGCGTGCGGAGGCGTGGCGCGCGGTTGTGATCGCTCCTCACGCGACCACAGGTGGGGGGCTGCTTCAAAAGTTGAGCGGCCAGACAGCTGTCAACGTATGGCGCAATCCTCGCCTGCATGCTGTCGCACCTGGCGGCGCGACCCTGAGCCAAGCGCACGCCTCAATTCTCAGCAACACCGACTCCGCCTACAAGCGCGATAACCCGATCGCGGTCGTTAACGCTGCAGACGTCAGCGCACCAGAGGACCTGAAGAAGCCAGGCTCGGTTTGCTGGATCAAACTGTCCTCGACCACGATGGCAGGCCTCGATCTCGCGTTCAGAACACCCGAAACACGAGTTTCGCGTACAGATCCGACCGACTCCTCGCATCCGCGCGTAGTTGGTATTTCGTGGGAGGGCGGATTCCTAGACGGCGTCAGTATCCCGTTCAACGAGTCCCTCAACGTAGTCATCGGCGGCCGCGGCACAGGGAAGTCCACCGCGATTGAAAGCATTCGATTTGCTCTCGGCGTCGACCCGCTCGCGCCCACTTCACTCGCCGACCATCAGAACATGGTGAAGGACGTGCTCAGACCCGGCACCAAGGTGCACGTGGAGATTCAGACCCGCACCCCTACCGTCGCGAACTACACCATCGAGCGTATTGTCAACGGAGGTCCGATCGTGCGGGACGCTCACGGAGCGGTCCTCACGTCGACCCCTTCCGACATACTGCCCGGTCTGGAGGTCTACGGGCAGCGGGAGCTTGCAGAACTCGCCCGCGACAAGCGGCGCCTAACCGAGTTGCTGTCGAGGTACATGCCGGGTATCGATCCAAATGCTGGCCAGTCCGAGCTCGAGTTGATGCAGGAATCACGGGCACAGATTGTCAAGATTCAAAACTCCCTCGAAAGGCTAAACGATCGCATCTCTCGCATACCGGTAGTGCAGGAGAGGCTGAAGGGATTCGAGGACGCCGGGGTGGCGGACAAGTTGAACACGCAGGCTGACACCGAAAGGGAGAAAGCCTTGCTTGACCAGGCTTCCGAATTGATCAACGTCGACTGGGACCCCTCGGGCGACATTGTCGACCTCGACTTCCTCGCGGAACGCGAGATTCGTGAGCTCCCTGACAAAGAGCTGCTGGGCCAAGCACGTTCCGTTCTGGCTGACTACAACACCGCCATTGAGGCCGGATTTGCCGGGATCGAAGCCGCGCGCGCAACCGCCGCCGAATTGCTTGCCACGACGTCCGCGAGCTGGGAGACCGCCACGACGGTGACCCGCGAGGCGCTAGACAAGGTGCTTCGCGAACTTCAGCCCGACGGCATAGACGGCGGCGAGTACCTCCGCCTTCGCCAAGAGATCGCTACGCTCCAGCCACTGAAGAAAGAGGCTAAGGCGACCCGAGATCACCTCAAGCAGTTGCAGAGCGATCGCAAGAAACTGCTTGATGACATTTTTGACGCCCGCGCAGCCCGCCTGCGATCCATCGAGAAGGAAGCAAAGAAGGTCCGCAAGCTGTTGCCGATGGTGGTCCAGGCGACCGTTAAATTCGGGGAGGATCGGACCCCAATTACTGACGTGCTGGATACCCACATCGGCGGCCGCCTCGATACCGTGCGTAACGCCATAAACGAAGCGGCCTCGATGACCGGACCTGCCCTTGCCAACCTTTGTCGCGATGGCAAGGAAATGATCCTAAAGACACTTCCGGGAGTAAGTGATGCGCAGGCTAGTCAGTTAGCGACCGCCAGCCAAGAGACGCTGATGGCGCTAGAGGAGGTGGACCTTCCAGTTAGCACCGACCTGCAGCTCAACGTAGGCTCCAAGCAGGACCCCGTCTGGCGGAGCCTAGATCACCTGTCCACCGGCCAGAAGGCGACCGCCCTGCTTCTACTCCTCATGGAGCGTGGAACAGGGCCCCTGTTCATCGATCAGCCGGAAGACGACCTCGATAACCACTTCATATTCGCCGACGTCGTTCCGCGGCTGCGCCGGAAAGGTCGGCGCCAAGTCGTTTTCTCCAGCCACAACGCGAACATCCCCGTGCTCGGCGACGCCGACCAAATCGTGGCCCTTGTCACGGAAGAGGATGGAGATGGTGTGATCGGCGCAATCGCTGCCGACGGCCTCGGATCCATTGACCACGAACCGGTCCGGCAGATGGTCGAGGAAGTGCTCGAGGGTGGCAGAGAGGCCTTCAATACCAGGAGGTACCTTTACGGGTTCTGAAGAGCGCCTCGACCGCCGAAGTGTCGTGCACGGTTGCTCGCCGCGGATGGTTGCGAAGAGTCAAGCCATCCGAGCGATACAACAGGACAGGTTGTTGCCCGTCTATCCCGGTGTCATCAGCCGAAAGCGCACGGCTTCACCGAATCACCTACGACCCGACCGCATCCCGGATAGCACCCTCGGCTGATCGTCTCAGCGTCGCGAGCAGTCCCTAACCGAAAGCTTTCGCCTGCCGGTCGCGATGTGGCCAGTCTGCCCGGTTCCGGAGTGTGTCGGCATTCAGAGCAAGCGATTCAACGGCCATCTAGCTTGATGCGATCTCACTGTCTTCGAAAGAAAGAATTGCACGCATGATCGCAAGGCCACGACCGCGTGCCTCAACTGCGTCGAGATACTCATTCATGGCGGAGTCGAGTACGCCGAGTCCGGCACCTGCTACACCCCCGGCCACGAAGGGGCCGGGGATCGACATGTCAGCCTGACTGACCCCTTGAAGCCCGCCAGAAAAGGCACTTACCAGCATCTTTCGCCATCCCGATTGTAGGGATGTGAGGAATGGGGACTGGGCAACCTCACTAGTTAGGTCAGACAGGTTCATTCGAAGCTCGTCAGCCAGAATCGCTCGAGCGGCGGCCACACCTTCAGTTGATTCTGGTATCCCGCCTAGTGAGTCCAAGGCCTGCGTTAGCGCCATCCGCCACGTCGAGAAAACCCCCGAACGCCGTAGGTCGACCACTGTTGTGATGTCGGTCGAGAGGTTTGGGAGCTGAAATGAGCGCGACAGACGCTCCAATCGAATGGCTCTCGTGGTTTCAGATTGTTGACGGCTCCCGAATCTCTCCAAGAAGTGACGTTCCTCATTGGACCGGGCTACAACCGTTGCGATGCCCAATTCCGCCATCTTCATCGCTTCCCTTAGGTCGTAGTAGATCTTCGAGATCTCCTCCCACCGACCATCGAAGTCTTGCTCGAAGCGAGTGCCGACCCAATTGAGCGGGTCGAGGAGCACTGGATTTCTGTAGCCGTCCAGATTGTCAATCGTCGTGGGGCGCCCCACGGCGTATGGATCAGGCCCGAAGTACGCCAAGTGTTCCTCGACCAAAGGTCTGAGTCGAGCGAGCCGATCGAGCCGGTAGAGGATCGCAATACGTCGCCAATCCTGATCCTCTTTTGGGAGCTCGATTGTGGGCCAACTGTACGTGCGCCCTAGTTCCCAATCGTCACCGAGCTGAAAGCCTGGGATCAGGAAGGTTGCCGGTAGGAGCACTGACTCAACATGCAGCAAGAGAGCCGCGGCGGCACCGGTCGCGGCTGGCTCTAACCTGTTCGTGCTACTGACGACTGGTCGCTGTTGGCCAGGTCGCAGTGCTGGGGCATCTTTCGTGGTCCCTTCAGGCCAACCTAGGAGGAAATTCTCGAACTCGGAATCTGAGACCCTCCCAATGCGGACTACCAATTCGGGCGTAAGAGGTTGATCCCAGTGGTCGCGCACGTAATCGAACACCGCTTTTGGATATTCCTGCAACGCGTAACCTCCGGTAGTCAGTCTTCTCGGACAAATCTTGAAGTCGAAGTTGCGCGCAGCTTCAAGGCCCGCTCACCTCTAGCGCTGGTTGCTCCTGCCTAACCACCACCGAGGGGTGAACGCCGGGATCTGCAATGAGTTGACCTTGAGCCCGGCGACGCACCTGAGACGTCACGTCGAGCTATTTGCGGGCTCTTCTGTTGTCCCACCGTTCGTAGGCCACAAAAGAATCACCCATGGTGATACGCCACAGTGCGCCGCAGATGACGCAGCGACGCGACGAAGTTTCGCCGCTCGGGGTGACGACACGTTGTCCTTCAAGCGCCCAAAGGTGCTGACGTAACTTGTCATGGATCCAGATCCGGCGATCGCTTACGGACTCATCCACCATCAGTGCAACGACCCCTTTCGGACTATTCGACGACCTCTGGGTTGTCAGTCTGGAAAGACCAGCCTGCCGAGCGCAAGAACGACTCGAGCCGTCCGACATCTCGGCGGGCGTTCGCTAGGCGTTCTTCGGTAGAGCTGGGATAAGGACGGTTCTCGGCGATGCCGCTCGATTGCTCAAGCTCGAGTGCCGTCTCGAGTCGGGCAACCTCGGAGGACTTGGCCCTCCATTCTCTCAAGGCTTGGAGCTCAGATACGGCATTTCGCTCCTCGAGGGTTGTCGGGATTCGAGCGCCTTCAGTCCCGCTGGAAAGCCAAGCATCGAACTCGCCAACAGACATCGAGGAGAAGTCCTCGCTCAGCCCTGGCAGATCCAAGCTGCGGTCCAGTGCACCCATCGGCGCAAGCAAATAGCTCAACGGCACCTTAAGCGCCATCGCGATGTTCAGAAGCTGGACTACGTCGATAGAAGCTTTGCGCCCAAGCTCAATGTTCTCGATCGTCGACTGTGTTGGTGCAACTCCGATGGCCGCTGCCAGCTGGCGGGCACTCATGCCTCGGGCCTTACGGGCAGCTTGGATTCTTTCCCCGATTGAGCCGGCCGTGCGGAAATCCGTCATTTTTGCAGGATAGCGGTCAAAACTGTTGCGAAAACAACGAAGATCACTTACCGTCAAAACAACGAGAAACAGTCCCAGTATCTCGTGTATAGACGGGAGTGATCATGGAAGACGACTTCATTCAGCCGGCTGCAGTCAGCGAGATGACCGGCATGTCGACCGGTGCGTTGGCGCAGCTCAGGTACGCCGGCACGGGTCCGCGATTCTACAAGCCGACTCCGAAGACCGTGCTGTACAAGCGGTCTGAGGTGATTGCCTGGGTGGAGGCGAGCGTGCACCAGCGCACGTCGTCGGCACCGAGCTACGCGTGACGGTGATGGGCTTGTACGCCGCGAAGAACGCCGTGCTCGTGGCGATGCGCCTTGAGCTCGGCAACACGGCCGCGCGTCTGCTCAACCACATGGCGCTGGAGTGCTGGGACGAAGCCCGCGGCGAGCAAGCTCCCAGGCGCTACTTCGCCGGCCGCGAGTCCTCGGCGATCGCTCTGGGTTTCGGTGCTCCGCACAACTCGAGCGAGGCCGCCCATCGTGCCGTGAAGCGTGCGATCAAGGAGCTTATCGAGCGCGGTGCGATCCGTCGGATCCGGTTGGGCGGTCGGGGTGAGACGAGCGAGTACGAGCTGCTGCTGGACAGCTCCCGGCCGCCGACCGCACGTCGGGGTGCGGATGACCCGATCCCGTTCCCCTCGCAGGGGTCAAATGATTGGTCCCCGCAGAGGGCGAATTTCTGAGCCCCTTAGGGGACCGAAAAGTTGTCGATTAGGGGACCAGTCAGTGGTCCCGTTAACAGGAAGAGCAGCAATGAACAGAACCGGACCAGTACGCGCGAGGCGCCAGCGGCTGGATGTTTGTGAGTTCGGTTCTGCCGTTCTTGCGATGTCACGAACTTCCGAAGTTCGGGCGCAGGGTTTCTTTCTTCCCTTAGGGCCGAACTTCGGAACCAACCCACTCCCGCACTCACGACCTGCCGGACTTACAGAGTCCGGCACTGCGGGAGAGCCAACCAATGAAACTTCGGAAGGACGCAACTCATGAAGCTCGTCGCAGTCACCAACCAGAAGGGTGGCGCCGGCAAGACGACCACGACGATGAACCTTGCGGCAATCGCCGCCGAGAACTCACGCGTGCTCGTCGTCGACGTCGACCCCCAGCAGTCCACCACCTGGTGGGCGACAACCGCGGGAGAGAGCCTTCCGTTCGACTTCGCACCCGAAACCGACGCGAGTAACCTCAGCCGTTTGCGGGCGCTGCCGTTCGACGTGATCTTCGTCGACACCCCCGGCAACCTCACCGACTCGAAGATCCTCGCCTCGGTCCTCTCGGTGGCCGACTTCGCGATTATCCCCACCGAGCCGGAGGCGCTGTGCATCCCGCCGATGGTGCGCACCATCCGCACCCTCGTCGAGCCCTCCGAGACTCCATACCGGGTACTGCTCTCCAAGATCGACATGCGGGTACCTGGCCAGCTCGAGGATGCCGAGGCACTCATCGACAGCCTCGAGGTACCCCGTTTCAATCGAGCGATCCGCAAGTACAAGATCCACTCCGACGCCCCGATCGATGGCAAGGTCGTCACCCAGTACGCCGAGTCGCGCCAGACGGCCAAGGCGATCGATGACTACCGCGCCGTCGCGCTGGAGCTGATGACGATCTGGGCTCACGCGGGGGCCGCGTAATGGCTCGGGCGAATCTGGGTGATCTGTTGGGGAAGGTCGAGGACCCGCCGCAGGTCGCCCCGACCAAACCAGAGCGGGAGCCGACGCCCGAGGTCGAGGCTCCCGCTCCCATCCCCGAGTCGACGCGAGAGCCCTCAAAGTCGATCTCGTCACGACCGCCGAAGCCAAAGGCCTCGGTGGTCACCGAGGAGCTGGGGCCGGCGTACTTGAGGTTTGTGCGGAAGGAGACGCGGCTGCGCGAGGACCAGCAAAACCAGCTCACCCTCGCCGCCCGTCGACTGAACCGGGCGAAGGCCGCAGGAACGCCGCGCATCACCGACAACACCCTAATCCGCGTCGCTGTGGACCTCTTGCTCTCACGCATCGATAAGGCATCCGGGGACGACGAAGTAGCGCTGCTGGAAAGCATCCGACCGTGAGGGATGTCAAGCCCCCCGTGCATCCGCGACACGCGCACGCACTGTCTACCCCCGTTCGGGGGATGCCGCTTAGCGTGTTGGGAAGTGGTCGTTTGGGTGGTCACCCGGCGCGACCACCCAAACGAACGAAAGTGCCCTGTTTTTCCCTGTCCCACCGCCAATCCCTGGCAGAGCCAGCTTCCCAACCTCCCGCACCCACCAAGGTGTCCACGGGAGGTTGGGAAGTGAAGGAGTGGCGGTGGGACAGGGAAAAACAGAAAAGAAGAAACAACAAAAGCAGGACAGACAGCAAGCAGGAGAAGCGGGAAGTCGAGGTCGTACGAGTGGTGCAGATCACGAGGCGAGACGAGCAGCTAGTGCAATGGCTGGGCGTGGTGCGGATGGCCGACATGCATGCCGTGCGCTGGGCCATGGGCGGGCTGAACGGATCCGAGGAACCGGTCAGTCTTCGGGTTGCACAGAAGTGGGTCGCGCGCCTGGTCCGCATCGGACTGCTTGATCGTGAGCGGCTGTCCTACCAAGATTCCCAGATCGTCTGGGCAACTCACACGGCCACTGGACGGGTCGCACCGAACCTCTACCGGCAGACCACCAGGCACGAGCTGGCCGTCGCTGCGGCCTCGGCGAGGTATCTGGCCCGCGGGTACGAGTGGTTCCGCGATGCTCGCCCGGAGTCCCTTCAGGACCACCAGGTCGACGGCGTCGCCGTGAAGGGCAACGTGGTCGAGCTGGTCGAGGTGGAGCTGACGGCGAAGGCACTCAAGCGATACAAGCTAATACACAACCACCACGGGCAGCGACTGGCGAACGGGGCAGCATCCCGCGTCGTGTACCTGTGCACGACCGACGCCGCCCGGGCGGTCGCCCGTGAGGCCGACCGGTTCATCTTCCGCGACCAGCGCCAGCAACTGGTTACCCTGCCCGTCTTCGACATCAAGGGCCGGTGGATCGGCAACGACACCGACCTCTGGGATGGGGTCGTGGAACCGGTGAGCTCAGCGGCGGAGATTCCGACGCCGCAGCTATGGGATCGGGAGGTGGTGTCGTG
>Ga0116158_10005858_pt1 | contig 10327 bp, 12 predicted proteins | sample AD_UKC052_MetaG_FD_89883 | JGI IMG/M metagenome (GOLD analysis project Ga0116158, IMG submission 89883) | Active sludge microbial communities of municipal wastewater-treating anaerobic digesters from USA - AD_UKC052_MetaG | ecosystem: Engineered > Bioreactor > Anaerobic > Digestate | place: USA... | reverse complement strand
GCCGGGATGGATAATTTTCCGATATCGTGAATGGTGCCGGCCATATTCAATCCTTCGACGATATCCCCATCCAGCCCCATTTCTGCGGCGATGGCACAGGCCAGATTTGCCGTGCGGGACTGATGGCCTGCCGTGTAGGGGTCCCGCGCTTCCAGGGCGGAAATGAGCACCTGTATGGTGGTACCGACGGCCTTTTTCAGGCTCTCCAGTGTTTTTTGCAGCTTTTCATCGGCTATTTTTCTCTCCGTTATATCGTGGGCAATGCCTCTGAATCCTTTCGGGTTACCCGAAGAATCTCTCAAAAGGGATATAAATCCTTCAATATACTTTCTCGTGCCGTCTTTTCCACGGATTTGCCACTCCAGATCCCTGTAGGGTTCTCCGGTCATATAAACCTGATGGAAGGCGCGATACACTTTTTTCCGTTCTTCCGCGTCCGTGTAGATTTTATTACTCATGCCCGTCAATTCGTCTCTGGAGTATCCAAGGACCCGGCACACAGTATCATTAAAGAACGTAAAGTTTCCGAAGAGGTCGGTTTCAAAATAGCCTTCCTTGATGTCCTCCAGAATCGTCCTGTACTTCTCTTCACTCTGACGCAGTTTATCTTCCGCTATTTTGCGATCCGTGATATTTCTCGCCTCACCTAAAATGGAAATCGGTTCATTATTTTCATTGCGTATAAAATTAAAGGAACATTCCCCCCATATCGTTTTACCTTCTTTAGTCCGGAATTCCAGTTCCAGTGTTCTATATTGAGAATCCAGAGAAGCCAGATTAAAGGCTTTCGGCATCCTATTGGTAATAAACTCCATGGCTTTTCTGACCGACTCGGGAGTAAGCAGTTGATCCAAAGGCAATATTTTTATTTCTTCAAACGAATATCCCGTGATTCTTTCCACGGACGGGCTGACATAAGTAATCTGCATGTTCATATCCATCATCCAGACCTGATCTTTCATGTGATCGGCCAGAAGACGGTATTTTTCCTCACTCGCCTTCAGAGCTTCTTGAGCAAGTTTGCGGTCGGTGATATCCCGGGTTTCTCCCAAAAGAGATACCGGTTTCCCATTTTTATCGCGGATAAAATGCAGGCGGTTCTCGATCCATATTTTATGGCCGTCCTTGTGATAGGCTTCCAGTTCCATGATGTAGTTCGTGCCGGTTGGAGGAGGCTTGCTGTTCATCGCTTTCTCCAATTCTTTCATGAATGTTTCCACGACTTTCCTGTAGGAGTCTGCCGTAAAAAGTTGCCTCATTTTGATCTGGCTGATTTCATCCAGAGCATATCCGTATATTTTCTCCACGGAAGGACTGATGTAGATAAGGTTGAGGTTCAAATCCATAACCCAGACATGTTCCGAGATGTTGTCCGCCAACAGCCGGTAGAGCGCTTCACTTTCTCTCAGTGCCTCTTCCGCCTGCTTACGTTCGGTGATATCATGAACAATGCCTTTGAAACCTGTTGGTTTCCCCGAAGCATCCTTGATCAAGGATACGGAGGTTTCAATATATTTTTTATTTCCGTCTTTCCTGATGAGCTGCCAATCGAACGCTTTGGTCGATTCTCCCGTTTTATAGACCCTGTTGAAGGTCTCAAAAAGTTTTTTTGCATTTTCTTTGTCGGTAAATTGACGGTTATTCATTCCCCGCATTTCATCCGGAGCATATCCCAGAATCCGGCACATCGCCTTGTTGAAGAATGTAAAGTTGCCGGCAAGATCCACTTCATAGTATCCCTCTTCAATGGCTTCCAGAAGGGATCCGTATTGTTCTTCGTTTTCACTTGACTGTCTGTTTTGCTGTTCCATTTTTTCCTGTCTTCCTTACATGTGGAAATGGCGCCGATCAATGTCGGGTTCAGACCTTTATTCATTCATCATGAAAACGGTATATAAATAAAGGTTTTGTGTCAAAGAATAAAATTCCGGATACTTTCAGTTTTGGATATTGAAACGTATCATCCGATTGTTATTCAGAAAGACCACGATGACGCTATTTCCCCAATACCGTCAGAACGGTGAAACAATATACCTTGCATCAACATCGGCCTGTTCACACAAATGATCAAATTTTATATACCGTTTTGATATCCATCACGTTCTGACTGTTTTCCTGAATTCTCTGTGATTGAACGCCTCCAGCAGTTCCGTATCAGACATTTCATTGTACCCTTTCCAGCCGTTATGAAGAATACGCACCAGAAATTTGATGCTCTTTTCCTGCGACAAGCCATCCAAATCAGAATCTACCAGTTTTTTAATGATCTCCTCCCTGCTGATTTCATTTTTTGTCATAAACCTGTTCCTCCCTGATAAAAAATAAACCGGACATCACAACAGGATTTATTAATCAGTGCACGACAACTTCACGGAAGGTTGAATGGTTAAATAATTTACATCTATGATACTGGTTATATTAAGTTTAGCACGGCTTTTCTGAAAAATCCAGCAGCTGATCTAAATATTATCCCGCTCCTTGTTCAGAATATAGACGAACGCGATTTTAAGTGTGGCTTCAACAGCTTCCGGCTCGATATGCTCAACGTTGTCCTGAAGAGTGTGATAGACCATTCCGTCCCGGATTAAATTCGTCGGCATACCGATGAGCGTTGTCGCTTCTACGCCTGCCTTGGCAAATTCCGCCGCATCCGTGGCGCCGCCTCCGGGCGTTATTGCAAAGAGCCGCGTCCGGTATCCGAGTTGATCAGCCACTGCCTTGCATTCCCGGGCCATGTTTTTAGACAGACGAACGACGCTGTTAATATCTCTAGTGAGAAACTGGAGTTCACCGAGGTTGTAGATGCTGTCGATATTGAAATGATACGTCGGCATCTTCAGCAAGGCGCCTCGATGCCGTTTTACAAAAGCCCGCGCGCCTCGAAGACCGGCCTCTTCCGCATCGGCGCTTAGAAACATCAGACGGGTATTTTTCAGAAGCCCCGCACCGTTTTGCCTTGCCCTGTTGAAAATTTCCGCAAGTTTAATAATCGCCGCGACTGCAATCATGTTATCACCGGCTCCCGGAGTGCCCTTCTCACTTATAAAGAAATACATCGGGGCAACAAAAATCAGACCGGCAAAAACACCGTAGCGTAAATAGGGGACGAAGGCGGGATCGGCGCCGCTATAGGACCGGTGATACACCCAAATCCAGGAGAGAACCAATGCGGCAAAAATGATTATGACGGCCGTCATGATCCGGACGGCATATAATTTCTGATGATGTGCGAGAAACCTGAATTCATGCGCGCTGTCGTGATGCCCGCTCAGGATGATCTGTTGTTTGACCTCGCCTTCCGGTTCTATGGTTCCGATAACGTTGTACCCTTTCATTTTCCTGTAAAAAGGATCCAGCATTTCCCAGTAAAATATTGATTCGCCCAACATGATGAAAGCACCCAAAAGGTAGCCGGCCGCACCGGCAACGACATAATCAAAATACAGCAAAAACGAGGACAGGATGTAGATCACGACGACAACCTTGAAAAACCCCAGAAACGCTTTGGGGTGAATATCAAATTCCTCCATGCTTACGGAATCGCAGTGCTTATTCATTTCATTCATAATGAGAACAGCCGCTTTTTTACAGGATTCACTCCCTGCGAGACGCGCACCGGATTCCTCTATAATGTTCCCGGTAAAACAAAGCGTTTCCTGAACATCAGCCGGTGTAATTTTTATGTCTTCCACAGTATGCCTCCTGGTTTCTGAAAATTAAAACCGATCTGCCCATAAATGCTGAAGCTTTCCCGAACTATTTTCTATTATGGTGCTTTACGTAACATAAAAGACGGAAAGAAAGAAGTGATGAATTCGGCTGGCGACAATCCCGGAAGTGCTTACTGAAAAAAAGACCAGCCTCGATCTTTGAAAATCAAGGCTGGTCGTATATCCCACGTCTTAGCGGTTGACTCGTTAACGTCTGTCTCTTCTTTCGGACGTCCTGAAATCACCTCGGCTTTTGACGTTATGCTGCATCGCGGGCTTCGTCATGGCCGGTCGCGTGTTGCTTCTGTATTGCGGCGCAGGGGCTCTCTTTGTTATTTTTTTAACTCCATAGCTTTGTTTATCCCAGTGCCGGTTTTTCTCCCAGACATGCCAATTGCGTTGGATGTCCTGATATGACCTCCGCTGGGGTTCCCAGCGATATCCATTCCACGTTTTATGCCTGTAATTCTGTCGCCAATCGGCAGGAACATATCTCTGGAAAGACGGCTGATAGGGATGATAAGCCCAATCTCTGTCGTAGTATCTTGATCGGTACCAGCGGTTATTCCAAGGACGCCACCACCAGCCCGCGTGAAAAAATATGTCTTCTCCAATGTCGGCTACGGCATAGACATCAGTGTCCGGTATGACCACCAGATGTGGCGGCGACGGAAAGACAACCGGTAGAGGCAAAGGAATATTCACATGGACCCTTACATCGGCCATTGCCGAAACCGGCATCAATACAATCAGCGTCAGCAACAGAGCCTTGTAAACCTTATTTTTCATTTTATGTTCTCCTTTTTGTTTATTCTAATAACATGTTGCATCATCCATATTTCCGGAATGAAAAAAACATCCGGCTCATTACGGTAAGTAGAGGCAATTCCCATGACCATTCCATTGCTCACCCCTTTTCCCGCCGCGCGGACCGAATCCGCTTTTTTTGTTCCATCCGCATTTGGCCAGTTTTTCCTTCTGTTTGGGTGTCAAAATTTTGTTCACCTCAAAGCGGTAAGCGGTTTTATTATCCTCCAGTTGATCCCGCAGCACCCTTACTTCTTTTTGTTTGGCCATAATCTTGTTTTTATCCGGATCGACCTGCAGCCATAACTTACGCAATGCAGCAGATTTGTCGCGTATCTTTTCCCGCAGGGGGTGCACCGCCTTAAAATGCTGCGACTGCAAGGCATCAAGTTTTGTTTTCTGATCTTCAGTCACATTCAATTCTTCCAAAACGACTCCCCGACAATATCCGGACTTTTTCCCCGGACCCGGCCCCCACGCAAATGCCTGAGACGTCAAAAGCAACCCCAGAAATACGGCGATCATTGTAAATGTTATTTTCTTCATCACTTGTCTCCTTTTTTTAAAGTTACCCTCTTGAACAGCAAAGCCCGTGCCATAAAATGTAAGCGATTGTAATAATTAAACTAATTAGTTTTATCGCTATTTTCCTAACATCATTTTACAGATCATGGGTGGGCATATTGTACCCATTTCGGATACAAAACCGGACCCATCGTAACCACAAATGACTATCAGGTAAGAATCTCTTAACTTGTCGGCAAATGTTCAGTTTCTCATTTTTTAAAACGTCGAAGTTGTAAAACAAAGCAAATTGGTAGGATATGCCTTTTCTGATGATATGGGTTTGTTTTCAAAGACAAAGGGTAGTAAAAAAAGCTCTCATTGAAAAAAAGGTATCCTCGCCACTATACATACAGGATGGGATGCATAGCTTAGACACCTTGGGGGGATTCGGCGAGGATGATTTCTTATAATACAAATATAATAATTTATCAACCTATATAAAATAAAATTTTCCGCCACCCTGTTATTATCACATAACATCACAGAAACCGGAGTGAAAAAAAACAGGCCCTGTGCATAACGATTCCGGATATCGGCCATTTTCATCAGGGGCAGGCGCCCCGCTCCCTGGCCCATGACAATAATTCGCAGTTTTTCAGTTCGCATGCTTTTTGCGCATCATTACAGCACTGCTTTTTGTCGCCCTGAAGAAAATAAACAATGCCCCGGTTATTGTACGCATCGGCATAATCAGGCTTCAGACTGATGGCATGGTTAAAGTTATTGATGGCTCGCTGATATTGCCCAAGATTGGCGTACGCCACGCCCATCTTGTCAAATATTTTCGTCAAAGAATTTTCATCGTTTGTAAAAAGCAACGCCAGATTATAATCCTGTATTGCACGTTGATAGTCGCCCGTCTGATTGTACGCCATGCCTCTGCTGATGTAAGCGTTTGCATAATTCGGCTGTTGTTCAATGGCCTTGTCGAGATATGCCATGGCTTCTTTCACTTCAATAAATTTTTTCCCGTCCCATAAACCATCCGCTCTGTTAAACCAGTCAGCAGCTGTAGACGTTTCACCCATGGCAAGAGAGCCGGAAAATATTATCATCAATAAAACGTATACGATATTTCTGAACATTTCAATCTGCCCCACGGCAATCTTGCGGTTTTTGTTTTTTCAGGAAAAGAGTCAAACATTGTGCGACGTAAGCGTTCCTCCTCTATTGCATTACAGGCAAATCCCTTTTTCATATTTATGTGCCAAATGATTGTTACAATTGTACACCGACCCGTGTCAAATTCAAATCCTCCTTGACCACAAAAAAGAATCGACCGGTAGAATATCTGATCGGCCACCTTCTAAATTTGTGGAACGTTTTTCATTTTCGCCAATCCAGCCACATAATATAAACAATCATAAAAATGCTGTATATTGCGGAGGGAATGGCCGCTTCCTTCTCAAAAAGCGTGATGGCCAGTCCTCCCGCAATGCCCTGATTTTTCAGCGTTCCCAAAAGAAGAAGACTGACCATATTTTTTTTGTCGATTCTGCAAAAAGCACAAATTCTTTGAATGAACCATCCTAAAACAAACGTTGTACAAAAAGAAATGACCGCTACGGAAAAGACCGTTAAAGGATTACTGAAAATCAAATCACGGTTTACGCCGATCATGGAATATAAAACAATAAAAAAACCCCAGTCGGTCAGAAAACCACGAACAGAAGAGAGTTTCTCCTGCCAATTGAAATAGAGAATCAGCCGGGACAGTATCAGCGGCAAAACAATGAGCAGGAGCATAATTTGCAGAAGTTTATAGGGATCTTCAAACACGGTCCCGATAAAAATCCATAAAATGACCGGCATGATCAGCAAGGCGGCAATGTAAGATGCAACGGTGCCGGACAGTGTGTAATCAACATTACCTTCCAGTATTGCCGTGAACGGAATCACTGCCACCGCGGGCGGCACGGACGCAATAAGAACAAAGCCAATCCACAGATTTTTATCTTCAATGAGCAAAGCCGACAAACACAACAGGACACCGGCCAGAATGATATAACTCATAAACATTCCGGCAAGGGATGGTTTCAGTATGGCACGCGGATTCAGAAAGTAATTATTGGGAACATTGACCGTTGCCAGCGTCATCACCAATGCCAGGGCGGGAATCATCAAAACTTTGGTCCATTCCGCCGGCTGCGGCAAAAAAAGACCCAAGATCATCGCAAGAATAAAAATAAAATTACGATTATTCAGAACTTTCATCGCCATTAGCATAGGATGTCCTCTCCGGATTCGACAAGATACATAAGGTCGTCGCCTGTTCTGCGCAAAAGGGAAAGTTTCATAGCGTTGCCGGGTAAAAAGACCCTTCCATGCAATAGTCCGCCTGACGTCTGTGTCCTATAAATAATTTCGGAAATATGTTCCGGAAAACTGAAAAAGCGGGAAAGATTCGGGTTGGTTCACCGCTACACTGTCACACGAGACAATGACTCCTTCTCGCTGTTTGTTTTTTCAGCCGTTTAAATTATGTTCCCAGACTCACTTCATCCGCGCTATTGCCGGTCCCCTTCCGGCGACACATTCTTCAATCAATTCTTTAAAAAAACAATGCCGGGGTTCTGCCGGCAGAATAGGAGCGCCACACATTTTCTTTATGACGAGGCAGAACCTTCTTCGGTACTTTGCGTTTTCTCATCTTCCTGTTTCATGGCTTCCCGCTTTGCTCGATCCTTATTAAGCTCCTGCAGCAGGTCATTGGTATAATGCAGTAATCGTTCCGCTTCGCTTTCCAGTTTTCGCATTCCAGTTTTCGCATTCCCTTTTCCAGGGCATCGCCTTCCAGCTCAATGTCGATTAAGTCATCATCAATTTCTTCATTCATTATGACTACTCCCTTTCACAATCCGGTGGATCATCATTCGATCTCATCAGCCGGCCCACGTGGCCCGAAAACGATATTTTTTCCATAAAAATATTTCCGATTCTGAAGAATTTTTTTACGCACATTTCATCCTTTCAAAACGTTAATGCCCTCATGGAAACACTGTATCCCATACCAGTTTTCTACGATGTTTTCACCGAATCTTTTCTAGGGATCGAACGCCTAACCATCTCTTTTTGCTCATAGGCCAGACAAATAATCCGCCAACCGCCGTCACGACAGCATAATGTCAGAACATCAATACCTTTGCGAATTTCTCTTTCTGCCGTCAGGATGTAATTGGCTTTGATGACGGCAATATTGCCGTGTCTGTTAATTTTTACATGATGCCATTTTTCATCAAATAATGCATTTTCAGCGGCATATTCGCGTTGCTCCGTTATACCTTCGGTTATGCTGACAAATGAAACAGGGTTTCCCTTTTGCACCCGCACCATGATCGCCCGTTTATCAAACAAATCCATCCATTCATCCAAACGTTTTTGCGAATACAGCCGGGGATAAAGTTCAACAATGCTTTCAAGACTGTAGGGCTGCCGATCATTTCGTTTTTGCATAATTCCCTGTCTTTCGCGATGACCTGTTGCTCTGATTTTTTTTGAGTAAAAATGAAATACCCTTATTATTTTTCCAGAACATGAACTTCTCCTGCTTCGTTGACCTGCCATTTTTTATTGACCTTCTGAAGACGGAATCGGATCACCAGCACTTCGTCATTTAGGACTCCATCGGCCTGAATCGCTTTTACATACGCTGTGGCAACGGCTTGCGCTGCCGGAAGCTCAAGCGTTTCAATTTCCAGATCCTCGAGTTCGACCGAAAGATTTTTGTAATAGCCTCGGGCCGTCATCAGGTATACCGGAACATCATGTCGGACAACAGCCCTGGAAATTCCGTAGCTCGGAATATCAACCTGACAGTTTTCGGCCATCCCTTCCTGAATGCGTCTGATGCGATGCGCCACCGCCAGTTCGTTTTCCCCTGTTGACCATTCCAGTTCTTTCGCCAGTGCCTGCAAATGTTTTTTAACCGCTCGGGCCTCCCAATCAACAAAAAATAAGAAATACACCGCAAAAGCCGAAACAAGAATCAATCCCATTGCCAGATATTTTCTTTTTACCATAACGGCACTCCCACGATACGGCTGACCGGCGCCTGTCCGAAGGTATGCGCTTCAGCAGGCATTGCGCGATTGTCTCCCACAACATACACGTGATCCGGTTTGACGATAATAGGTTCAAGGTTCCAGTTACTTTTTTTCTTGACGTAGGGTTCATTAATTTTTTTGTCGTCCACGAAAAGAATCCCTTTGCTGAATTCAACGCGCTGCCCCGAAACCGCCACAATGCGCTTCAAAAGCATGATCCTTTGTCCCGCCATCCGCACCGTCACAACATCCGGCGGTGCCGGTGAGGCAAACATATAACGCAGGGCAAAACAGAAATTGAACGATCCGGTAACATAGGTCGGCGCCATGCTCTCGCCCTGAATACGAAAAGGAATGAAAACATATTTAAACAGAATAAAAGCTACCGCAGCCACGGCGGCAAGGCGCAGCACATAGCGAGCGGTTATGTCAGGGAAGAAGAATCTTCTGATGGCCGTTTTGTTCATGAATCCTTGACGCTTTTTGGGAAATCTTTCCTCTTGTTTATTTCTTGACAATATAAATCACGACGAGAATGGCCAGCACGATAAAAATTGCGCCATAGCCTGTTTCCGTAACGCCGCTCCATCTAAACACATCTCCGATAATTTCCGCTCCCATGGCATCGAACGCCCGGATAATATAATGGCCGATTTCATTTGCGACTTTATCCATGTTTTATCCTCCCGATTTCCTGCAAATCCGCTCAACCGGCACTCGTATCATAATCATAAAACGTCGCCCCGCGTATTTTCATCGTTATACCCGTCATCGGCCATTCATGATGCCCTCGGCGGCGATCATGCCGGACATGGCCGCTCCCACAATACCGCGGCTTTTGCCGGTACCGTCCCCTGCGACAAAGATGCCTTTGACGTTTGTTTCCAGATAATGGTCGGTCGGGAAATGCGTATCGAAAAATTTTATTTCCGGCGCATACATTAACGTTGACGGATGCAAAATGCCCGGGATGATTTTGTCCAGCGATTTGAGCGATTCCCACAGATTGTCCATGATGCGTGCGGGCATGGCCAGGGTGATGTCGCCGGGGGTTGCGCTGCAGGTCGCCCTGCAGACTTCAAAATGCCGCGCCGTGCTGTTGAACGTGGACAGCGAACTTCTCCTGCCTTCGCGAAAATCTCCGATGCGCTGGACGATCGGCTTGCCGCCTCCGAGCAGGAAAAATTGTTTGGCAATACT
>Ga0116158_10005857_pt1 | contig 10327 bp, 10 predicted proteins | sample AD_UKC052_MetaG_FD_89883 | JGI IMG/M metagenome (GOLD analysis project Ga0116158, IMG submission 89883) | Active sludge microbial communities of municipal wastewater-treating anaerobic digesters from USA - AD_UKC052_MetaG | ecosystem: Engineered > Bioreactor > Anaerobic > Digestate | place: USA... | reverse complement strand
GGCTCCGTGTAATCGGCCAAGCAGACCACCTTGTCCTCAAGAGTCATGTCAACAGCTCCGACCCTATGACGGCTGATGGCGCTCTGCACACGTGGATCGCACACCCCGTACTCCTCGCAGGCGATCAAGGCACCGACAGGCCCATGAAGCAGCGCAGAGCTGAACACGATGGGATCGGGGCCCCGTCGGTCAGGCCCGAGCCTATGCCAGAGAACGATCAGCCGGTCGATGGGCAAATCCCGGGCGCAGTCGTGCAGAAGCCCGGCAGTGGCGCATACTTCCAGGTCGGCCCCGAACCTCGCCGCAAGGCGCATCGATTCCTCCTCCACGCGCCTGCTATGCTCGTATCTGGACTGAGGAATGGCCATCTGAAGCCGGGTTCTGGCCTGCCCAAGCGCTTCGCTATCCACCGCGCACGCCCTCCAGTGAGTGACAAAGAGCCTGTATCCATAATAGCACATCGCCCCCATCGGGCGAAACCCGGGGGGCGACGCACTTACCGGATCTGGCAGCTACATTCTCATCTGCCTATCTTTGGCCTCGTTTACGCTGATCTCCCGTCCACCCAGAGATGTTCCATTGAGCGTCCTGATAATCGGATCCACGTCGTCAGTGGCCACCTCGACAAATCCAAACCCTCGTGACCGCCCCGTCTCGCGATCGGTGATGACCCTGGCAGTTACCACCTCGACGTACGGCGAGAAGACGTTCTGAAGTTGATCATCTGTGACCGCCCACGGCAAGTTGCCCACATACAGTGTCTTGCTCATCCTAGCACCTCGCTCCATCGGTCATAGTTTCTCGCGAAGCACGCCGGGCTATTCAGGCACCATCACGCGACATACAGCCCTGCTCTCTCGATGTAGCTGATAACGATGTCAGGCAGCAGGTATCTCACAGGGCGCCCTCCGTGAACCCGCGCCCGAATATCGGTAGACGAAATGGCGAGTGCTGGTACTTCGAAGAAATGGACTTTCGATGCATTCTCCCCGAATATTTCGGCGATTTTTCCATCGGCGATGAAGTAGCCTGGACGTGTCGCTGCTATGAAATCACACATGCCGAGGAGTGTGGTCGAATCCTTCCATCCCAGCATTTCCAGGATCGCATCCGCCCCGGTGATGAAGTAGAGCGCCGTGTCGTTCGGGTAGTTCCTCCGGAAAGCGGCAACGGTATCAACAGCGTAGGAAGGACCTGGCCTATCGATCTCGACTGACGACACCTCGAAGTGCGGGTTACTCATCGTAGCCAGCACAGTCATCATGTAGCGGTGCGCGGGAGATGTGATGACCTTATCAAGCTTGTGAGGCGGATGCCCGGACGGGACAAAGACTACCTTGTCGAGGCTAAAACGATGGTATGCCTCTTCAGCCGTGACCAAGTGCCCGTAGTGTACCGGATCGAAGGTGCCTCCCATGATCCCTATGCGCTGCATACAAACACCAACTCCTGCAACCAGTGTAGCTAGTCGCGTTCCATGTTGTAGGATTCGGCAAACACAAACTCGGTGTCGCCAATGCGAACAGTGTCGCCCTCGCTCATTCCCGCATCGCGCAAGGCGTCAATGACGCCTGCGCGCGCAAGCATCCCGTAGAATCTTCTGAGAGCAGCTTCGTTGCCGAGATCGGTCCTCTGAACCAGATGCTCGGCTCCTTCGCCAACTACGACGAACACATCACCGTCACGAGAGATGGACACATCTCTCAGGCGAGGACCGCGCGCAGTGTAGCGCCTCGGTTCGTCGGGCTCCTCGCCGCCCCGCTCGACCCGAAGCTGTTCGGGCGGCAGCTGTGCAAGTTTCGCCGATACTGCGTAAAGCAAGGCCTGAACGCCCTCGCCGGTGAGAGCGGATATGTTGTACACCGGTACGCCCTTCGGCAGCAGAGCTTCGCGTAGGCTTTCAGCGCGCGCTGTCGCTCCCGGCATGTCCAGCTTGTTGGCAGCCACGATTTCGGGCTTACCTTCGAGCCCCGCTTCGTATAGAGCAAGCTCGCGTCGGATCGCGTCATAATCGCACACCGGATCACGACCGGAGAACTCGGACACATCCACCACGTGCACTAGGAGTCGAGTGCGCATGATATGGCGGAGAAACTCGTGCCCCAGCCCAACGCCGTTCGCAGCTCCCTCAATGAGCCCAGGTATGTCGGCCGCGACGAAGCTATCGTCGCCCGCTTTCACTACGCCCAGCACCGGACTGAGAGTGGTGAACGGGTAGTCGGCGATTTTGGGCCTGGCTGCAGAGATTTTCGACAGCAGAGTGGACTTGCCTGCATTGGGGTAGCCTATGAAGCCCACATCGGCCAGCACCCTCAGTTCCATAGATGCCGTGCGCTCTTCGCCGGCCTCGCCCTTCTCGGCGAACCTGGGAGTGCGGTAAACAGCAGTGGCAAACCGGGCGTTACCTCGCCCGCCCATGCCTCCGCGCGCCAGCACAGCGCGCTGCCCGTGGGCGACCAGGTCGGCAATGAGTTCGCCGGTGCCGACGTCACGAACAATGGTGCCGACGGGTACCCGCACTACCAGATCCTGGCCATCAGCGCCCGTCTTGTCGCTGCTTGCGCCGGGTTGCCCGTTCTTGGCGCGTAAGTGTTTTTGATATCGAAGATCGACAAGAGTGTGCAACGCCTCGTCGGCTTCAAGAATCACGCTACCGCCATGCCCGCCGTCGCCGCCGGCGGGACCGCCGCGAGGCACGTATTTCTCGCGTCGAAACGCCACGGCGCCCGCTCCGCCGTCGCCGCCTTTGACGTAAACCTCTATGTAGTCCACAAACATTCGCGTTGCGCTCCTCCCGACAGCTCGCTGGGCAGCTTTCAGCCCCGGCAACAGTGTAGTGTGCCCGGTTGCCCATAGCAGTATATCAGACTCACTTCGATTGCTCTCTTAATTCTGCGAAGAGTGAGCCTTCCCTTTCGGACCGGAGCGCCGACACGAGAGCGATGTAGTTCAGTGCCCAATGAACCATCCACGCACACGCCACTCCTCCTGTGACCGCCGTGAGCTGGCCGAAGACCAGTGCGCAGGCGAAGGGCATGGCAAACGCATATGACACGACCTGAATCGGGGCCTGACAGGCGGCCATGGGCGCCGCATGTATCAGTCCAAACATGGCTGCCTGGACCGCCATGCCTGCGAGTGGACCGGCCAGGCGCCCAACCCATCCCATCAGCAACCATCGGAAGATGAGCTCCTCAAGCAGAGCTCCTGACGACGTATAAGCCAGTCCCGCCAGCACCGCCATTCTGAACGGTAGTTTCGAAACGGCCGCGAAAGCACCTCCCGGGTTGACCCCGGCCCTGCACGCCCAATCGCTATGGCGCTTTAGGATACTCTTTTGCAGCGACCTATTGGCGCCTGCCAGCACGAACGTTGCCGCTGCCGACGCACATACTGCCTTCCGGCTCAGACGGACGCCGGGTATCCCGACGATCGCAAGCGGGTCACGACCGGTGGCAAACCAGGTCAACACCCAAATGGCGCAGAGCAGCGCGTCGCCTATATCGACGCCCCGGTTCCTGTTCTCCGGCAGCCTAGACACAACCGTTCTGACAGCGACTGACGCTCCGACTATTGAGTAGAACGGCACGGAGCTCATGGAGATGGATTCATACCCAGCCTATGACAGGCCTGGTACAGATTGTAGACCACTGGTATTCTGTCGTCCCATGCCCAGAGCAGGCTGGAGATGAGAGCTCGGTACGACGCGCAGCTGGGATCGCGCCCGGCAACATCGCCAGTGGCCGCATATGCCGCAGCCCTGCAGCCTCCTCCACAGAAGTAGCGTACATCGCACCCTTCGCACGATGGAATAGAGTCGACGCCCGGCAGATTCCATGCGGGGCTCAGCTGCAGATACCTGTTGCACATTTTCGAAGCATAGTCCTGGCTCGAGTCCCTGGAATCTTTCTTTAGTTGCCTACGTACTTCGGCAGGAGAGTCGATCAGGCTGGACATGTCAGCTCGGAACTCCGGGAGCATCAGCAAGTGACATGGGTAAGCGTCCCCCGCTCCCGACAGGGCGACCACGTAGTTCCCCGCTCCGCATCCAATTCGTGGCATAATGCCCACCACTTCGGCAAATGGCGCGTTCTCCGGAATCGACCCCTCCTCTGCGCGGCGCAAGAGGTATCGCAGCATAGATCGGGCCAGAGAATCGGGATCTTCGACCGGTCGCCTGAAACCGCATCCGCCACGACCTACCTCCTGGAAGAGACTGGCGTGGAATTCTGCCCCGTATTGCGCGGCAAGAGAGATCATCCTATCGGGCGAAAACGTCTCTGGATCCAGCAGCGTAGAGACTACTTCGATATCCATCACTCCCGCCTCGGCCAGAAGCTCTAGGCCCCGGCGGGCGGCCTTGAACGAGCCCTGCCCCCTGATGAGATCGTGTTCGCTTTCATCAGGCGACTCCAGGCTCACCTGCACACGCACGCGGGCCTCAGCTATGACATCGGCCAGCTCTGGCGTAATGAGGGTGCCATTCGTGGCCAGGGTGACGCGGCTAGCCACTCGTCTGGCCCCATAGAGCAGATCCGGCAGGTCCCGACGGAGGACAGGTTCACCCCCCGTAACCACGAGTTCATCCACACACAGACTGGCAGCCCTAGATATGGTGCGAGCAACCTGCCACGAAGGCGCGTCACCGTGCCCCGCGCCCCGATAGCATGTGGAGCACTTCAGGTTGCATCTGTCGGTGACTACCAAGAAAGCCCTCTGTGTGCCAGTGTTGGGGTGCCTGTACCGGGTTCCTGAGCCCTTATCCCGCGTCCTCCGCGTCACAAGCTTGGTGCGGATGAGCAGGCCTTCGGCCCGCAATTCCTCAAGCAGGTCCATCAGCTCACACAGGGTATCTTCACCGTACTCTCTGCCGACGGAATCGATCACCTCTGTGATGTTGGTATCCACTACCTTCTCCAGCACCGCTCCTGCCGGTCGCATCAGTTTGACCCATACTCCATCCTCCGGGTCCATGATAATGTAGCCATCGTCGGCGGCGACCAGCGTCGTGCCGGGAGAGAGTGCATACTGGGTGGTGGGGTCTAGAGAGCGCACGTCCATGCCACGACCAGAGCAGCCAAGGTCCGCATCTGATCTGCAGACCGCTGCCCCCCTCCTTTCGTGCTAAGTGAGTGATAGCATAGCTAGGGAGGAACCAACCAGGCCCGAGGTTGGCTCCGGTACGCTAAGGTGGGAGATCCGGTGCACACCGCCCGCATGATAGCTCCATCGCCTGGGGCGGCGGATAGACAACGAGAGAACCTCTCAGAGAGCCGGCTATCCGATGGTGATGAGATAGCCCCACAGGATGAAATTGACACAGAAGCTATTGACCGACACGTTCATACGACGCTTTCGCCCTGCTGTGACCTCAAACACCGCTGCCACCTCCTTCTCAATGCGCAGACTTCCCGAGGCCAGATGGTCGCCGCGCGACCGCGCTTGCACCCATAGCATAACATCCGTACCATTTTTCGGGTATTACCCAAACGGGTGATTTTAGGCGCCCGTGAGCCCAGGCCAATCTATCAGCCCTGTGACGATAGCCTGAGTAACGGCGCAGCCTCTGGAGTTCACTCCCAGCTTCTGAAATATGGCTCTGACATGCGTCTTGACTGTGTTGATCGAGATGAACATCTCCCTTGCGATGGCACGGTTGGTTTTGCCTTCTGCAAGCAGCTTCATCACGTGAGTCTCTGTGACGGTCAGCCTGACGGTGGCAGCCTCATCCTCTTCCGGCAGATCCTTGCCCATGCCGGAATCAGCTCTGGCCCAGGCAGTGCCCGCGGCGCCACCTTTCCACCCGGGGAAGTTGCCACGCTCAGCGCCGCTCAGGAGGGGACACATGTACAGCATGACAACACCATTCCCGGTCTTGCCAGGCATCAAAGAAGAGAGAGAATCGGCGACTCCTTCTGGGGACGAGATGGAGAAACCGTCAGGACTGGTATCCTTATTATGTATGTTCATGGATAAGTCCTCCTTTATTGATGGGTTACTTCCATCCATAGTATACCGTCCCAGATGATGGGAGTCAACACCTCGCGTGGGGGATCTGTGTGTTCCCCGAAGTCCGAGTTGTTGGTCAAGACGGCCTCGGTCTGCGCCGCGATCATCGGAGGGAACGCGTCCACGGAGCGGAAAAACAACAATGGACGGGTGTGTCCACCCGTCCATCATCGTCACATCGGCGCGCCGGTATCCTAATGTGTCTGAAGCCGTTCTACTGTGCTATGCTCGCTCCCACACCCGGCGTGCCATTTCGCGCGACTTGGCCGCCATCTCCTGTTCGTTCACGGTGAGGAGCTCGCCCCGGCGCATCAAGAACTTGCCTCCAACCATTGTGCTGTCGACCATGCCGCCGGATACCCCAAAGAGCACATGGCTGTACCAGTTGCTGCTGGTGATGGGCGTAGGAGCCCAGTAATTGACCACAATCACGTCGGCATACGCACCCGGGGTCAGAACGCCGAGGGGCACGTCCCAGTATTTCGCCAGTATCTTGGAGTTGTTCTCGAACGCCATCAGCGGGATCTCTGCCCATCCAGCCTGCGGGTTGGCCTCCTTGTGCTTGTGGATGAGGTTGCCCACTTTGATGCTTTCGAACATGTCGTACGTATAGCCATCGGTGCCAAGGCCCACCCGCACTCCACGCTTAATCATCTCAAGCACCGGCGCCGCGCCCACAGCATTCCCCATATTGGATTCGGGGTTGTGGACAACGTTCACGTTTCTATCCTTGAGTATCTCGATCTCCTCAGGGCTGATGTGCACGCAGTGAACTGCCAGCGATTTGTCGTTCCACAGTCCCATCCGGTCCAGGCGCCTGACAACAGGCTGCCCGTACTGCCTGATGCTCTGAATCAGGTCCTCAATACCTTCGGCAGTGTGGATGTGGAATCCGGCTTCCATGGCGCCCGGGGCGTCCACACACTTTTTCAGGGTCTCATCAGATAGCGTGAACGAGGCGTGTAGCCCAAATGTGGCCCTGAGCAGCGGCGAACAATTTCTCTTGCATGCTTCAATGAACCGCACGTTTTCGGCGATGCCCTGATCTCGGGCATTCTCGCCGTCCCGATCCGACACTTCGTAAGCCAGTGACGCCCGCATTCCGACGCGGGCGACCGCATCCGCGATCACGTCCAGCGAACCCGGTATGGCGTTGGGCCCGGAATGGTGGTCGAGTATGGTGGTGGTTCCATTGCGCACGCACCATATCAGAGGCATCATGGCGCTCATCCATACATCCTCTTCTGTAAGGGCACGGTCCAGCCGCCACCAGAGTCTCTCCAGTATCTGCCCGAAAGTCCGCGCCGGCTCGCCATCAAGCTGCATGCCCCGGGCGAATGTACTGTATAAGTGCATGTGAGTGCACGTCATCCCCGGCATTACCAGACGTCCTCCCACGTCTTCAAACTTCGCGCCGGGATACTTCTGCTTGAGGTCCTGTGTAGGCCCCACGTCCGCGACTCGGTCGCCTGCGATGGCAACTGCACCATCTTCGATCACCTGCGACTCGGAATCGCATGTCACGACTACGCCGTTGCCGATGATGAGGTCAGGAACCTTGTCCGCCATCCGCTTCGCACCCGCCTTCCACATGATGTCTCTGCGAACCCCGATCTTCCGACCGGTCGGCCTGCCGCGCCACCGTCTCGATGGCCTGCACTATCTGCTCATAGCCGGTGCATCTGCACAGATTGCCCGCGATCGCCTGACGTATCCCGTCCCTGTCAGGATGAGGGTCCGCGTCGAGCAGGGCTTTGGCCGACATAAGCATGCCGGGCGTGCAGAACCCGCACTGAACCGCGCCGTGCTCTATGAAGGCACGCTGCAGGGCATGCATCTCCCCATCCTCAGCCAGCCCTTCTACTGTAACGATCTCAGCCCCGTCACACTGTGCGGTCAGGACCAGACAGGAATTTACAGCCCGCCCGTTCAGGATCACAGTGCATGCCCCGCACTCTCCCACTCCGCAGCCTTCCTTGGTACCGGTCAAGCGAAGGCGCTCCCTGATCGTATCGAGCAGGCGTTCGCCGCCGGGCACGGTCACCGCGCGGGCCTGCCCGTTTACCTTCATGCACACCTCTACCGTGGTTCCCGCTTCCTGCTTGCTTCCGGCGCCTTGCGCACCCGTCTCCGTTACTCCGGCCATACGTCCAACCCCTCCTTAGCTGCGCACTGCCTGATCGCCCTGGTTATGATAGCTGCAAGGACGGGTTCCTTGTACTCTGTGGACCAGCGGACGCCAGTCGCGCTCACCATGGCCCGAGCAGCCTCGCGCCCCGCCTCCTCCGCGAGCTCAACCCCATATTCCCTGCCCAGCATGGTCTGCTCAGCCTGGGCGATCCGGCAAGGCGTCGGGAAAGCGGCCCCCGCTGAGATCCGGGCATCGACGATCTTCGCATCTGAGTCGAACAGCACAGCAACTGCAGCGGCAAGCCTAGAGATGGCAAGCGCGCGCCTCCGCCCAACCTTTATGAAGACTGACTGGGCTTTCGGATCCAACGCCCGAAATCTCACATCAACCAGCAGCTCATCGGGGGATGCGACCGTCTTGTACGGTCCGGCCACCAGCTCAGCCAGAGCAACCACACGCCTGCCGCGCACCGAGGCCAGGGTGGCAACTGCGTCCAGCGCAGTGAGTGGCGGAAGGGTGTCGGCGGCAGGTGACGCGTTCATCACGTTCCCGCCGATGGTAGCTCTGTTACGGATCTGGCGAGACCCGATAGTCGCCGCCGCCTCCGCCAGAAACCGCGCCGCTTTGGCGATCACTCGGGACTTTTCAATCTCGGTGTGCGTGGTAGCAGCGCCAATGCACGTCTCATCACCGTCACCGCATATCCCGGATATCTCGGGCAGCCCGGATATGTCGACCACGCGCCAGGCGGCCGGTTCCTCCCCTGCTGCTGCCATCGCCGCATGCCTTGCCGACACCATAAGATCAGTCCCGCCCGCAATGGGCCTTGCAGGAACGCCCTGGGTGCGGGCGCACTCCGACAGGTACCGCAAGGCGTCATCTAGGCATGACGGCATGTAGACTTGCATCTGGATCATCGGGCCTCACTCCCCCTTCGTCCCCGCATGGGCCTGAGCGTTCTGCCAAGGAGCACTCTCTCCATGTCCATGGGAAGCGCCCTTACCCTCGCGCCCATGGCGTGGAAGATCGCGTTGGCGATGGCCGCCGCGCCCAGCTCGCACGTGGGTTCGCCTATTGTCTTGGCCCCGTAGGGGCCGTAAGGATCTGCGTTCTCGACGATGATAGGCTTGACCTCTGGCACGTCCATGGCCGTTGGTATCAGGTATTCGTCGAAATTGCGCGTCCTCGTCGATCCCTCGTTCAGCTCGACTTCCTCAAGCAGACCATACCCGCAGCTCATGGCGACGCCGCCGTATATCTGGCCCTCGACCGTCTGTGGGTTGATAGCGCGGCCCACATCGTGGGCGGCTGTCATGTGTTCCACGACCACCTGTCCAGTCTGGGTGTCGACTGCGACCTCCGCCACCTGGCACGCATATACATATGTGAAGTAGGCCTTGCCCTGGCCAGTATGCTCATCCCAGTTGACATGCGGCGCGCCATACCATCCAAACTGGGCCATGAGCCGGCCTTCGTTCCACGCGATCTTCACGGCGTCGTCGAAGTGCATGCGCCTTGCAGGATCGCTCGCCACGTATATCTCGTTGCTGGCGGCCGCGAGCTCCCCCGTGCCAACGCCGAGCTTCGCCGCCGCGCCCTCAAACAGAGCGTCGCGCGCTTTCTGAGCGGCTATGCGCACCGCGCTCCCGCCTATGACGGTGCTGCGCGATGCCACCGTAGGTCCGCTGTCGGGCACAGTGGACGTGTCGGTCTCCATGAAGACCACGCGGTCCAGCGTCACCCCTAGCTCTGTCGCGGCTATTTGCGAGAATATAGTCTTAAGGCCCTGCCCATTCTCAGCGAGCCCCGAAAAGACCAGCACTGAGCCGTCTGTCTGCACCGACACTATGGCCGCGGCTGCGTCAACGCCTTCCGCTCCCAGGGCACATCCGCGGAAACTGCACGCCATGCCTATTCCGCGCTTTATCGCCCTGCCCTCGTTCTCCACGCAAAGTCGAGCGCGCTTTTCGCCCCACCGCGCCGTCTCCGTGGCCTTGCGCACTACCTCTTTGAGCGATACCGTATGCTCATCCAGCTTGTGCCCTGTAGCCGTGACTGATCCGCCCTCGAAGCCGTTGACCATCCTGAGCTGAACAGGATCCATCCCAAGCTCCAGCGCCACTTCGTCCATGAGCGATTCATTGGCGAATATCGCCTGCGGAGAGCCGAAGCCCCGCATGGCTCCGG
>Ga0116158_10005853_pt1 | contig 10332 bp, 9 predicted proteins | sample AD_UKC052_MetaG_FD_89883 | JGI IMG/M metagenome (GOLD analysis project Ga0116158, IMG submission 89883) | Active sludge microbial communities of municipal wastewater-treating anaerobic digesters from USA - AD_UKC052_MetaG | ecosystem: Engineered > Bioreactor > Anaerobic > Digestate | place: USA... | reverse complement strand
CGAAGAACCTCGTTTTGGCTGATTCGCTCCGAATACGAGATTTTCTCCATCCAGTCTTTGATGTCCTGTGTGAGGATCACAGAGCGTGTGACCTTGTCCGAAAGATCCCGTCGTGTCAGAAACCGGCTTCGCTCTTCGATACGGAGTGTGCCTCCTTTGAGAGCCTGTGCAAAACGCGTGAGAGCCCGACGGCATGCTTTTGAGAAGTGCATCCAGTGCTGGCTGTAGAACGTGTTTGCCGATTTTTGCAGACGGCAGCGGAAAACAATTTTTCCGTATGTGCGTACTCTTGCCACATCCGACAGATTGACATCCATGTATGTGTCCTCCGTTTTCATACAGGAGAGGACCGGGCTGCGCATATGGTGCCATGTTTCTCATGAATATTGCTGAAATGCACAGTTGCGGGATTTGACTATCTTTCCCGGGTACATGTGTGCTGATCTGCACCATACTTGAAACAAGGACGCTGACATGAAGATTTTTTACCATCTTGATCCCGATGGATGTTGTGCGGCAGCGATTGCTGCACGGTATTACAATGGGGAGGGCAAGTATATCGCATGGCGGCACGAGATGCGTTTCCCGTACGATGAGATAGAAAAGGATGAACGGGTTGTCGTGTTGGATATCAATCTTCCGCCCGAAAGAGATCGTTTGTGGGAGAGGACGCATGATATCGTCTGGGTCGATCACCATATTTCGGCCATTGAAAAAAACGGTCCATGGGCTACGGAACTGGGCATGCCCGGAATTCGTGAAGTCGGTGAAGCGGCCTGCGTTTTGGCCTGGCGACATTTTTTTCCGGAACAGGCGATGCCTTCAATTGTCGCCCTGATCGGAGATCAGGATATATGGCGATTCGAATTTGGTGATGACACACGGGCACTGCATTATGGACTGGATCTTGTCGATATCTCCCCGAAAAGTGTGTTTTGGGAAGGATATCTTGTTCCAGGATCCGGTATCGACACGCTTGAACCACTCCTTGTCCCGGGCCGTGCCATCCATGCCTATGAATCAAAACGAAGAGCGCGAATGGTCCGTGAATATGCTTATGAAACCGAGATTGACGGCTATAAGGCCGTGGCCTGCAATCTTCGCGGAAACTCGGCCATGTTTGAGGAACTTGAAAAGACCTATGATGTCTGCATCGCTTATATGTACAACGGCGAGCGGTATCAGATTTCGCTCTATACGTTGAGGGATGATATTGATGTCTCGAAGACATGCGAAAAATTCGGAGGCGGTGGACATGCCAAAGCCGCTGGATTTTTTTCGGATGAAATTCCATGGCCCCTTGCCGGCAAGCGTTTGATCAGGAAGAGCAAGCCCTAAGTTTTTGGTTTTGACTGAGCGGTGCTTGAGGACAGCGTGGACAGGGATGCGACAGTCTGCGCTGCAAGTTCCGTTCGCATACCCCGTCAGCATGATGAAACTTGAAAAAACCCGGCCAGTTTGTGGCCGGGTGGAATCTGACAGAAAGATGTTTCGAATTTCAGGTTTTGAACTTCGAGACAATACTTGCCACACGATTGGCACGGTCGACGACTGTTGTGGCGATTCCGTTGACCTTGATCGCCCCCTCGGCGCCGCTTCGCGAGGCCTCCGCGATTCCGCTGATGTTCTGCGAGACTTCATTGGATGCAACAGAAGTCTGGTTGACATTTCCGGCGATTTCTTTGGCGGTGATAGCCTGTTCCTCGACCGAGCTGGCAATCGCTCCGCTGATCTGATCAACCCGGTCGATGACACTCCGGATGACTTTCATGTTTTCCATGGTGCCCCCGGTGCTCTTCTGTATCAGGGCGACGGTCTGCTTGATTTCATCGGTCGAGGTTGAGGCCTGTTCGGCGAGCTCCTTGACCTCAGCGGCGACAACGGCAAAACCGCGACCGGCATCTCCCGCAGACGCGGCTTCGATGGCGGCATTCAGGGCGAGCAGATTGACCTGGCTGGCTATGGTACCGATCAGTTCTACAACCCTGCCGATGGCCTGGGCATGGGAACCGAGCTCGTTGACAACGACATCCATCTGTGCGGCGGCTGTGTTGGCTTCCCCGGTGGCCTGTGCCGCTTCGGCTGCTTTTCGGGCGACTTCGCCTACGGAGATGGACATTTCTTCGATCGAGCTGGCAATTGTCTGGAGTGCCTGATTCATCTCGGCGGCCCCGGCCGATATGGTCTGAGCCTGCTGCGAAATCTGCTCGGTTGCTGCAGCAAGGCTTTCGCTGACCTGGTTTGTCTCGCCTGCTGCGGTGGCGACCTCGCCGGATGCTTCAGCAATACCGCGGACATCTTTGGCCAGGTTCTCGATGAATTTGTTGATCCAGCCGGCCAAGACACCCAGTTCGTCTTTTGAGGAGAGATCGACTCTCTGGGTCAGGTCGCCATCCCCTTCGGCGATATCCTGGACACGAAGTACCATGGCGGCCAGGGGTTTTGTGATGCTGCGGGTGAGGAAAAAGGCCAGGACGATGGTCAGGAAAAGGACAACAGCGGAGAGAACAAGAAGCAGGGTGAAAGCCGATTGGTATGCGTCCTTGGACTCTTCGTACCGCATGGCTGTTCGTTGCGTCTGATAGTTAATGAGGTCATGCAGGAGTTTGAGTGCCCTGTCCCCGGCTGGTTCGGATTCATTGTGGATAATGGCTTCACAAGCCTTGATGTCATTTTTTTTGGCAGCCTCGAGGAGACGGGGATTGATACCGAGCCAGGTTTTCATCTGATCCTGGTACGAAGTCAATATGGCCCGTTCGTTGGTCGTCATTTCCATCGCCAAGAGCTTTTGCTCGCATTTATCGCTCTCGGCACGTGCATGTTCCAGCGTTTTCATCTCGTCCGCCATGGCTTTGTCATCTGAGAAGATGACGAAATTTTTGATGGCATTGATGCGGATGGCATGAAGATCCAACAAATCGTTGGCCAGTGCCATCTTCGCACTGTTGACAGTCACGATGCGAACCAGCTTGTTCTGCACATCGTTCATTGACAGGATGCTGACAAAAACCATTACTCCAATCATGACAAGAATGATGGCAAAGGACAGCGTGAGCCGTAGACCGATTTTCAAATTTCCGAGCATATTCACTCCTCTTGAGTGGGCCCATCCAATTCCGGGCAATTTTGACACGTCCTATTCTGCCGTATTATTTCTGGATCTTCAATCCGTATTTCTACTGAATTTTTCGGCCTGATTTCCGGGATGAGCGTGGTCAAAACGGCCTGTCTCCTTTCCTGGTGTGACCGGAAATTACACTCTCGAGAGCGGAAAGAATGTCACTTGTCACAACAGCTCTCATGCAGGCGGGTTGTTCTCTTCCGGGGTGGCAGGCATATTCCCCTCCGAGATCCAGACATGCAAGACAGCCCGCCTGTGAAGAAACAACGCGTATCGTTTTCTTATCGCCAAGCGGACCCCAGCGCACGGGGTTTGTCGGGCCATGGATGGCGACAAGTGGTGTGCCGATGGCGGCAGCCAGATGCATGATGCCGGTATTGACGGAGATCACAGCCCGCGCTCTCCGGATCAGATTGGCCGTTTCCCGCACACGCCATCCGCAGGCACTGGTCAGTTTTTTTTCTGGGAACGATGCAGCCCGGATGATTTCAGCGGCTCGAAGCGTGTTTTCCGGGCCACCCGTCAAGGCTATCCTGTACCCCGCGCTGATCAAGGCTTTGATCAGGGTTGAGGACTGTTCCCCATTCAATTCTTTCATCGATGAAGCCGTGCCGCCGGGAAAAAGATGCAGCACAAGTAGCTGATCCGGGACATGGTCCGCGTTCGTTTCAGGGAAGGAGGATGTGAAATCGGCAGGTGGGCTGATGCTGGGGGTGCAATCGCTGACTGAAAAACCGGCAGACGGGTGAAGTGCGGAAAATAAATTGAAAAAATTGACGACCTCGTGGCAGGTGTTTTGGTGGCAGACCGTGGTTGTGAAACCGGCACGGCGTCCCTGCCATTTTCGGGTGAATCCGATCCGTTCGACCGCGCCGGAACATCTGGCCAAGATGGCGCTGGTCCGGGACCATTGTCCGATATCGATGGCGATATCCGCTTCGATGTTCCTGATGGTCTTTAAACTCCCCAGCGGCCGGGCAAAGTCGAGATCCGCGGCTGCATAGTGCAGTCCGGCCAGTGTCAAAACATCATGCACCAGAGGGCTGGCCGCAATATGCCACTCCGCATTCGGAAGACGCTTCATCGCTTCCCTCAGGACACCGGAGAGGACGACAGCGTCGCCCATCGCCGAATTCGTCAGGACGAGAATCCGCCGGCGGGGATGGTTGTGCTCGCGTGCAAGCGGCAGGAAACGCGCCACAAGGAGGATGCATGGTCCGATGAATCGGTCAAGGATTCGAAGAAGCGTGTTTCCCCGGATCTTCATGGGGACTGGTGTGCGTACTTTTTGAAAAAGTCTGGAGCGGGAAGCGGGGGGCTGTACCAATACCCCTGGATCTCGTCGCAACCTTCCGCACGCAAAAACTGGAGTTGATGTTCTGTTTCGACACCCTCGGCCAGGACACAGAGGTTGAGGTTGCGAGCCAGGCTGATGATACCCCGTGTGATGTTTGTATCCCGTTCATCCCTGCCGATATTGCTGATGAAGGAACGGTCGATCTTGAGAACCTGTACCGGGAAGTCTTTCAGGTAGGCCAGCGAGGAATACCCGGTTCCGAAATCATCAATGGAAAGACGGATTCCGAGATCATGCAGGGAATTCAGCGTTTCCAGCGTCGAGCCGACCCCGTTCATCAGGACGTTTTCCGTAATCTCGAGCTCAAGGAAGGCCGGGTCAACCTGGTTTATGGTCAGCGCCGTCATGACGTAGGTGATGATGTTGGGGTGCTTGAACTGACGGGCCGAAACATTGACCGAGATGATGCATTCCGGCAAACCCTTCTCTTTCCATACGGAGATTTGTCGGCATGCCTCTTCGAGAACCCATCGGCCGATTTTGATGATCAGTCCGGATTCTTCGGCATAGGGGATGAATTCCGAAGGGGGGACGATTCCGAGACCCGGTTTGCGCCAGCGGAGAAGTGCCTCCGCTCCGACCAGTCGTCCCGATGAGACGGAAATCTTTGGCTGGTAGAAGAGCTCGAATTCCTCGTTCACGAGGGCTTGCCTGAGCTCGGTTTCGAGGGAGATCCTCGAGAGGGCAAGCTGATGCATCCGGTTGCGGTAGACGCTGAAATGGCAATGGCCTTCACCTTTGGCCAGATCGAGTGCCAGCGACGCGTTTTGCAGCAGTTCCTCGGGGGTCGTGCCGTGATGGGGAAAGAGGGCGATTCCGTTACAGGCCGTGATGTGGTACTCATGTCCGTTGATCATGAATGGCTTGATGAAGAGCGACTGTATCTTTCCCGCAAAGGCCAGCGCGTCCTTCTCGCTGGTCGGGGTCCGCAGGAGGACGCCAAACTGGTCGCTCCCGAGGCGTGACAGGGTGTGCTTTCCGATGGAGGCCTGCGTGCGCTTGACAAATTCGAGGAGAATTGCGTCGCCGATATCCCGGCCATAAGCTTCATTGAAAGACTTGAAGCCGTCGATGTCCAGCATGGCTATGGCGAAGCCGCCGTACTCTTCGGCATGGCCGGCTTCCGTCAGGATCAGCTCGCAAAAACGGGTCCGGTTCGGGAGCCCTGTCAAGCCGTCGGTATATGCCAATGATCGGATCCGCTCCCGGCTCTCGATGATGTCGGTCGTGTCGGCCTGGATGATGATGTTTTGGGCATGGTTTCCGTCCGGCCCGGCTACGGGAACAATGGCTGTTTCAGTCCACCAGCGGCGACCGTCTTTGGCACGACCGCTGATCATGCCCTTCCATATCTTGCCGGTGGCAATGGTTCCCTGAATGTTCATCACGAGCAGGTCGTCGTGGACATCGGTCACCAATCCGAACCAGTCGCGCCCGGTCAACTTGCTTCTGGACAATCCGACCAGTTGGATGAAACGGTTGTTGGCGTAGCGGATCCTGTTGTCTCTGTCGGTCACGACCAGGATTTGGGTCCGGTCCAGTGCGGCGCGGAGGTTGGTCAGCTGCCGGAGGGAGATCTGGAGCTTCTCGGTTTTCTGGCGAACCATCTCCTCCAGCCAGTCCCGATAGCGCTCGTTTTCCCTTTCGAGTGCGGCATTTCTGTCGGAGAGGGATTTGATACGGATGGCATTGCTGACTGTCCGGGAGATGGCGCTATGGGTGATCGGTTTGCAGAGATAGTCATGCACTCCGGTTCGCAAAGCCAGGGTGGCACTCTCGATCGTGGGCATGCCCGTGATCAGGATCAGGATCGCGGACGGCAGCATCCTGCGGATATCCCGGATCATCTCGATTCCGTTCAGATCCGGAAGCAGGATGTCTGAAATCACGATATCATACTCTTTGGCCTGGACCTTGGCGATGGCTTCAGTCCCGTTGGCTGCTGTCTCAGCTGTATGTCCGTCGAGCCTGAGGAATTCGGCCAGGACATTGCGGATATTCTCCTCGTCGTCAACAACAAGAATCCGCCAGGGCAGGTCAGCAGGCCGGGCCTCGATCGTCTCGGGCAGGGTATAGGTTGTCATCATGTTGTCTCTCCGGTATGCGGGCCGTCCTGGTTAAATATCCGGAAAGCATGCAATTCTGTCAATCCGGACAAATACTGTCTTCCTCGGTATTTATACTGAGAAATGGCGGTGTTTTGTGGATTGGTATGCGGCTTACAGGAGTTTGTGGTCAATCGCAAAACGGACCATGGAGGCCGTGTTCTTCAATCCGAGCTTTTCCATGATGTGGGCCCGGTGGCTCTCGACTGTCCGGACACTGATCCCGAGTATGTCCGCAATCGAGCGGCTTGTCCCGCCGTTGGCCAGGTGCTGCAGGACTTCGAGTTCTCTCCGTGAAAGAACCTCCAGTTCGGCATCGACACTCCCTGAGGAGTAGAGGTCTCCGACAACCAGAGAGGCAAGCTTGGGAGAATAGGCTTTTTGGCCGGCCTAGATGGCATTCAGGGCCCAGAGAAGGCTCTCGTACACATCTTCTTTGAGAATGTATCCGTCAACTCCCCGGCTGACCGCTTGACGGAAGTACTCATGACTGTTGTGCATTGTCAGAAGAAGGACGCGGATCCGAGGATAGTCTTTTTTGATGACTTCCAGAGCCTGGAAGCCGTTCATGACCGGCATCGAGAGGTCCATGAGAATGATGTCGCAGGGGATTTGCTTGAGGAGGTCGAGCAATTCCTGTCCGTCTCCGGCTTCACCAACAACATGGAATCCCGGATCATCCGAGATCAGCTTTCGCAATCCGAGACGGAGGATGGCATGATCATCCGCAAGGAGGATCCTGCATGGCTGATGCTGCGTTTGTGGCGAAGGCATAGGCAAATGAATCAGGGAGAAGCCAGAGCGTCTTTGACGACACTGCGGATCATTTCCTTGGTTACTGGCTTGGGAAGATAGGCAAAGGCGCCGGCTTTTTTGCCGATTTCCTCGGTTTCATGGCTGGGTTGTCCGGTAATCAGGAGGAGTTTGACATCGGGATAGACGGCACGAACGGTAAAGAGGAGATCCGTACCCTTGATTCTGGGGAGCATGATGTCGCAGATGATCAGATCGACAGGCTGTTTTTTCAGCAATTCGAGAGCGGAGAATGCATCATCAGCCGTATGGACATCATGATTGTCGTCCTTGAGAAATTCATTGAGCGTGAAGCGGATATTTTTTTCATCATCAACAATGAGAATACGTGCCATGTCTGCCTCTTCATTCGGTGAAGAATACAGCAACTATACACCTGATAATCATTGAACCGCAATACATATTTACCGGGTTTTCGGTCCTTTTTGGGGAAAGGTGAGGCTGACGACACTGCCTTCACCCGGTGTGGTGTGGATCGTCAGGGCACCATGAAGGACGCCTGTCCGTTCCTGCATCAGAAGGATCCCGATTCCGCGGTCATCTCCGAGGGTATCCGCTCCGAAGCCACAACCATCATCGCGGATTTCGAGCGTGACACTGTCCTCGTCTTTCCGTACCTGGATTGTGATCAGGCCGGCTCTCCCGTGTCGGATGGCGTTTGTCACCGCCTCCCGGATGATCAGTCCCACGGTGCCGGCCTGTTCCATCGTGTCGACCGTGGTGGGTTCATCACCTTCAATCTCGATGCGGCAGCCCATGGATTGCCCGAGTTCTTCCCGGATTCTTCGTGCGACGAGGATCAGGTCGGTACTGGCGATGGAAACAGGATCAAGGGTGCTTGCCATCGACCGTGTGCGCGTGATGATTGCGTCGAGATGGTCAAGGAGTGCGTCGCTTTCGGTGGAACCGATTCCCTTGAGAACCGACTGCAAGTCGAGTTTGAGGGCGATCAGGGATTGTCCTATAGTGCGTTCGATCTCATGAGCCACTTCGCGCCGTTCGTCATCCTGGACGGTCACGATTTTCTGCGAAAGCTTGGTCAGATGTGCCGATTTTCGGTGCACCAAATCCTCGAGGTGTTCCCGATACTGCCTGTTTTCTTCCATTAAACGTTGATTCAACCGGTCAAGGGTCAGGATGCGGCATGCGTTTTCGACGACGGAAAGCAGCGTGTTCTTGGTGACAGGTTTTTGCAGGTAGTCAAAGGCACCTCCACGGAGGGAAGCGGTCGCGTTCTCCAGCGATGCCTGGCCTGTGATCAGGATGGTTTTGATGCCGGGGTATTCCTCCCGGATATGATCCAGCAAGTCGGTCCCTTTCATGCGGGGCATCATGATATCGGTAATCACAAGATCGACGGGGGTTGTCCGCAGAACCTCGACTGCGTCCATGGCATCCTCGGCCAGGTGCACAGTGTATTTTCGGTCGCGAAGAAACTCGCTGATGGTGAGCCGGATGTTCTTTTCATCATCGACCACAAGAATGGATTCCATGCTCTCCCCTGTTCTTTGCCGGAACGCGCATATATGTCGATGATAGCTCCTGGAATATTCGCTGTCCATCCGTAGAAGTACGGAAAACACTGAAAATCCTTGTGTTACACGCCGAATTTTTTGCGGGGGATGTGCAGGGTGACGATTGTCCCTTTACCGGGCGCGCTCTCGAGCGTGTAGACGCCTTCCAGCCGGGAGGCGTATTCGCCCAGCAGGAGGATCCCGAGTCCCCCGGTTTCTTTCGTCGTGTCGAATCCGCATCCGTTGTCCCGCAGGATAATATCCACCTCATGCGGAAAGACCTGGATTTCAAGAGATGCTGTATTCGCCCGGCTGTGTTTTGCCACATTGGACAAGGCTTCCTCGAGAAAACGGTGAATCGCGCTTTGAACCTGGGTTTCGCATGGAAGATTCTCCAGTGCATCGATTTTCGTTTGGAGAACCAATCCGGCTGAAGCCGCACATTGATTGCAGAGAATCTGGATGGTGGTCATGATACCAGCAGACTGGACAAAGAGCGGAGAGAGTCGGTGCGAGATGAGGCGGACACGGGATGCCAGTTCGTCGATCCTGTCGATGATGGTACTTGCCCGGATCGAGCCGTCTCCCGCAGATTCAAGAGACTGGATTTGGAGTTTGAGTGCCAGAAGATCCTGCCCGATCTGGTCATGGAGTTCCACAGAGATTTCTTCCCGCTCTGCATCCCTGATGCGGATCAGACGGGTGATGATCGAACGGAGATCTGCGGTATGTCTGTCCACCAGGCTTTCGAGGTGTTCCTGGTAGAGTCTGTGTTCTGCTTCGAGCTTCCGGTTGAGGTCTTCCGTGGCTGCCCTGTTGACAGCGGCATTCAGGCTGCGCCGGATTTCGCTCGGTTCGACCGATTCGGCCAGATAGTCAATGGCGCCTGCCCTGATGCAGGAGGCGATTTCGTCGATGGATGGATCGGGTGCGACCAGGACCAGGCAGAGGCATGGTGCGCTTTTTTTCAACTCGATGATGCCGGCCGTGGTTTCGCCATTGTACTCCGCGATCTCATCCGATCCCGCGACGACAACAGGGCAGGGAGATGCATGCTTTTCGAGGATCTTTTTGGCCTCTTGGACGGATTCCGCTTCGCGGACAAGGTGGCCCTCGCCTTCCGCAATCTGTGTCCAGCGATCCCGAAACTTCCGGGAGGAATGCAACAGGAGAATTTGTGCCATGGAACTCCGCTCCGTCAGTCTTGAACGAGTGTATCACGGAGTGGGCCGCAGTGCAAATTTCATAATCTGGAGGGTGTGTCGGGTTGATCCGGCTTGCGGGCAGGCTTTGGAGACAGGGTTTGATATTCGGGAACAAGATACGCTCCGGCCACGTCGGTACACAGGTCGAGGACAATCATCTCGTGCGGGTATCGCGAACCGGTAGCCTTTAGCGTCGCGGGCTGCCATCCGGATTTCG
>Ga0116158_10005851_pt1 | contig 10332 bp, 9 predicted proteins | sample AD_UKC052_MetaG_FD_89883 | JGI IMG/M metagenome (GOLD analysis project Ga0116158, IMG submission 89883) | Active sludge microbial communities of municipal wastewater-treating anaerobic digesters from USA - AD_UKC052_MetaG | ecosystem: Engineered > Bioreactor > Anaerobic > Digestate | place: USA... | reverse complement strand
CCTCGACGCGTGCACCGACCGCGACACCGGCGCGCTGCGAGTCGGCAGTTATCTGTATGCGATGCTGCGCGCGTCCACCGACGACGCCATCGATCCATATACGCTCTCCGGCGCCGCCGCGGCCGCGACCCTCGACGCGGTCACGCGCATCAACGCAGCCGCCAATGACCTGTCCGATGGGCCAGGCAGCGAGGCGCTGGCCCGCGCGACCCTCCGCCTGTGCCGGGCGCTCGGCTGGACACCCGGGCAAGTCTGGTCGGCCCCCGCCGGCGAGATCGATCGCCTGCTCGCGCTGCTCGACCGCATCGACGCCCCACCGCCGCCTCCGCCGCCCAGACCACAATCCGTGCAGCGCAGCGGCCTCGCGGCGTTCCCCGACGCCGTGATCATCGAGGTGGGCGATTGAGACCCGGCCTCCCCCTGACCTCCGAGGCGCTGCGCGAGCGCCTCGAGCGGCCGCTCCGCGCGGCCCTCGACGACCCCCTGTTCGCGGCCCAGAGCGTACCCAGAGCCCCGCAGACCGAACACCCCGAGCCGCCCCCCCAGAGCCTGGACCCGTCACCCGTGACCGCCGCCGCGCCATCGCCATCGTCGACCTCCGCCCCGGCGGCCATGACGTCGCGAGCCGCATTGCCGACCCCGATCGAGATCGTGCCACCACGCCCCGCGACGAGCCCCGAAACGGCCGCCCCGGTGCCCACCGCGATCATCGCACGACCCATCGCGCACGCATCAACAGAGCCCGCCGCACACGCTGCATCTTCGCCCGCCACGAGCCCGATCGAACCAGCCACCGCGACCGCACAATCCAGCGCGATCGCTCCGCCCCAACCAATCACGCAAGCATTCGCAGCACCCACCGCACAAGCTCCGGCTCCGCGAATCGCGACCCCAATCAAACTCCGCACCGCGCCCCCGGGCCCTAGCCCCACCGCTCGCACGGCCCCACAACCCGCGTCCACGCCATCACCACCCGCCGACACCGCGACGTCCGGCCATGACGCGACGCCCACGAGCACGCCCACGAGCCTCGCCTCGGTCGCATCAACGACCCCCGCAACGCCCAGTGCCGCGACGCAGCGGCCCATCCGCGTGATCCACCCGCTCCAGCGTCGTGCCCAGGCTCCGCAGCCCGTGAGCCCCACGCCCGCAGCCGACCCCCGCTCGTCGTCCACCGATTCAGCCTCATCCGCGACCGCACCGCGAACCACCGATTCATCCACGACCGCACCGCGAACCACCGATTCCTCCGCGACCGCACCGCGAACCACCGATTCCTCCGCGACCGCACCGCGAACCACCGATTCCTCCGCGACCGCCGAGCGCACCACATCCTCCGCAACAGCACCGGCCAGCCCCGCGACGCACTCAGCACACGAGCCGGCCGACACATCACTCGCATCCCGCGCGCTCGTCGCGACGCCCTCCGCAACGGCCGATGCATCACTCGCACCTCGCCCGTCCGTCGCCACGCCCTCCGCACCCGCCTCACTCCGCCCGTCCGCCGCGACCCCCTCCGCCGCACCTCCGCGAGCCCCCGAGCCCTCCGCACCCGCAGCATCCCCAATACGCCTGCGCACCAGCGGCCCCGCGCCCGTGCGCCACGCCCTGCACTTCCAGCCCGCACCCGAGCCCGCCTCGGCGCCGGCATCCCAACCCGCGCCGGCACCCACCTCCCACGATCAACCTGTCCCAAGGGACATGCCCACATACTCCGCCGCGCCCGCGCCCGCCCCCGCGCCCGCGCCGGAGCCCACGCCCACCTCCCTCGAGCCCTCACAAACCACCGAAGACCCCCACGCCGCCGAGCGCAGCTTCCTCGCGCTCGATCGTGACATCATCGAAGATGTCCTTTCGGACATCCTCCGCGCAGCCGCCCGGCGCCACGGGGTCGAGGTCTGATGGCGGCCAACCAGCCCAGCTGGAGCGTCGAGATCGCCGGCCAGCCGCTCGGCGCCGATGGGGCCGCGCTGTTCCCCCGCTCGCTGCGCTGCGAGATCGGCATGGACGGCGTCGGTCGTTGCACGCTCGACCTGATCGTGCCACCAGGCGCCGCGCTGCCAGTACCGGGCGCCGCCCTGACCGTCGCGCTCGGCCCCGGCGAAGATCCGACGCCCGTCTTCACCGGCGAGATCGACAGCGTGCGCGCGACCAGCAACGGCGCGATCGTCTCCGCCGGCGACGCCCTCGCGCGCCTCGCCAACAGCTTCGGCGCCGGCACCTACAGCGAGCAGAGCCCCGGGCAGATCCTCGGTGACCTGCTCGCGCAAGCCGAGCTCAGCGCCGGCACCCTCGACGAGCTGCCCGCCCTCGCCAGCTACGTGCTGTTCCCGGGCCTCTCGCTGCTCCACCACGCCCGCGTGCTCGCCGACACCTTCGGCGCCAGCCTGTTCGCCGACGCCACCGGCAAGGTCCACCTGCTCGCCCCCGACACCGCCGGCGACAATCACAGCTTCAGCTACGGCCGCGACATCCTCGACCTCGACCTCTGCCACGCCCCCGCCACCCGCAGCGGCGTCGACGTCTGGGGCGAGGGCGCCGCGAGCACCCAGGGCAGCGACAAGGCCCACTGGCTCCCCGACGAGCTCGAGGGCGTCAAGGGCGACGCCGACCTGTCCGGCGACCCCGTCTTCGCCAGCCCTGCCGCCCTGCGCCGCATCCTCGTCCGCGACGGCGCCCTGCGCACCGGCGACATCGCCGGCAAGGCCGCGACCGGCCGCGCCGCCGCGCTGGTCCGCCGCGTGCGCGGCAGCCTCGACGTCGCCGGCGCCGCCACCGTCGCGCCGGGCGACATCGTCGCCATCACTGACCTGCCCGCCACCCATCCGGCGCGCAGCCTGCCCGGCCTCGACAAGCTCCGGGTCCGCCGCGTCCGGCATCGCCTCGACCTGCAGCGCGGCTTCACCACCAGGATGGAGTTCTAGGCATGGCGGTCCGCATCGGCTCGATCGAGCTCACCGGCTTGCAGGACATCCGCACCCAGGACGCCCGCGGCCTCGTGCAGCAGCGCGGCCCCGGGCAGACCGGCAGCGTCGCCCAGGACCTCGGCCGCGAGCCCGTCGTCATCCTGATGAACGGCCTGCTGCTCGGCGACGACCCGCACGCCGCGCTCGAGGAGCTGCGCCAGGCCCAGACCGACGCCCGCCCGCTGGCCTTCGCCGCCGACGCGATCGCCGGCGCCGAGCTGACCGACGTGCTGATCGAGGACCTCCAGGTCCGCCAGCTCTCGGGCTACCGCGAGCGTTACACCTTCCACCTGCGGGTGCGCGAGTACACCGAGCCACCCGAGCCCGCCGGCGCCAGCATGGCGGCCGTCGACGCCGACGTCGACGCCGACGCGGCCGCCTGGTCCGACGGCGCCCTCGGGGCCGCGGGCGTGCTGCAGGACCCGAGCTCGCTCGCCGGGGCCGTCGCCGCCAACCCCGGCCTGCTCGCCCAGCTCAGCGCCGGAGAGCTCGGCAGCGTGCTGCAATCCGCCGCCGGCTCGCTCAGCGGGGGCGACTTCGCCGGCGTCATGCGGGCGCTCGGCGAGGTCGACGTCGCCAAGTTCGCGACCGTGATCCAGGACCTCGCCAGCGCCGACAACTTCGGCGACTTCATGCAGAAGCTCGCGGGCGAGGGCATCGACCTGCTCAGCGAGCTGACCGGCATCGACCTCGGCGCCGCCGCCAGCCTGATCAAGGCGATCGCCGGCGGCAGCGACTTCCTCGCCAAGCTGCAGGCCGTCGCCAGCCAGGCCGCCGCGCTCGCCGGGGTGATCGCCGGCTTCGACCCCAGCCTCGGCGCCGCCCCGTTCCTGCGCCCCGACGGCACCACCCCGCGCGACGTCGTCGCCCGCATCGACGAGCTGCTCGTCGCCGTCGACGAGCTGTTCAAGACCGACACCATCAAGGCCCTCGGCGACCTCGCCCGCGACCTCGGCATCGGCGGCGCCCTCAACACCGCCTTCAACGGCCTGATCGCCGCGCTGCAGCAGGCCGACGCCTGGCTCGCCAAACTCGAGGAGCCTTTGATGAAGGCCGCCAGCACCGCCAACCTCGTCAAGGGCTTCGTCGACAGCATCCAGGCGATCAGCAAGACCGCGACCAGCCCCGCGTTCAAGACCGGCGTCGCCGCCGACATCCTCGCCACCACCACCGACATCGCCGGCGCGGTCGGAAGGATCCTCGCCGGCCTGCCGCGTTACGTCGACGAGGTCATGCCCGTGCGCGACGCCGTCGCCGCGCTCGTCGAGACCAGCCAGGGCCTGCGCGCCGAGATCGGAGGCACCGTATGAGCGACCTGATGCACGTCCTGCGCGCCGTGATCCGCGAGGAGCTGAAGGCCCTGCGCCTCGGCGACATCGCCGTCGTCACCGCCACCATGCCCCACGCCGACGGCGACGCCCACAACTACGAGTGCAACGTCAAGCTGCGCGAGCAGGACCTCGAGCTGCGCAACGTGCCGATCACCACCCCGCACGTCGGCATGGTCAGCGCCCCCCGCGAGGGCGACCTGGTGCTGATCTCCTACGTCGGCGGCGACCCCAACCGCCCGATCGTCGTCGGTCGCCTCTACAGCGACAAGTCCGGCCCGCCGATCCACGAGGCCGACGAGTGGCGGGTCGAGACCCCGCTCAAGGGCAAGACCTCGCTCGCCATCGACAAGGATCAATCGGTGGTGATCACCGCCGGAAAAAACATCATCACGATCAAGCAGGACGACGCGATCGAGATCTCCGGCGAGGCCGACCTCAAGCTCGAGGTCAAGGGCGACGTCTCGATCAAGTGCACCAACGCCAAAGTCGACGCCTCCGGCGACATCGACCTCGGCAACGGCGGCGGCGGCGTGATCACCACCCAGAGCCACAAGTGTTACTTCACCGGCGCCGCCCTGATCGGCTCCGCGACCGTCAAGGCGAAGGGCTGATCGCATGCCAGCGCCCACCGCCTCGCAGCTCGCCAGCATGGCCAAGGCCGCCGTGCAGAACGCCGGCCTCAAAGGTGAAAACGCCCCCGACCTCGGCGACGCGATCGCCGACACCTGCGGCGCCGCGCTGGCCCTGTTCGCCGCCCAGGCGATGGTCATGCCCGGCGCCCCCGCGGCCGCTCCACCGCCGCCCGGCGCCGGCGCGACCGCGGGCCCCGGCAACCTCATGCCCCCGCCCGCCGGCGGCCCCGATGCCGGCGCCATCGAGGGCCTCGCCAGCGGCTTCCTCGCGGCTCGCGGCCTGCTCGGCGAGAACGCCCCCGACCTCGCCAAGGTGATCGCCGGCGCCGTCGCCGAGGGCATCAAGCTGTTCACCAGCACCGTCTTCGCCGCCCCCGGCATCACCATCGCCGGCTTCGTCACCGCCGCCCCGGGCACCCTGATGGGCGCGGCCCCACCCGCCGCCGCGCTCGAGGGCGTCGCCAACGGCCTGTGCAGCAGCAACAAACTCCGCGGCGAAAACGCCGGCGACCTCGCCACCGCCCTCGGCAAGTCGATCTCCGACGCCCTCGGTTTGTTGATGCAGCAGTGCCTCGTTTTGCCCGGCATCCCCGCCAGCCCGGGCGCCACCGCCGGACCCGGGAGGTTGATGTGAACCGCACCGCCCCACGCCTCGGCAACAACCTCGGCCACGACCTGCGCCTCGTCTTCAGCGGCGACGGCCGGGCCGACTTCGCCTGGACCGACGCCGACCTCGAGCGCGTACAGGGCCTCGACAACCTCGCGCAGGCCCTGACCCTGCGCCTGCTCGTGCAGCGCGGCGAGCTCGATCGCATCGCCCACCCGCGCTTCGGCAGCCGCATCCACGAGCTGATCGGCATGGCCCTCGATCGCCCGAACCTCGACCTCCTGCGCCGTCACGTACGCGCCGCCCTGCTCGCCGACCCGCGCGTCGCCGCCGTCGTGTCGCTGCGCGTCGAGGCCATCGCCGCCCACCCGGGCGCCGTGCAAGTCACCGCCGCCGTCCAGGCGAAGACCGGCGCGATCACTGACGTGGAGGTGGCCCTTGACCTCGGCTGACCACCACTCCCTTGCAACCGACGAGATGACCCGTGAGGAGCACGACCCATGGCGCTGACCGAGCACCCGAGCATCCAAGGCGTTCTCACCCTCGAGCTGCGCGACCTCCACGGCGCGCTGCTCGAGCGGCGCCGCGTCCATAACCTGATCACCACCAGCGGCAAGGCGGTGCTCGCCCGCATGCTGGGCGGCAAGACCAACGGCGCGGTCCAGCTCGCCATCGGCGTCGGCGAGGAGCCCCGCGCGCCCGCGGCCGGCGACGCCAAGCTCGGTCGCAAGCTCACCGAGGCCAAGGCCGAGATGAGCGAGCCGCAGATCGCCGGCGACCAGGTCACCGTCACCGTCAAGGCCACGGTCGTCGACGGCGGCGCGCCCGACAAGCCGCTGCCGCTGACCGAGGCCGGCATCATCGTGCGCATCGGCAACGACCCCGCCGAGCTGCTGTTCAACCGCGTCGTCTTCCCGGTGATCAACAAGGGCGCCAACATGAGCCTCCTGTTGTCCTGGGACCTGACCTTCTGAGCGCGAGGAGGGCCCCATGAGCGCGATCTACCCCGACGACACGACTGACACGAGCTTCGCCGGCGTGGCCACGCGCCTGCTCGGCTTCGCCGGCCGCTCGAACGACACCGTCGGCGGCGTCGCCCGCACGCTGCTCGAGGCCTTCGCCCGCGAGATGGCGATCTTCTACGCGACCCTCGACGCCGCCCACCGCTCCGGCTTCCTCGACACCGCCGAGGGCCCCGCGCTCGACCACGTCGTGGCGATCCTCGGCATCCGTCGCGCCCGCGCCGGGCGCCTGACCGGCAAGGTCGAGTTCAGCCGCGCCATCGCGGCCCAGCACGACATCGTCATCCCCGCCGGTCGCCGCGTCACCGGCGTGCTCGCCGACAAACCACTGCCCCTGTTCGAGACCGTCGAGGAGGTCGTGCTCGCCCGCGGCCAGACCCGCGTCGTCGCCGAGGTCCAGGAGGTCCAGGAGGCCGACAGCCCCGCCGCCCCGCCGCTCCTCAACCCCGGCGTGCTGACGATCATGCCGAGGCCCGTGCTCGGGGTCGAGAGCGTCCGCAACATCGAACCACTCAGCCGCCGCCAGAGCGACGAGAGCGACACGCAGCTGCGCGCCCGCGCCGGCACCGTCCTGCGCGAGAGCCAGCACGGCACCGTCGAGGCCATCGCCGCCGCCGTCCGCGAACAGGGCGTCGCCAACGTCGAGGTCCGCGAACTCGGCGAGCTCCCGCCCGGCGTGCTTCGCGTCATCATCAGCGACCCCGGCTTCGAGGCCGACACCGACGCCCAGAAGCGGGTCACCGCCGCCCTGCTCGTCGCCAAGCCGGCCGGCATCCGCGTGCTCGTCGACTTCCAGCGCACCCTCAAGCTCGCGCTGCAGGCCGAGCTCGAGCTCGCCGACCTCCGCCTCGACGAGCGCGGCCGGGCCCGCGTCGCCGCCGAGCTCGCCGACGCCGTCGTCCAGGCCGCCGCCGGCCTGCCCCCCGCCGCCGCCGTGCGCAAGCAGAAGCTGACCGCCCCGCTGATCGCCCACCCCGCGATCGCCGGCCTCCAGAGCGCCACCATCAGCCTGCGTGGCATCGACCCCGCGACCCGCCCCGCGCTGCCCGGCGGCGACCTGTACATCGGCCCGCTCGAGGCCATCGCCCTCGAGCGCGCCGACGTCAAGATCTCCTGGTTTCGCCGCCCCACGCTCGAGCTCGAGCTCGTCGTCGACAACCCCGGCAGCGCCGACGCGACCATCGCCACCGTGCGCGAGGTCATCGGTCAATACAACGACTTCATCCGCGCCGGCGGCCTGCCGGGCCTGCTGTTCGCCGACCTCGCCGCCCGCCTCAGCGCCCTCAAGATCGGCCTGCGCGCCGTCATGGCCACCCGCGACGGCGTCAGCACCAGCGAACGCGAGAGCGACCCCGTCAAGCTCCTCAAGCTGCTCCCCACCGAGATCGCCGAGCTCAAGGACACGGAGGTCGTCACGTGAATCGCGACCAGCGTCGCCAGCAGATGCTCGCCTCCCTGCCGCTGCTGCTGCAGGAGGGCGCGAACATCGGCGAGCTGTTCGCGGCCCTCGCCCGCATCCTCAGCGGCGAGGCCGTCGATGGTGGCATGGAGTACGGCCTCACACGCCTGCTGCGCTCGCGCTGGCACGGCCTCGCTCGCGGCTGGGAGCCCGGCGATCAGACCCCACCGGCCGCCAGCGAGCTCGGTCGTTTCGCCGCGCTCTACGGCTTCCCACCGGGCCCCCACGAGCCCACCGCCGCGTTTCGCCGGCGCCTGCTCGAGTTCATCGCCATCCACCGCGACGGCCTGACCACCGCACCCGCGATCCTTCGCCTGGTCGCGCTGGTCTATCACGCCGAGGCGAGCCCGGAGATCGGCTGGGACGACGAGGGCCGCCGCGCCCACGCCGAGTTCATCGCCGACGCCGGCGGCGAGCGCACGACGATCCGCGTCGAGCTGCAGGACAACCCGCACAGCCCGAGCCTCTCGCGCTTCACCGCCGTGCTGCCCGGCCGCCGCCTGATCGTCAACAACGCCGGCCTCGACCCCGCCATCCCCGAGATCCGCCTGCGCCCGATCGCCACCCCGGCCCAGGCCCCCGTCCTGATCCACGCCAACAGCGGCCTGCGCCTGATCTTCGCCGGCTCCGTGCCACCAGGCGCCACCCTCACCCTGCGCCACCGCCAGCCGCCCCTCATCAACGGCGTCCCGCGCCCCGAATTCCCGGTCCTGCTCACCAACCCCTTCGTCTTCGACGGCGCCGCCTCGCGCTTCGGCGGCAGCTTCGGCGGCAGCGAATTCGCCGGCACCCGCTTCTCCGTCGCCCAGCGCGACTCGAGCCTGCCCACCCTCGAGCCCGGTGAGAGCGCCTGGACCTACGACGTCATGAGCCGCAGCGAGCTCGCCGCGTTCCTCGGACCCTGGCCCGAGCTCGCCGCCTACGCCCAATCCGCCGACCCCGTGCCCAAGGCCCCGAGCGCCGACATCGAGCTGCGCTGGGACGAGTCCGTGCCCGCCTCGCTGGCCCTGCGCGTGCCCGCCGACCGCGTGCCCGCGGCCTTCGCCGGCGACCTCGGGGCCTTCGTGCGCGGCCTCGAGTGGGCGCTCGCCTACGGCCGGGCCGCCGGCATTCGCAGCCGCGTCGAGCTCGCGCTGCCGCACGTACACGAGCGCCTGCTGCTGCGCGACGAGCTCACGCTGCGCGCTGCGGCGGGCTTTCGCGAGGCCGCACCGATCCAGGAGAGCGCACCGCCGCCGACCCCCGGCATCGGCCTCACCGACACCCTGAAACCACCGACCGACGCCCTCTCGTTCGGCGGCCTCTTCGACACGACCCCCTTCGACACATCGCTGTTCTTCTAATCGGAGACCGAGCCCATGCCCATCGAGCCCTTTGTCCCAGCCAAGCCCGGAGACCCGATCCTCGCCGAGAAGTGGAACGAGATCCAGGTCAAGATCCGCACCCAGCTCGAAGACCTGAGCGCCAACAAATTCAACGCCGCCGGCGGCACGCTGCTTGGATCTCTGACCACCGTCGGACCGCTCAAGGTCCCGCAGCTCGGCGTCGGCCTCCCGCCCAATGAAAATGCCAGCGCCCTCGCCGAGGTCCGCGGCGCCCTCGTCGTCTCCGGCAGCACCACCACCGGCCTGCAGATCACCAACACCTGGGACGGCTTCCCCGACTCGCTGCCCAACCGCGCCAGCCTCTGCATCGACGCCGGGCGCCAGACCCTGATGATCGTCGGCACCCGCACCGCCGCGCTCGCCAACCCCGACATGAACTGGCCCGGCCCCGGCCGCCGCGTCTCCGTCTGGGACCGCCTCGAGGTCAACGGTCACCTGCTGTCCTCCACCGTCGCCGTCAACGGCGCGCCGACCATGCGCCCGGTCCAGGAGCTGCACGTCAACGGCCGCCTGTACCTCGAGAACGGCGTCATCCAGCGCGGCGGCGCGGCGATCACCAGCGTCGCCGACCTCGGCCTCTACTCGCGCGTGCTCAGCAACTGGGTCCGCATCGTCAGCAACAAGGGGCCGATCAAGTTCTTCACCGACCCCGGGCCCGACGGCGCCGGCGGCACGCAGGACATGTCGATCGAGCCCGGCAGCAACGTGGTCATCGGCGGCCTCAAGCTCGACAGCCTGCACACAGCCTGGTCCAACGCCGAGCGCAACCGCGGCGAGATCTCGGCCGACCCCAACGAGAAGACCCTGATGCTCGTCGGCAGCGTCAGGGTCTTCTCGTTGGGGTCGGCCGAGATCTCGCCGCGGTTGCGCTCGGCGTTGGACCAGGCTGTGTGCAGGCTGTCGAGCTTGAGGCCGCCGATGACCACGTTG
>Ga0116158_10005849_pt1 | contig 10334 bp, 4 predicted proteins | sample AD_UKC052_MetaG_FD_89883 | JGI IMG/M metagenome (GOLD analysis project Ga0116158, IMG submission 89883) | Active sludge microbial communities of municipal wastewater-treating anaerobic digesters from USA - AD_UKC052_MetaG | ecosystem: Engineered > Bioreactor > Anaerobic > Digestate | place: USA... | reverse complement strand
TTTAGAAAAATGTCGAGACTATTATTCATTATCTTTTTGATTGCGGAAGTTCTTACCGCTCAATCACCCGTTTTTAAAATGGCAAGATTAAAATACGGCGGGGGAGGGGATTGGTATAACGATCCTTCTGCCGATGTAAATCTTCTAAATTTCATCTCGGCAAATACGAATATAAAAGTTAATGCCGAATATGTGTTTGTTGATATTTCATCCGATGAAATTTTTTCATACCCGTTTTTATTTATGACCGGGCATGGCAATATTGTTTTTTCAAATTCGGAGGTGGAACGCTTGCGGAAGTATCTTGAAAACGGTGGTTTTCTTTATGTTGATGATGATTACGGACTCGATAACGCATTCAGAAGAGAAATAAAAAAAGTGCTTCCGGATAACCCGATTGTGGAGCTCCCTTTTAGTTACGGTTTGTATAATTGCTTTTATCAATTCCCTTCGGGACCGCCAAAGACGCATGAACACGACGATAAAGAACCGCAGGGTTTCGGAATATTTATAAATAAAAGGCTGGCGGTTTTTTATACATTCGAATCAAATCCGAGTGATGGCTGGGCTGACAAGGAAGTTCATAACAATCCCGAAAAAGTAAGGGAAGAAGCACTTAAATTCGGGACCAACATCGTATTATGGTCTTTAACAAACTAATTGAATTATGAGTATTGAATCGAAGTTCTACAAAGACGTACTGAATAAACTAAAGAAGTTTGAAAACAGGGGATTACGCATTTCTGCTTTGACGGGTATCCAAAAATCTTTACTTGCAATTTCCCTTCTGTTTATTGTAATAGTTCTTTTCGAAATGGTTTTCAGGTTCGGCTCTACAATAAGAACGATTCTTTTTTTAACCTTTATTTCCGCATCTATTGTAAGTATCGGATACAGTTTTATACTTCCGTTGATAAAACAAACCGGCATTTTATGGAAGAGCGATTACTTCTCACTTGCAAGGGAAGCTGGAAATCTTTTCCCTTCAATTAAAGATGAACTCGTAAACACAATGCAGCTTGTAGCGTTAAAGACGCGAATAAATCACTCGACTAAACTGGTAGAAGCTGCATTTAAAAATCTTTATGGAAAAATCGGTACAATTAATTTTGATTCGGTATTGAAATATGATGTTCCCAAAAAAATTCTACCGTATACATTCTCCATTATTGTATTTGTGGTTTTATTGTTGATAAGTATACCGGACTTGAATTCCGCTGCATACAGGGTGGCAAATTATAACCAGTCATTCATTATCCCGCCGAAATTCGTTTTTCTTGTTGAACCGGGAAACAAGACTGTTACAAAAGGAGAAAATGTAACGGTTGTTGTGAATACTAAAGGTGAATCACCATCTAAAATCACTATACATGTTAAAGATGTTACCCAGACCGATTTTGAAAAAATAGAGTTGACACCGGATTCTACCGGTACTTTTATATATGAATTAACTTCTCTGCGGAACAATACGAATTACTATTTATCATCCGGGGCAGTAGAAAGCGATATATATGAAATCAGTGTGATAGATAGACCGGGAATTCAGAATTTAAAATTAAAAATCAGTTATCCGTCTTATTCAGGTATTGCACCGGTTGAACAGGTAGACAACGGCAATGTAACCGGTTTGTTCGGAACTTATGTTCAGCTAACGCTTCTTTCAAATAAAGAATTGAAATCCGCTTTGGTTTTGTTTGATGATTCGACATCAATACAGATGAAGATAAACTCAAACTATGCCGAATCAAGTTTTAGGATAACAAAGGATGATAACTATAAAATCATTTTAACCGATAAAGCCGGTAACAAAAACCTTTACCCGGTTACTTATTCAATCAAAGTTTTTTTTGATGATTACCCGGCAATTGACGTTCTTTCTCCGAATCAAAATATAAATATGCCCGGTGATGAACGCCTTCCTCTAATTGTAAAAATTGCCGATGATTATGGTTTTAATAAACTATTGCTAAACTACAGATTATCAGCCTCGGCATACGATATTGTTTATGATAAGTTCAACCAGGTGGAAATCCCGATTGATAAAAAAAGCAAAGAATCTGTCGTAAATTATATATGGAACCTTTCCTTATTAAAACTGGCGACGGAGGATGTTATAAGCTATTATCTTGAAGTATTTGATAACGATAATGTGAGCGGACCGAAATCTACTAAGTCGAAAACGTTTACGGTTAGAGTTCCTTCGCTTTCGGAACTATTTGAAAATGCAGATAAAGAACACAAAAACATTGAAAAAGAATTAGAACAAACATTAACAGAAGCTGAAGAGCTTAAAAAAACGCTTGATAAACTTGAGAATGAACTGAAGCAGGATAAGAAAGATATCACATGGGAAGAAAAAGAAAAGATTGAACAAGCTGTTCAAAAGTTCGATGAACTTCAGCAAAAGGTTGAAGATATTAGTGAACAACTAAAAGAAACACAACAGGAATTAAGAGAAAATAATCTTCTGTCTCAAGAAACCCTTGAAAAATATCTCGAACTACAAAAGTTGATGCAGGAACTATCCGGTGAAGAAATGCGGAAGGCAATGGAGCAAATGCAGAACCTGCTTAAACAAATGGATAGAAAGCAAATTCAGCAAGCTATGGATCAAATGCAGTTTAATGAAGAGATGTTCGAGAAGAGTATCGAACGTACATTAAACTTATTAAAGCGGATTCAGGTTGAACAAAAAGTTGATGAATTAATTAAGAGGAGCGAAGAACTTACAAGTCAACAGGAAAAGCTGGAAGAAGAAACTGCGAAATCGGATTTGAATGATAAAAGTAAAGCTGAAGAGCTGAGCAAAAAGCAGGATAAAATTTCCGAAGAACTTGAGAATTTATCCAAACAGCTTGAAGAACTCCAGGATAAAATGGGTAGTCTTGAAGATATGCCCAACGATAAAATGGAGGAAATAAAAGACAGCTTTGATGAACAAAAAAACAAAGAGCAATCGAACAAAGCTTCGGAACAGTTAAAAAATAAACAGAAACAACAGGCTCAGCAAAACCAGCAAAAACTTTCCGAGAATATGAAACAGTTATCTCAAAGTATGATGGAAATGCAGCAATCAATGAATATGCAGAACCAGATGAAAACATTTGCCGAAATGCTGAAAATTCTTGATAATCTTATTTCGCTTTCAAAGGAACAGGAAAAACTGGCAAACAATTCGCAAAAAGGTTGGCAGAATTCATCTAACATGGAGAATGCAAAACAACAGGACGGGCTTCGCCGCAACCTTGATAAAATAGTTTCGCAAATGTCGGCTTTATCCCAGAAAACCTTTGCAATAACACCGGAGATGGGAAAAACTGTTGGTGATGCAAGGAGAAGTATGAATGCAGCAATAGAAGGATTGCAGAACAGAAATGCGAATGCTGCCTCTGCAACACAGGGTGATGCGATGAAGTCGCTAAATGAAACTGCAACGCTTATGAAATCAATGCTCGATATGATGTCGCAAGGAGGCGGAAGCGGCAGCAGCGGAATGATGTCTTTGATGCAGCAACTTCAAAAAATGTCCGGGCAGCAAATGCAGTTAAATTCTTTTACGCAGATGCTTCAGCAAAATATGTCGGGACAATTATCACCCGAACAACAAGCACAACTCCAACGGCTTGCACAGGAGCAGGAAATGATCCGCAAATCACTTGAACAGTTGAATGATGAAGCTAAACAATCGGGCAAATCGAAAACTCTCCCATCTAATCTTGAAGACGCATTAAAAAAGATGGAAGAAGTTATAGCCGATATGAAAACTGATAAATTAAATGACGAACTGGTTCAAAAGCAGGAAAGAATATTATCCCGCTTACTTGATGCCCAGCGTTCAATCAATGAAAGAGATTTTGAAAAAGAAAGAGAATCAACTGCCGGTGAAAGAAAAGAAAGAAAATCACCCGCCGAGCTGAGCCTTACCCCAACTCAAAGGAAAAATCTATTGCGAGAGGAATTCAACAAAGCAGTGCGGGAAGGTTATTCAAAAGATTATGAAGAACTGATAAGAAAGTATTATGAACTGCTTCAGAAGGAGATTAGCAACTGAAGTTATTGATAAATTCAATCATGTTTTAAAGGAGACTGTATGAAAAAAACTTTGCTACATTTTGCAATTTTAATTTTGTTTTCGGTTAACATTTATCCCCAAGTGAGAACTATGAATTACAACTTGATGCCCTTCCCGTATAAGATAATTCCGATTGATGGAAAATTCAGACTGAAAAAAGATTTTACTTTATCAATAACCGGTAATCCGAACGATAGGCTATATTCAGAGACATCCCGGTTTTTAAGAAGACTGAGTAACAGAACGGGACTTTTTTTTCCTCAAGATTTTATAAAAAAAGAGGGTAGTGTTGACAACCCCGCGTTGATTATTAGCTGCTTGAGACCGGCTAATCTTGTTTTAAACGAAGAGGAAGCTTATACTCTTTTAATAAAATCCGATTTGATTGAACTTAAGGCAATAACTGATTTCGGTGTATTAAGGGGAATGGAAACTTTACTGCAACTGCTAAAAACCGATGAGGAAGGTTACTATTTCTCCTCAATGAATATTGTTGATAAACCACGATTTCCATGGCGCGGGTTGATGATTGATGCATGCCGACACTTTATGCCGGTTGATGTTATTAAAAGAAATCTTGATGCTATGGCTGCAGTTAAAATGAACGTCTTTCACTGGCACTTAAGCGAAGACCAGGGTTTTCGTGTTGAAAGTAAAGTATTTCCGCAACTGCATGAATTAGGTTCCGACGGTTTATTCTACACCCAGGAAGAAATTAAAGATATTATTAGTTATGCCGGGACAAGAGGCATACGCGTTATACCCGAATTTGATGTACCGGGACATTCGACTGCATGGTTTGTCGCATTCCCCGAACTTGCTTCTGCTCCAGGTCCTTACAAAATTGAAAGAAACTGGGGTGTATTTGACCCATGCTTTAATCCGGCGAATGAAGCTGTATATCAGTTTCTTGATAAGTTCTTTGGTGAAATGGCAGCACTTTTCCCGGATGAATATTTTCATATCGGCGGTGATGAAGTGAACGGAAAGCACTGGAATGCTAACGAGCAAATCCAGGCTTTTATGAAACAGAATGATATTAAGGATAATCACCAGCTTCAGGCTTATTTTAATAAAAGAATTCTTGGAATTCTTACAAAGCATGGTAAAAAAATGATTGGCTGGGATGAAATTCTTCACCCGGATATGCCGAACAATATTGTAATACAATCCTGGCGGGGGCACAAAGCACTTGTTGAGTCAGCACAGAAAGGATATATGGGAATTTTATCGAATGGTTACTACATCGATTTAATTCAACCGGCTGAATTTCATTATTTGAATGATCCTATCCCGGCAAATACATCTCTTGCAGAAGATGAAATGAAATTCATTCTTGGCGGTGAAGCAACAAGCTGGGCAGAACTTGTTACTTACGAAACTATTGATTCCCGCATCTGGCCCAGAACAGCCGCAATAGCGGAGCGTTTATGGTCTTCTCCCGATATTAATAATGTTGATGAAATGTACCGCAGACTTGAAAACATAAGTTTTCTACTTGAAGAACACGGCTTGCTGCATATTAAAAATTATGAAATGATGTTAAGACGATTAACGAATAACAACGACATTACTGCATTGAAAATTCTGGCTGATGTAATTGAGCCTGTAAAAATTTATAATAGGCATTCTCAAGGAGTGAAATACACTTCATATTCGCCATATACAAGAATTGTAGATGCCGCACGCCCGGAATCTATGACTGCCCGCAACTTCAGAGTTTTAACGGAAAAGTATTTAGAAGGGAATAATGAATCCGCTGCCCCGCAATTAATAAGCTGGCTTACACTGTGGCGTGATAATCATGAATGCTTAAAAGAAACCATGCTGCTCTCCCCAGTAATACGGGAGATTGATTTATTATCACAAAATCTATCCGAACTATCGGAACTCGGATTGCAAACACTTTCTATGATTGAAGAGAACAAAAAACCGGGTACAGAGTGGTTTAGTAAGGCTAATACAATAATAGAAAAAGCAAAGAAACCCTACGGGCAGTGCGAGATAATGATTGTTTCTGCAGTTGAAAAGCTGGTGGCGAAACTAAAGTAACTGGTTTTTAGTTAGTAGGATGATTATAACTTTGAAAGAAAGATTTTTCGTAATGTATAAAAATTCCGGATTGTTTAGTTTAAAACAGAGACTACTGGTTTTATTAGCTCTATTTTTGTTCTTCTCAACTTTACTTACTGCTCAAACAGTTAAGTTGAAAATTATCGAAACAAGCGATGTACATGGTGTTGTCTTTCCTTTCGATTTTAAAAATGATGTCAAGCTCAGCCATTCACTTGCGAATGTATATACTTATGTAAAACAGGAAAGAGCAAAAGAAGATCAGCATGTAATCTTACTTGATAACGGGGATATTATCCAGGGACAGCCTGCCGTTTATTACTACAACTTCGAGCAAACCGAGGCTCCGCATATTATTTCATCTATGTTTAATTACATGAAATATGATGCTGCAACAATCGGCAACCACGATATTGAAGCAGGACACCCGGTATATGATAGAATAAGAGCCGAATTCAATTTTCCCTGGCTTGCAGCTAATGCAATCAACAAAAAAACAAATCAACCTTATTTTGACGCTTATACAATAATCGAAAAAGAAGGTGTGAAAATCGCAGTACTCGGATTAATTACTCCCGCTATTCCGAAATGGCTTCCTCCAAAAATTTGGGAAGGAATGTACTTTGAAGATATGGTTGAAACTGCAAAAGATTGGATAACTGCAATCCGCAATAAAGATAATCCCGATTTGATTGTAGGGCTTTTTCATGCAGGAGTTGATTATACTTACGGCAACCAGGAGAAAGAAACATTTAGAAATGAAAACGCCTCTTTATTAGTTGCCGAGCAGGTCCCCGGTTTTGATATTGTATTCGTCGGGCACGATCATAAAATATGGAACAAAACAGTAAAAAACTCTGAAGGTAAAGATGTTTTAATTCTCGGTCCTTCAAGCGATGCAAGAACAGTAGCAACTGCTGAGGTTATTTTCTCTTATAATAAAACAAGTTCAGAATGGGAAAAAGAAATCAAAGGAGAAATAATCAATTCAAATTTATACAAGCCGGACGAAGAGTTTCTTACTTACTTCTCGAAAGAATTTGATGTGATAAAAGAGTATGTTTCCAGACCGATAGGCAACATCACAAAAACAATTTATTCAAAAGATGCGATTCTCGGTAATTCCGCATTTGTTGATCTTGTTCATATCGTTCAATTGGAATTAACAAATGCCGATGTTTCTATCACTGCTCCTCTTTCTATGAATGCCCGCATAAATGAAGGCGACCTTTACGTTAGAGATATGTTCAATCTTTACAGGTACGAAAATCTTTTATACGTGATGGAACTAACCGGGAAAGAGATAAAAGATCATCTTGAGTATTCGTACAGCTTTTGGTTCAATACAATGAAAGATGAGAATGATCATTTACTGAATTTCAGAAAAGATTCTGCCGGTAATTACATTTATTCGGAAAGAACAAGCAACTACGAATTAGCGGCACAGTACTACAATTTCGATTGCGCTGCCGGTATCAATTACACGGTTGACATAACGAAGCCTGCCGGTGAAAGAGTTGCAATTTCATCTTTCTCCAACGGGAAAAACTTTGAACCGGAAGCCATTTACAAAGTAGCGTTAAATTCATATAGGGGTAACGGTGGCGGTGGACACCTTACACTCGGTGCGGGAATAGAAGAGGCCGATCTACACTCCCGGATTGCCTATTCTTCCGAAAAAGATTTACGTTATTACATTATGAAATGGATCGAAGAAAAGAAAACAGTTAACCCGGTTGTAATCGGAAACTGGGATATAGTTCCAAAAGAATGGTACGAAAAAGGGAAGGAGAGAGATAGTAAGATTCTTTTCGGCAGTAAATAGTAGTTTAAAAACAGACAAGGAATTTTTTATATTATTCAAGGTTCATTTCTAAAAAATTTTAGTATTTTTGTAACGAACGATTAAACCTTAACTCATGTAAATAAATAATAAACCAATATGTAAATGGAAAAATTCTCGGTTCTAAAAGACATCGTTATAATCCTACTTTTCTCGATACCTATCGTTTATCTTTTTAAAAAGATTAAAATCTCTACTATTGTTGGGTATCTGATTACCGGTGTTATAATAGGTCCTTTTGGATTGGGTTTAATTTCCGGCAGTGAGCAAATTGAAGTAATGGCTGAAATCGGCGTTATTATGTTGATGTTCACTATCGGGCTTGAGTTTTCAATTGAAAAGCTGTTGAAAATGAAGAAGCTGCTATTCTATGCGGGTGGTTTACAGGTTTTATTAACGATTATTGTTTGTGCAATTCTGTTTTCAATATTTGGTGTACCTGTGCATCAATCTATCTTTTTCGGGATGCTTGTTAGTATGACAAGCACAACTATAATGATGAAACTCCTTATAGATAGAAATGAAATTGATACCCCGCACAGTAAAATCGGTGTTTCAATTTCACTTTTCCAGGACATGTCTATCGTACCTATGATGATCCTGCTGCCGGTTTTAGGAGCAAAAGAATCTCTTACCTTTTCCGATGTATTCTCTCAAATAGGTTTTGCAGTTGGATTACTTGTCGCTGTTCTATTTCTTGCAAAAATACTTGTCCCGAAATTGTTGTTTTACTTTGCTAAAATTAGAATAAGAGAAATATTTACAATAGGGATCTTATTTCTTATTTTAGGTACGGCTTTTATAACGGATACAATTGGATTATCTTTTAGTATCGGCGCTTTTATTGCCGGTGTAATCATATCGGAATCGGAATTCAGTTCCGAAATAGTTGCAGAAATTCTTCCGTTCAAAGATGCATTCAACAGCATTTTCTTTGTTTCAATAGGATTGTTGCTCAACGTACTTTTTCTGATCGAGTATCCATTCTTAATGATTGTACTAGTAATCGGAACGATTGTATTAAAAGCAACAATTGTTTTATTAGTTGTGCTCAGTATGAAGTATTCGTTACGGGTTGCAGTTTTGTCGGGATTGATAAATGCACAGATAGGAGAATTTGCGTTTATTCTTGCGCAGGCTGGGTTGGGGATTCAACTGATAAGTGGCGAGTATTACAACGCATTCATTGCCGCAACTATTTTTTCAATGCTGCTTAATCCATTCTTGGTAGAATACGCCCCTTTTATTTTCAGATTTTTCAATATTAAAGAAAAAGAGGAAGATAAATCTTTTGCGGAAATAGCCTTATCTCTTAAAAAGCATGTGATAATTGTTGGATTCGGATTGAACGGGAAAAACCTTGCTTCGGTACTAAAAGAAACGGGAATTCAATATATAATTATTGAATTGAATCCCGATACTGTTATGCGATGCAAATCAGCAGGCGAGAATATTATGTACGGTGATGTTACTAAAAAAGAGATACTTCACCAGGCGGGTGTTCAAGAGGCAAGTGTTATAGTTTTTGCAATTTCAGACCCGATAGCAACTCAAATGGCATTACGCTTTGCCAAACAGATGAATCCCGATATTTATACAATCGTAAGGACAAGGTACATCAGCGAAGTAAACGAATTAATGAAACTTGGGGCGGACGAAGTTATCCCGGAAGAATTTGAAACTTCACTTCAAATCTTCAGTAAAGTACTTTCAAAATACCATATCCCTTTGAATATAATTATGAAACAAGTTTCATTGTTACGCGAAGGTTCATACAATATGATGCTTGACGGAGGCGATGCAAGAAGCAGGCTGCTTCATCTTAACGAAATACTTGCTGCCGGTTTGACGGAAATTTATTATGTTGATGAAACAAATAAACACATTGGTAAAACACTCGGAGAAATTGACCTTCGTGCAAAAACCGGTGCCACAATTATTGCAATTGTAAGGAATGAAAAAACAATTTCGATAATTACGGCAGATGAGAAACTAAACTATAAAGATACAATTGTGATTACCGGGAACCATAAAGCAGTGGATGATGCGATCAGTCTGCTAAACGGTAAAGACTGAACGGTTTGTAAAAAAAAGTCCCCCAAGAACGAGATAATAACTCAAGCCGCTAAACTATTTCTGAAATACTTCGATAATAAATTCGGAATTCTGTATCTATTGCTATTTATCGGTCCCGGCGGGATTAAAGAACGTAAAATAGAATTAGTTTAGAATAGCCAAATATTTTATTTTTGCATATATTAAAAAAACGAAAAAGTGAAAAAATTTCTCAGCCTTTTTATATTTTTATCGATTACTCTATTCAGCAGGACTGATATTGATTCGATT
>Ga0116158_10005845_pt1 | contig 10337 bp, 9 predicted proteins | sample AD_UKC052_MetaG_FD_89883 | JGI IMG/M metagenome (GOLD analysis project Ga0116158, IMG submission 89883) | Active sludge microbial communities of municipal wastewater-treating anaerobic digesters from USA - AD_UKC052_MetaG | ecosystem: Engineered > Bioreactor > Anaerobic > Digestate | place: USA... | reverse complement strand
TGTTTTCTTGACTTTCTCGTCAAAACATAAAAACTAAAACAGAATAGAAATCAGGCTGGTCTTTATGGATGCTAGATGCAAAAAATGCGGAAAAGTTCACTCGATTCCCGATAGTTCCATCGTAAATAAAAAAGTACATTTTTTTTGCTCAGAATGTTCTAATAAAATAGTAATTGATACAAGAAAAGAACTGATTTCATTCAGGTCTGCAAAGGAAGAAGCTGATAAACCTGTTTTTGAAGATATATTCAAAGGTTTTAGATTCGGATTTATTCCGTTTAATATTTCTCTGGGTGTTTTGTATTTTTTTGCTGTTTTTGCCCTAGTTCTTATCGGTGCGGTAATTTTTAAGAAGAACATTTTATTTTTTCTATCACATCCTGGAGTCACAGTATCTGTTGCTTTAACTGTTTCTTTGGGCTTGTTTTTTTCATATAATCTTCTACTTTACTTCTTTTCAAAAATTATACTATTCAGAAAAAACAACCCGAAACATAAGCATATTGATTTAAAGATTGTGACCTATGATTTCAGGGATGATTTTTTTTCAATTTTCATTTCTTCAATCGGTTTGACCATTATTGCCGGATTAGCCAGTTTGCCTGCTTATTTTTTGGGTAAAGTTTCGCTTCTCTATTCAGCTCTGGCGGCTCCGTTTGTTTCTGTTCTTGTTTTCTTTATAATAATATTCGTAGTTTTAAAGAATTTTGCAGCTGCAGCAATTGCTTATGATTCATATCTGGTAAAGGAATCAATTCGTTCTCTTGTTAAGTTTTTTTACGGTGAATTTTTCAATATTCCTTTTTATCTTTTTATAATTGAAATGATATTCGGATTCTTTTATTCTATTTTATTCTCTATAGCGGCAATAGCCCTCTCTTCTTCTTATTCTTTTTTTATGGCTCTTATTTCCGGATCATCTGTATCGGATAATCCGATGGTTAATTTCTTTCTCAGATTCGGATCAGGAACATCAAATGCTTCTCCTGTAGTATCGTTTGGAGGAGCATTATTTCTTTTAGTCGGAATTGTTATAGTATCAGTTTTATTTTCATCTATCATCAACGTGAGGCAGGCTCTTTTTACTGAGGCTGTTTTGATAATGAAAAAGAATCCGTCTAAATCCGTAAGCCGGAAACTCATTCTGGTTTTCATTCTATTTCTCTTTATATTTCTGGCTGTACCATGTATCTTTTTTGCAGGTCAAGTTATGTCATCAATTGCAGCACTGATGAACCTGTTATCAGGATTACTAAAATAGCTTTCGGGATAAACTGATGAAATCAAGTAATGCATATATAAATGCCGTAATTGAATATACTATTATAATGTAATCTATTAATCTCATTGGAGAAAATGCGGATTTTACTTCACCAGTATAATTTCTTGATTCGAGAGCTAATGCCGTTTCTTCAGAATGCCTGAGTGCGGCTGTAATCATCGAAATAGATAAACCTGGCAGTATTTTTGGAGACAAAACTGCGGAACGGCTTTTTACAGCTTTAAATTTTGAATTCCATGTTGTTGAAAACATTTTAACGTTTAAAGCGGAAAGAGATATTACCGTGCTTATTCCAAAGTATTTTAGAAATGGAATCGGGCCTATTAAAAATGAAACTGACTTAGACAATGAAAGCATATCTGTTGATAGAATCATAAGAATACCAAGAAATGAAGAAAAAAGTATTTTTGCAGGAAGAATCCATGAGGAATTAATAGTAAAGATAAATCCGTTCTGATAAGAGACAGCTTTCAAAATAAATACTGACGATGAAAAAATAAAAACCGGAAGTGCGAATCTAAGAGATTTAATTCTGATTCCGCCAGAAAAAATAAATGCCGTCAGAGAGCTTACAAAGATAAAAGGGAGTATCTTATCTGAAGCAAAACAAGCTGAAGAAAGTAGAAATACGGAAATGATCTTTGTTCTTGCATCAAGCTTCATTTTCAAGCCATGTCATTTCTTTTAAGCGGGAGGCTTTAATCGGACGGACTCCGAAGCGGGCTAAGCCGGGGCAGACTTGTTCCGGTTTTCCGTCAGCAGCTATTTTGCCTTTGTTCATAACAATTATACGTGTGGAGTGTGCCGCAACTTTTTCCAGATCATGTGTGACAACGATGATTGTTTTTTTTCTTTTTCTGAGATCCATCATAAGACGTAAAACATAAACAGTTCCTTCATAATCCAGATTCTCAAAAGGCTCATCAAAAATAACAATAGAAGAATCGTTTACAGCAGTAGAAGCTACAGCAAGTTTGCGCTTTTCTCCGCCTGAGAGATTGTACGGAAAAGCATTTTCAAAACGGCTCATTCCAAGTTGTTTGAGAATACGTTTGGATTTAATTTTTGCATCGATTTTACTTTGTCCGGCATTTAGAGGTCCGAACATCACGTCTTCAAGAACGGTCATTCCGATTATCTGGGCATCAGGATTCTGAAAAACGTATGAAATTTTTGAGCGAATTTCTGATTCGATTGTTTTATCTTTTCCGAAGAAAAAGATATTTCCTGAAGTTGGTTTATATAATGCATTTAAATGTTGGAGAAAAATAGATTTACCTGAGCCGTTGCGGCCGGTAAAAATTATAAATTCATTATCATAAATCTTTAGTGAAACATCCTTGAATGCAAATGTTCCGTCTTTGAATGCGTAACTGAGTTTTTCTGTTCTGATGAGTTCAGTCATGAGTCAATATTTTATTCGAAAGAGTTTTGTCTATAGCTATTGATGCAGCAGCTTTTAATATATCAGGAATTATAAAAGGGAACAAACCGAAGGCTATTGCTTTATTAAATCCGAAAGTCGGGATCATCCATGATATTCCGATAACATAAACAATAATGATGAAAATAAAAGATGCACCGGCAGAAGAAATATAGAAATTAAATTTAATATTATTTCTGAATAATGAAGCAAAAAATGATGCCGGGATATATGATATCAGAAATCCTCCTGTCGGACCAAGAAAATGAACAACTCCTGATTTGCCGCCTGAAAAAACAGGAAGACCTATAAGTCCCGCAAACAGATAAACAATGATAGTCAGAAGCATCAATCTGGGTTTTAAAAAAAGTGAAGCAAGCAGAATGAAAAAATTCTGAAGAACAATGGGCACTGGGCCTATTGGAAAAGAAATATAAGCCCCGGCTGTTATAAAGGCAACAAATACAGAGGAAAAAGAGATTTCACGAATGGAGAAGAAAGATTTCATTTGTTATGCATTTTCCGAATGAGTCATTTTTCTTTGTTGTACATTCAAGTTGCTTTCGGCTATTAAGGGATTCTCTTTAAGAAAATTCAGAACATCTTTAAGAGGAAAAATATTATCTTTATATAATGCAGAAAAAATGCTATTCATCATTTGATAGTCTTCTTCTGTATCTACGGTAAGACGTAAACCTTCCATGAAATCCTGGATATCAACGGAATGCCGTTCAATTGAAAATATCTCAGGATGTTCTTTAATGTAAGGAGTAACATGTTCATAGTGATATGGTCTTTCAGCGTTTTCAAAAGCTTCTTTCAGAGCGGAGAACTTAATAATTTCCGTTCCGGTGCCAAGCGGAATATTTAAAATAGAGCAAAGATCGGCATTTGATTCAGTTGCAATCTCAAGAGCCATTGAAGCATAATCTGGATCTGTGAGCGGATTATCAGCTGTTATTCTGATTATAAACTCGGCTCCGTATTTAAGCGCAGCATTGTAATATCTTGAAAGAACATTATCTTCCGAACCCATAAAAGATTCTATGCCGAGAGCTTTTGCTCTTTCAATCAGGGGCTTACTTTCAGTAGAATCCGGTACTGCAAGAATTACATGGCTAATTCCCTTGATTGCTTTCGCTCTTTCTATTACATGATCTATAAGAGGTTTTCCGGCAAGATCCTTCATGCATTTTTCGGAAAGACGCTTCGAAGTCATTCTTGCCTGTATTATAGCACAGTTTTGTTTTTTTATACGTTTGCAAACAGCCAATTGATTATACCTTTAATTAAAAAAAGAATACCATTCATCGCAGATAAAGCAATCAGGACTTGAAGGATAATTTTTTTTATAATTATCTATAAAGTATTTTTTTCTTTTATTCCATATTTCTCTGAGGGAATTCTCAGAAACTGAATCAGCCGATTTTGGATCAATTTCCTGACGGCAAAAAGGGACTCTTCCGTCAGCAAGAATGAAAAGATCACGTTGAAGATGCCAGCACGGAGTTCTTTCTATCGGCGAAAGATCATAATATTTGCGGTTTTCAAGAAGTCCTAGATAGGTGTTTTGTTTCATTAAAATAATCTGGAAGTCTTCTTTTTCCCAGAAATCGTAATACTTATCAAGAAAAGTTTCTGTTTCTTTTATTTTCTGAATCTGGACATAAACCGATTCTTTCCCAAGTATTTCCTTGAGCCGGATTATATTTTTATACGCTAAATCAAAATTTGAGGAAGAATGTATTCTTGCATAAGTATCAGCATCAAAGCCGTTTATCTCTGCAATAATTTTTATGCGCTTGTCATTTTTTGAAGAGAGATAATCGAAAAAAGCCTCATCCGAAAAGACTGCATCTGTTTCAATTATAAGCATCGATAGAAATGGCGATTTTAATACAATATCGCATGCTTTAAGAAATTCTGAATGATTAAGCGGGTCTCCGCTTCCGGCAAAAGATACGGCATATTCATGAGAAAATTCATCCGCGGAAGAAATAATTTTTTCAAGAAGCGGAAGCTGCATGTCTTCTCGTTTTTCCTTAAGTGCAGGAAATACCGAAGTTATGCCTGAAAAATTACGTTTTCCGGTGAGTTCAATTTCATAATAGCTTGGAGCGATATAAAGTATTTCAGGGTTATTCTCAATAATTTCCCTGATTTCAGAATATGCAGGTATTTTATCTTTTGAAATTATTCTTTCCATGATTTCTTTGTCGCGCTTGTTCTTTGACCGGAAAGAAATCCGTTTATCGCGGAGATCAGGAGCCTTATAGTATAATTCAACATCGAAGTTGTTTATGTTTTTCTTAACAACATCAGAAATCGGAAGTATTTTTTCATCTGTTTTCGGTAGAATTTTAATTAATTCTGCGGAAAAAATCTCGCAGGAGAGACCTGATGGTAAATTTTCACTGTATGTGAATTCGGCAAGATATTCGGTATGAATTGAAAGCATTTCACTTATGATTTCTGAATCGATAAAAGGTGAATCAGCAAATATTTTGATAATGTTGTCAGAAGAAGTTTTTTCAAACAAAGATATCCAGCCGTCATAATTACTTTTCGACCGTGGTATTAGATTTTTACCTTCGATTATAATTGAAAAATCTTCAGGAATTGAATAAAAAATTTCACCGTCAAAAGAAGATCGTTTAAGAGCTTCTTCTATAAGTTCATAAGTTTTTTTTTCGGCGATAATAATATCGGATTCTTTTAATCCTTCATCAAAAAAAATTACTGCTGAATTCTTCATTATAAGGTCTCTTTGTAATCTGGAAGAAAAATATAAATGGAAGATGTTGCTCTTCTTTTTTTAATCCATTCCTTGAACTGAACTTCTCTTGACTGCATTGACATCATATTTGAAATATTTTCTTCAATTTCCTCTAAGGGAGCAGTTCGTCTTCCCATATACTTGATTATGTGATAACCGAAAGATGACTTGAATACAGGTGAAATTTCGCCTGACTTGCGCATTTGATAAGCCTGATTTGCGAAATAAGGATCAAGTGATCCAAGGAAAACCCATCCTATGGAACCTCCTTTGGACGCTGATCCCGGATCTTTTGAGTATCTTGAGGCAAGTGATTCAAAAGAAGCTCCGGACAGAATTTGTTTTCGAATATCTTCAAGCTGTGTATTTGCTGCTTTTTCATCTGCAAAAGATGATGAACGCGGAATAATGAGAATGTGTTTAACGTTAACCTGTGTCATTGCAGGAGTGTTTTTATTTTTGTTATACCAATCCTGTACATCTTTTCTTGTCGGAGGCGCAAAATCAACAGCAATGCTCATTACTAATTCTGAAAGAATTTGTATTCTTAGCTGTTCTTTCCAGAAGTCATAAGGAACTTTTTCTCTTGCTTCAATGATTTTTTTGAAAGAATCAAGATCCTTTGCTTTTGCTCTTTCCATTATTTTTCTGACTTCATTCTCGACTTTTTCATCGCTGACAAGAATAGTTTCTTCCTCTGCGATTTGTTCAAGAATTGCTTCATCAATTATTGCATCAATAATCTTGTTTCTTTCTTTTACTAAAGCTGCTCCGGAAAGATTTTTGCTTTTTTTTGCTATTTCAAGTCGTTTATTGACTTCGGTTTCTGTTATTGCACGGCTTCTTGTGTTAATTGCTACTCTGTCAACAAGAGCATAAATTTTTTCATTAGGAACGGAAAATATTTCTTCATCTGAAAGATGAACAGATGAAGATTTTCTTTGAGAAGAACCGCATCCGAGAAATAGCATAATCGTAAGGCATATAAAAAATCTGTTCATACTCGCTCCGACTGTTCTTTATTCTTACCCTGTTTCTTTTTGTAAAGCATATATTCGATGCCGTCTACCATAGCCTGCCAGCTTGCTTCTATTATATTTTCTGAAACGCCGATTGTTGTCCATCTGTCTGAACGGTTTCCCTGTTCCATCAAAACACGTACTGAAGAACCAGTTCCGGATTTGCTGTCCAGAACCCTTACCTTATAGTCAGAAAGGTGAACCTCATCAATTTCGGGATAAAAGGAAATGAGAGCTTTTCTGAGTGCATTATCAAGAGCTGCAACGGGACCGTTTCCGTTTGCAGCAGTATGTGAAGTCTCTCCGTTAACTTCAATTTTGATTGAAGCTTCGCAAGAAGTAAAAGTGCTGTCTTCTTTTTTTTCAGATATTATACGAAAGCCTTTAAGAAGAAAAAATGGAGAATATTTTTTTTGAATTTCCTGAATGAAAAGTTCCAGAGAAGCTTCAGCGCTTTCAAATTGAAATCCCTGATCTTCCAGTTTTTTAACTTTGGAGATTATTTCAGAAATGATGTTTTCATTTTCAGAAAGTTCGATTCCGAGTTCTTTCGCTTTGAATAGAAAATTGCTTTTTCCAGACTGATCCGAAATTGTGACTTCACGTTTGTTTCCAACAAGTTCCGGAGATATATGTTCGTATGTTTTGGAATCCTTGTTTACGGCTGAAACGTGAATTCCGGCTTTATGTGCAAAAGCATATCCTCCGACAAAAGGCAAGGCCTCGTTATGCGCGACATTTGCTGTCTCAGAGACAAAACGGCTGACCTCTGTAAGCCTCTCCAGTTCAGCAGAACAATCTGCAGTATAATTCATTTTTAGAAGAGCATTAGGAATGATTGAACATAAATCAGCATTTCCGCATCGTTCTCCAAGACCGTTAATTGTTCCCTGAACACTTACAGCCCCTCCTTTTAATGCAGAAAGAGAATTCGCAACAGCAGTTCCGGAATCGTTATGGCAATGGATTCCAAGCGGAATTCCGCATTCTTCTAAAACACTTTTTGTGATTTCGTAAATCTCATCCGGAAGAACTCCGCCGTTGGTGTCACAGAGAACTGCCATATCTACTCCGGCACTTTTTGCTTTCAATATCGTCTTGATTGCATAATCCGGATTATTTCTGTAACCGTCAAAAAAATGTTCTGCGTCCATGAATACGGGATATCCCTTATCTTTCATGTATGCAATTGTGTCATAAATCAGGTTTAGGTTATCTTCAAGGCTTATTCCAAGAGCTTTGGTTACATGAAAATCCCATGTTTTTGCAAAAACAGACAGAACATCAGCTTCAGAATTTATCATTGCCTGAACAAGCGGATCTTCATCACATTTAAGTTTATGGCGCTTTGTTGAACTGAAAGCGGCTATTTTAGAATGTCTGATCTCGGCTTTTTTTATTTCTTCAAAAAACTGAGTGTCTTTTGGATTAGCTCCCGGCCATCCGCCTTCTATATAATCAATTTTGAGTTTATCCAGTTCCCTTGCAATACGAATCTTATCCTGAAGAGAAAAAGAAATTCCGATTCCCTGAGATCCGTCGCGAAGGGTCGTATCGTAAATAGTTATTTTCTTTTTATCCATTAATCCTCTTTCTTTCTTTTCAGACTTATATTTTTTTAATGCAAGTGTTTTTTCTTTATGAACTATGAGTTCGAATAAAAGAAAAAATTTAATCTGATTGAATAAAGCAGAAATATTATATTTAATAATAGCTCATGTGATTACTAAAGTAAGAAAAGAGGATATTTTGGCGATAAAAAAAAGAATTAAACAGGAGGAACAAAATATAAAAAGAGTTCCTCCTGTTAGGTTAGCTATTTGCTGATGCGTTGAAGAATTCTGCCTTGTTTCTCAGTTCTAAGAATTTCTATATAATTTTCGGTTACATAGGAATAAAATTTGTCATAATAAATTTTATGAACACCTTCTCTCTCTCCGTCTTTTGGCTCCCAATCTGTCGGATCAAGGTTATAAGTATAATCTATAAGGTAATCCGGTGGATTTATAGTGAATTCTGACAGAAAACGCGACCACATAGCTTCAGTTCCCTTATATTTTTGATCTTTCCAAAGACGGGATCGATCAAGAAATTCACTAGGAGAAAAGAAAGAATTTTTAGATCTTTTTCTTCTTGTTTCATAGTATATTTCATATCCAGTGTCCCAAACAAATATTGTTTTATCGGCTGGAACCGTATTCATTATAGCTTCACGCAGTTCTGCACGATCGGCAAAAAATCCTATGTGATGCGGATGACGCCAGGCATTTATATTTACTAGTAAAGTACTTATCATTAAAACAATTAACGATACTGAAATAAGCGCTTTTTTCAGATTTCCTTTGGACATTTCAAAAACGAATAATACTACAAAAAACAATCCCGGTATCATATATAGATTATATCTTGAGACTGGTTTATTCATTATCAGTTTTGAAAGGATTGCCGTTATGAAGGCGGCAGCGATGAAGGCAAAATGTTCCGGTTTGAGAATTTTGCGGTTTCTGATAGCTTTAACAAAGGCGTATATAGAAATTGCGAATACAGGTAAAATGGCCCAGGATTTGAAAACTCCCAAGAATAAATGTCCGATTCTAACATACCATGGTTTGTAAGTTCCGTAGATGGATCCCCATATAATATTCCAAAAGTACCAATCGGAAAGCGCATTATGAAGATAAAAATATATAGCCATTCCAATGATTGGAATCATAAATCCTGAAAATGCTATAACAGAATCTTTAAGGATTTTTTTAATATCACGACCGTTAATTGCGATAGAAATGAATGGAACCATTAAAGCATAAAAGACAACATTTGTGCTTATCATTGTTGCGCAAGAAACAAAAAAACCGAAAAAAAGCCAAGATGTTGCGTTTGGCTTGAACTGGTCTTTAATTATAAAATAGAATGCAGCAAACATCGGAAGCATGAAAGTCAGCGGAATATTATTCGGCCAGAAACCCGAATCTGATGAGGTTAATATTACAAAAAATACACTGTAAAAAATTCCTTTCTTGAAACCGTAAAGTTTTTCACAGCTTAAATATACGATGAATGCGGTAAATAAGTGTATTGCATTGCCGCATGCTCTTGCGGCAAAATAAAAATTGTCATAGCCGAATATTTTAGCTATCCAGTAAAACTCAAGGTAACCGAATGGCGGATGACTGCAACCGAAATCCTTGTAAAGAACTCCTCCGTCAAGCATGGTTCGGGCAAATTCCATATAGTAATAGAGATCCGCTCTCCAGATTGTCGAAGCAAATAAGTAAGTAAATTTGAAAATTGCAATGGAAAGGAATAATATTCCGAAAGCTGTAAGGTGTTGCCTGATTTTCATTTCATCTCCTGATATTTTGAAGTTTATTTTTTACAGTTGAAAAAATCTTTAATACATGACGTTATTCTAACAACGTCTTTTTCTTCAAGCGCATAGAAAAAAGGAAATCGTAAAAGCCGCTCGCTTTCTTTTGTTGTGAATTTATCTTCTCCGTGCATCATGCCGCATCTAAGACCCTCTTCGGATGAGTGCAGCGGAAGATAATGAAAAACACTGTATATTTCAAGTTTCTTCAGGTATGTGATTAAATCACTTCTCTGCGGTTCATTTTTCGTTTTAATGTAAAACATGTGAGCATTATGAATGCAATCTTCAGGTATTGTTCCGAATTCAATTGTTCCTTCATCAGCAAGAGACTGAAGTTCTCGTTTGTATGTTGCCCAGAGCTTAAGGCGTTTTGCAGTAATATTTACCGATTCTATAAGCTGAGGATATAGAAAAGCTGCATTTAGTTCGGAAGGCAGGTAAGATGATCCGATATCAACCCATCCGTA
>Ga0116158_10005842_pt1 | contig 10338 bp, 9 predicted proteins | sample AD_UKC052_MetaG_FD_89883 | JGI IMG/M metagenome (GOLD analysis project Ga0116158, IMG submission 89883) | Active sludge microbial communities of municipal wastewater-treating anaerobic digesters from USA - AD_UKC052_MetaG | ecosystem: Engineered > Bioreactor > Anaerobic > Digestate | place: USA... | reverse complement strand
TACATTAAGTGCACTTACCAATGGTAAACCTGCTTGGATCATGGTAGCCAGCTGCCTGCTGAGGAGGGAGAGCTCCTTAACCGTTATCTTCTTGGCCTTGGGAGTTGTATCAAGGCTAGTAGCTGCGGATTTGGTTGCCCCGCCTTCATTTATCGCAATAGGGATAAGGCCCTGCTGCCTTAGGCGTTCGATGGCCAGTTGCTTGGTGTCGGCTTCCAAAGCGCCCTCAACGGCATGCCCCTTGTTGTCCCTGGCCTTGTAGGTGAACTGCAAATGACCGCCTCCCTTCCTCGACATTCAATCAACAGCGTCTTTTATTCAACATTTTTCCAGAAAGTCCTTCTAGTATGGCAGAATACGCTGAGGCTCATCCACCGATCATACGCCTCAGCTCCTCGGGATCTATCGCCCTGCTAATGGCCTCTTCCTTGCTTATCTTCCTGGTAAGGAAGAGATCCCTTAATGAGCTGTCCATGGATTGCATGCCATATTTCGCCCCGGTCTGTATCACCGAATATATCTGGTGGGTCTTCCCTTCCCTGATGAGGTTCCTCGCCGCGGGCGTCGCCATCATCACTTCGACCGCGACTACACGCCCGGAGTTATCCTTGTTGGGCATCAGCTGCTGCGACATGACACCGATAAGCACGCCGGCCAGCTGTATCCTTATCTGCCCCTGCTGTGCGGCGGGGAACTGGTCGATGATCCTGTCTATGGTCTGCACCGTGTCGACGGTATGCAATGTCGCCAGTACGAGGTGCCCCGTCTCGGCTGCGGTAACGGCGATCGACGTCGTCTCGGGGTCTCTCATCTCGCCTACGAGTATTACGTCAGGGTCCTCACGAAGGGCGGCTCTTAGCGCATTGGCGAAGTTCTCGCTGTCGGATCCGATCTCCCTCTGGTTCACCATGGCCTTGTTGTGCTTGTGGAGGTATTCTATAGGATCCTCCAGGGTGATTATATGGCAGGCCTTGCTGGTGTTGATCATATCGATGATGGCGGCGAGCGTCGTCGATTTGCCACTGCCGGTGGGCCCTGTCACTAGGTAGAGCCCCCTTTGTTTATCCGCCACGGTGCCCACGACTCGTGGTATGCCAAGCTCGTCCAGGTTCCTTATCTCAGTGGGTATCGTCCTGAACGCGCCTGCTATGGTGCCCCTTTGATGATATATGTTGACCCTGAAGCGCCCTACGCCGGCAATGGAGTAGGAAAGGTCGATCTCGCCCCTCGAGACGAGCTTGACCTTCTGGTCCTCGTTGAGGATGCCCAGAAGCAGCTCCTTCGTATCTGCGGGCGAAAGCCTCTGGTAATCTGACAAAGGCAGGAGGTTTCCCACCTGCCTTGCCATCGGGGCCAGCCCGACGGTGAAATGTACGTCAGACGCGCCTATAGAGACGCCTTTGCTTAGAATCTCATCAAGGTTCATGCTATCTCCTTCCAGCGCTATTCTGCTATGGACGAGACCCTCAGCACCTCCTGCATCGTGGTCACGCCCATAGTCGCCTTTATCGCGCCGTCGACGATCATCGGCCTCATGCCGTTCCTAAGCGCCACTTCTATTATCTGGTCCGAGGTGGCCCTCGCGTTGATGAGCTTCCTTATCTCCTCGGTGGTCACCATTATCTCGAATATGCCCGTCCTGCCGGAATAGCCAGAGCCGTTGCAGAACTGGCAGCCGTTCGGCGAGTACATCTTCATCGGTTCAGTCGGATCCAGCCCTGATGTAGGCCCGAGCCTCTTCACCCAGTTCCTCCACGTAGCAAGATCAGGCATGTAGTCCTTCCTGCAGTGCTTGCACAGCGTCCTCACAAGCCTCTGGGCAAGGACGCCCAAGATCGAGCTCGATACCAGGAACGGCTCAACCCCCATGTCCACAAGCCTTACCGGGGCGCCGCAGGAGTCGTTGGTATGGAGCGTCGAAAGGACGAGGTGCCCCGTCAACGCCGCGTTAATGGCGATGTCGGCGGTCTCGCCGTCTCTGATCTCGCCAACCATTATGATGTCGGGGTCCTGCCTCAGTATGGACCTAAGGCCGTTGGCGAAGCTCAGCCCCGCCTTGGGGTTCGTCTGCACCTGGTTTATGCCATCGAGCCTGTACTCGACGGGGTCCTCGACCGTGATTATGTTAAGGGCCGGGTCGTTGATCTTGTTCAGGCTGGAGTACAGTGTCCTCGTCTTGCCTGATCCGGTAGGGCCGGTGACGAGTATGATGCCGTAGGGCTTATCGAGGAGCAGCTTCCACTGCTCCAAGTTCTCCGGCAGGAAGCCGAGCTGTTCCAGCTGGGTCTTCGCGCCCTTCTTGATCAGAAGCCTGCAGACGACCTTCTCCCCATATATCGTAGGAAGGGTCGACACCCTGAGGTCCAGCTCCTCGTTCTCTATCACGAGCTGTATCCTGCCGTCCTGGGGGACCCTCTTCTCTGCTATGTCCATGCTGGACATGACCTTGAAGCGCGACGCTATCGCGTACCTGAGGTTCCTGGGCAGCTTCATCTGCTCCCTCAAGATGCCGTCGACCCTGAACCTGACTATGACGAAGTCCTGCCTCGGCTCCACGTGGATGTCCGACGCACCCTGCTTGAACGCCTCGGATATTAGGGAGTTGACTATCCTCATGACGGGGCCTTCGTCTGTACCGGCGAACGTGACTTCCGAATCCTCGTCGGCGGCTATGGTGGATACCCGCTCGTCGGATATGGTCTTTATGATGTCGTCCAGACCAGTGTCCGGGTAATATCTGTTGATGGCCATGCGGACATCCTCCTCCTTCGCTATGAAGGGGATGATGTTCATGCCGGTTATGATTTTGACGTCGTCTATTGCGAATACGTTGATGGGATCGGCCATCGCGAGCTTAAGCTTGTCGTTGACCGCGTCTATCGGAACCACCAGGTGCTTCCTGGCGACCGTGGCCGGTACCAGGTCGAGCACCTCGTTGGGTATCACCTTATCCTTGAATGAGAAGATCTCTAGGCCCAGCTGCTTCTTGAGGACGTCGACGATGTCGTCCTCGGTGACCATGTTCATCGAGACTAGGACCCTGCCGATCCTCTCCTTGCTCTTCTTCTGCTCCTCTAAGGCCTTTGTAAGCTGCGCTTCGTTTATCTTGCCGCTGGTAACGAGCGCATCGCCTATCCTCGTCCTCCTCTGGAAGCCCGAGAAGCCCTTGCCATTGAACCCGTTGTTGATGGGCTTCATCTCTTCTTCCATCTCAGGGAGATCTAGTCCTTTCGACTTCTTATCGTCTTCTAACATCTTGACTCCCCCCTGTCGCAAAGCCGGTCCTGGTAGCCTCCATGGGCCCTAATCAAGCCATAAGTTCCGATATCCTGTCCAAGATCATGTGGGAGAGTTCGGACTTGCTCATCCTAGGTAGCGATTCCACCTCGCCCTTTCCTGTGATTATACTTACAATATTATCTTCGGCGCCGAACGGTTGGTTCCTTTCGTTGACCTCATTGACGACGATCATGTCGAGGCCTTTTTTGGAATATTTACCCAGGGCGCTCTCTATCGCATCCTCGGTCTCGGCCGCGAAGCCCACCATCAGCCTTCCGCCCTTCATCGAAGAGAGCTTTGCCAGTATATCGGGGTTCTCTACCAGCTCCAGCTCCTTTATGCCGGTTTTTTCCTTCTTTATCTTCCTGTCTGAGTACTCCTTAGCCCTGTAGTCGGCGACGGCCGCTGTCGCGACGAACGCGTCGCATCCTTCGAAGCCGTCCTCGAGCGCCTTTAGCATCTGCTCTGCCGTGTCCACCCTCTTCACCTCGACGTTTAGTGGATCTGACAGTGCCGTCGGACCGGATACCAAGGTCACTTCGGCACCCCTTGCAGCCGCTGCCGAAGCGAGAGCGTAGCCCATCTTGCCCGACGAGCGGTTCGCTATATACCTCACAGGATCGATCGGCTCCACCGTCGGCCCCGCGGAAACAAGCAGCTTAACGCCCTTTAAAGACGATCTGCCGATAGCTAGGTACGAATGCATCACGACATCGAATATCGCGTCCGGTTCAGCCATCCTGCCCAGACCCTCCGTACCGCAGGCGAGCCTTCCTGTTACCGGGCCCGCGAAGACGTAGCCCATGTCCTTTAGTTTCAAAACGTTTGCCTGTACCGCATCGTTCGCCCACATCGCGTCGTTCATGGCAGGGGCTACGACCACCGGGCAGCTGAGCGCCATGATGGTGGTAGTCAGCATGTCGTCCGCGATACCGTTCGCCGCCTTGCCGATGAAGTTCGCCGTCGCGGGGCAGATCACGGCCAGCCTGGCCTTCTTCGCCAGGGAGACGTGCCTGATGTCCCATTCCTCGGGCTCTTCGAACATGTCCGTGACCACCTTGTTGCCGGTGAGGCTCCTGAAGGTGAGCTCCGAGACGAACTTCGTCGCATTGGGCGTCATTATCACACGGACATCAAAGCCGGCTTTGTTTAGCCGGCTTGCAAGCAGTGTCGATTTAGCGGCGGCTATTCCGCCCGTCACGCCCATGATTATCGTGGGCTTCGACAAGTCCTCAGTCATTTGGCTCGGTGCCTTCCTCCATGTCCTGCGCCGTCTCGTCAGCGGCTTCTTCGAACTCGTCCAGCACTTCTACCTGCTCGTACGCCGCGTCCGGTACATCCTCGCTCGCCGCTGGCGCGTAGGATATCAGGTCTTCGGCGACTTCCCTTAACGCCCTTGAGACCGGCTTCTCCTGCACCCAGTCCTCGTTGCTCGCCTGGCCCGTGGCCACAAGGTGCCTTGCCCTCTTGGCGGCCATGACAACGAGAACGTACTTGTTGTCGGCCTTTGGCATTAGCTCCTCCATGGAAGGCTTTATCATCGACATATTCCTATACACACTCCTCTAGAGATCTCTTAATTGCCTGACGGGCCATGCCCATCAAATATTTATTATAACATGCGGGGGCTCATTTCGTGACCGAAGGCCTCTTTAGCCTCGACACCTTTAGCCTCTCCGCCCCGATTATCTTCTTTATGTCCTCGACGGCCGTCCTCAGATCGTCGTTCATCACGTAGTAATCGTACGTGTAGATCTCGCCCATCTCGACTTCCGCCTTCTTGACCCTCTTCTCTATCGCCTCTTGCGAATCCGTGCTCCTCGCGAGCAGCCTCGCCTTCAGTTCCTCCATCGACGGAGGCGTCAGGAATATTAGTACGGCCTCCGGCATCATCCTCTTGATCTGGGCGGCGCCCCTGCATTCTATGTCCATGGCGATGTCGCAGCCCTCGCTTAGCTCCTTCTCTATATAACCTCTCGGCGTGCCGTAAAGGTTCCCGACGTACTCCTCGTGCTCGAGGAAGTCGCCCGTCTCTACTTTCTCCAGGAACTGCTCCCTAGTCATGAAGAAATAGTTGACCCCGTCGACCTCGCCCTTCCTGGCCTGCCTCGTCGTGGCCGACACAGAATAGCAAAGCCCGGGTACTTCCTTCAGGAGCTGGGTAAGAACCGAATTCTTGCCAACTCCTGAAGGCCCCGAGATTACGAATAAGATTCCTCTTTCCCTTTTAAGTCCATGCATAGCGTACCCCTAAACCGCAAGCTATGCCGCGGACCAGTAGTTCCTGCGCCTATTTCTTGGCGAAATGCTCCTTCAGAGCTTCGATCTGGCGTACGCCGAGGCCTTGTACCCTGCGGTTCTCGTCAATGCCTATCTCGTACATTATCTTCGCGGCGCGGACCTTGCCGATCCTAGGCAGAGACTGCAGGACATACGAGACCCTCATCTTGCCGATGACCTCGTCGCCGGATTTCTTAAAGAGCTGGTCGAGGGTGATCTTGCCCTTCTTGACCTCGGCACGGATCTTCGCCCTTTCGGATCTGACCTTCTGTGCCTTCATGAGAGCCTTCTTCTTCTGTTCCGGTGTAAGTTTGGGAAGCGGCATTATTAGCACCTCCATCCTTTCTTCTCTATCGCTTCATCGGCGCATCTTTGCGCCGTTCGCGCCTACTCGATGTTCTGTATCTGCTCCCTTATCTTCTCTATCTCGCTCTTAAGCTCCAGCACGAAGCCAGTTATCCTCACGTCTTGAGACTTAGACCCTATGGTGTTCGTCTCCCTGTTCATCTCCTGGACCAGGAAATCCATCTTCCTGCCTATAGGCCCTTCGGCCTTCAGCATGCCCTCGAACTGGCCGATGTGGCTCCTTAGCCTCACCGTCTCCTCGGTACAGTCGCACCTTTCCGCCATCAGGGCCACTTCCTGCGCGAACCTCGCCTCGTCCACCGTTAGCTTGATCTCCTCGAGCCTTCTCATCAGCTTCTCCCGGTATGCGGGCATCCCCTCAGGCAGGAGCTTCTCTACCTCGCCCAGATGGTCGGCCACGGTCCTTAGGCGCTTCTCCAGGTCCTTGACGAGGGCCCTGCCCTCCGATTCTCTCATCACGACCAGCGCCTTGAGCGAATCATCGGCGGCCTTCCCCAGCAGCGTCCATATGCCCTCAAGGTCGGGCGGGACGTCCTTCAGGTTGATCACGTCCGGGAACGAGGCAAGCCTTCCCACCCCGATGTCGGGCTCGAGCCCGAGGTCCGCCGCAAGAAGCCCTAAGGCCTCGTAGTACGCCCTTGCCAGCGATTCGTCGACCGCGACGCGCCTGGGCGCGCCTTTCAGCCAGTCCACGGTCACGTACATGTCGACCTTCCCGCGGTCGAGCGTCGTGGCCATGAGCTTCCTGAGCCTGTCCTCCAGAGCCGAGAGCTCCCTGGGCATCCTTATGTTAGTGTCAAGGAACTTGTTGTTTACCGCCTTCACCTCGACTATTATGTCGAGCGTATCTGATTGGGCCTCGCCCCTTCCATACCCGGTCATGCTCTTAGGCAATGTCTACACCCCAGTTCAAAGTACCTTCACACCAATGATAATCTCCTGTCGCCATATTTGCAATTGCATAATCGTTCTTGCTGCGCCTTAACCGTACTTAAGCTATGTTTGCTGGAAGTTAGCCAACCCTTGATTATGCTGTCATTATTCAACCAATTCACGTAAATTCCTGCTTTTCGTGAAACATAAATAGGATAAAATATAGCAGAGGGGCCGTTTCGGCAGGGGGAATATGCATACAGGCGGAGGCGCACATGAGGCTAGACGGGCTCACGCTGCTTGAATTATCAAAGGAGATCGACTATTCCTGTTCCGGGATGAGGGTCGACAGGATAAGCTCGGTCGGGCCGGGGGCGGTCTTGTTTGGCATGCAGGACGGCTCGGGCATATTGGTCAGCTCCTCCCCTAAGGGGGCGAGGGCCGTCGTCACTGAGGCGAAAGCGCCGGTGAGGTCGGACGCTTCGGGCTTCGTCATGGTCTTAAGGAAGCACCTTGAGGGTGGCAGGCTAGTCAAGGCCCTTAAGAGGCCCCTTGAGAACTCCCTGTCCCTATGCTTCAGGGGCTGGGACGACGACGAGGGCGTGAACTTGAAGTACCTTGTGCTGGAGGCCGTGGGGGCGCGGTCAAACATGTTCTTCATCGACGGCTCAGGTACGATAATCGATTCTATGAAGAAGTCGAAGGACGCAAGGAGCTCCCCAAGGCCCGACATGCCCGGCGAGAGGTTCGAGCCCCTGCCCGCCTTCGAGCTTCCTGACGCGCTTAGCTGCAGCAAGGAAGCCTTCGTGGCTGCGGCGCTGCGCACGAAAGCGGCAAGGCCGGGCATAGCTGCCGCGGCCGTCATAGCCGGCGGGCTGTACGGGATCTCAGAGGCGCACGTGAAGGACCTCATTGAAGAGTCCGGCTGCATATCGTGCGATATCTCAGAGGTGGCCGCGGCTTCGTACGAAGCTCTGAGGGCGAGGCAGCGCGCCTTCAAGGACAGGGTATGGCCGTGCATGATAGTCGACGAGGGCGGCAAATCCAGGATCTCGCTCGTGCTTGCTCAAGAGGCCCAAGGGAACAAGCCTTCCAAGTGCCTGGAGGCGCTTCTTCGCGGCATCGACGAGGCCGAAGGCACGGCCTCGCGTAAGGCCCTGACGTCAAGGGAGCTTGCAGCGGCGCTCGAAAGGGCTGAGAACAAGCTCGGAATAAGGACCAGGGAGCTTGCCCAGGCCGAGGAGGGCGACAGGTACAGGGTATGGGCTGATGCGATACTCGCATCGATGCACGAGCTCAACGGGAAGATACCGCAGCTGGCGGTCCTTACGGATTACTCGCAAGAAGAGCCCGGGAAGGTAGAGGTGCCCATGGACCCCGACCGGAGCGCCGCTAAGAACGCCGAGGGCTACTACAAGAAGTACAACAGGAGCAAGAGGGCGAAGAAGATGCTCCTTGACCTTATAGAATCGTCCAGGCGGGAGCTCGAATACCTGACTGGGGTGAAGGACGCGCTCGACAGGGCCGAGCAGCCTAAAGTGGTCGACCTGATCAGGGAGGAGCTCGCCCATGCGGGGTATTTGAAAGGCAGAAGGCCAAAACAGGCCGATACGAAGAAACGGAAGGCGGCGGCGCCCCAGCCTGCGGAATACACCTTGCCGACGGGGCACAGGCTGTTCGTCGGCAGGAACAACGCCCAGAACGACGAGCTGACCTTCTCGATCGCGAACCCTTGGGACCTGTGGTTCCACGTGAAGGGGGCCCCGGGCTCGCATGTGGTGCTGAGGCTGGACAGGGGCGAGATGCCGCAGGATAGCGCCATAGAGGAGGCCGCCCGCATAGCCCTTGAGAACTCGTCCCTCAGGGGGATGGCGAAGGCCGAGGTGGACTACACAGAGGTGCGCAGAGTCAAGAAGATCAAAGGGGGACTGCCCGGGGCGGTCACCTTCACGGGACAGAAGACGGTGTCGGTGAAGCTGCGCTGATGATCGAAGGTGCGTATTTTACGATACCTCTGCTCTTGAATATACCCGGATACGCCCTTCCTAAAAATGACGATGCCATCCTCCCGTCGGTGGTAAGATAGGCCCTGTCCGCTAGTACGTCTACGCGCGTGCCGAGCCGGGACGATCTTTCCGCCAGGTCCTTAAGGAGCTTGTTCCCTTCCTGCGGTCCCATGGGGGCCGGTCGCGAATCCGAGATCCTGTAAGGGATGATCTCAGCCTCGGGCCTTTTTCCCTTCTTAAGGCTGATCAAAGCCACCATGCTCTCCACGGTCCTAGGTTTCTTCTGGTCGAACACGAAGTTGCCCAAGGAGTAGAATATCAGGCCTTCTTTGTAAGCCTCGAACGGCTGAAGCACATGGGGGTGGTGCCCCAGCACCACGTCCGCGCCGGCGTCTATCGCCGCATGCGCCCTTGCCACCTGGGCAGCGTCAGGCATCGCAGCGTATTCGACCCCCCAGTGCACGGAGACTATTACGAAATCGGCCGTCCTTTTGAGCCGGGCGATGTCCTCCGCCATGTAATCAGCGAGCGCCGGCGCGATGCCGGGCTTGAATTCACCGGCCCCGAACGTCTTCCTATCGGTCGTGGACCAGAATATGTCGTGGAAGTCGGAGTAGGCCAAGAAGCCCACCTTAAGGCCGTTAACCTCTATGAGCTTGCCCATCCTGGCGGCCTTGAGGTCTGTCCCTGCGCCTACGTAGGATATGCCCTGCCCGTCCAGATGGGCGAGCGTGTCCAAAAGCGCGGTCTTGCCGTAGTCCATTATGTGGTTGTTCGCCACCGACACTACGTCTATGCCAGCGTCCTTTAAAAGCCCCAGCCTGTCCGGCCTCGTCCTGAACCAGATCCCCTTGCCGGCGAGCCTGCTCCCCTTTTCGCTCACTGAAGTCTCCAGATTGAGGAAGGCTATGTCCGCCGCGGCGAGCACGTCCTTCGATCCTGAGAAGGCCCAGTCCTCTCCCATCCTCCCCAAGGCTTGCGCCACGCCCCTGTCCAGCATGGCATCGCCCGCAGCCGCGACCACAAGCTCGAAGAGCCTGGAATCGCAGGGCCCGGGGCTTGGGCCGTACCCTGACGAAGCACCGAAGGCCGCGAGCAAGAGCGTCGCGGCCGTTAGCACCGATATCGTAAGCCTGAGGGCTCTTCTTGTTATGGCCCTTACTTCCTTTCGAACCTTGAGAACACCTCGTCCACGTAGGCCATGTGCCTGTCGTAGCTGAAGCACTCCTCTAGCTGCTCCTTCGTAATCCTCCCTGAGATCTCGGGGTCCTTCCTGCACAGTTCCATGAACGATAGGCCCTCGTCCCAGGCCTTCATGGCGTTCTTCTGCACCAGGACGTAAGCATCGTCCCTTATCATCCCCGAATCAACCAGCTTTAAAAGGACGGTGCCCGAGAAGACGAGCCCTCCCGTGGACTCGAGGTTCCTGATCATCCTGTCCTTCCTGATTACGAGGCCCTCCATTATCCAAGTGAACTTCCTTATTATGTAATCGGCGAGTATGGTGCTGTCCGGTATTATCACCCTCTCGACG
>Ga0116158_10005840_pt1 | contig 10338 bp, 6 predicted proteins | sample AD_UKC052_MetaG_FD_89883 | JGI IMG/M metagenome (GOLD analysis project Ga0116158, IMG submission 89883) | Active sludge microbial communities of municipal wastewater-treating anaerobic digesters from USA - AD_UKC052_MetaG | ecosystem: Engineered > Bioreactor > Anaerobic > Digestate | place: USA... | reverse complement strand
ATAGAGGGCTTTAACAACAAAATAAAACTAATCAAGCGGAAAGCCTATGGTTTTAACGATATGGAATATTTTACTCTCGTTGTTAAAGAAGCATTTTTTAGCAACTAAATTGGAGAAGATCCATTTTTTTAAAGAGGGTGGGGTATATGTCAGGCAGTAAGGTTAAACTCCTGGTGAACTTTTCTTTGTTTACGGTCGTGGCGGTTTTATTCGTCTTTCTTTCCGCCGGTTTTTATGCCGCTTGCGCTACTGAAGAAGTCGCGGCGGCCGGGGCCCATATTTCATCGGCTACGGCCGAAGTAGCTGCCAGCGCTCATTCGGGCGGCGGCCACAAGGTGACTTACACGGTTCCGCCATTGTTAATGATCCCGTTTGCCGCGCTTCTGCTCGGAATCGCGTTAATGCCTTTTATTAACAAACATTTCTGGGAACATAACTATCCTTACGTGTCTTACGCCCTCGGCGCTTTTGTCGTGTTTTATTATCTTTTCGCCATAGGCGGCAGCGCGGGTACTAAAGTGCTTCATACGGCCCTCGAATACATATCATTTATAGCCTTGATAGGAAGCCTTTTCGTCGTTACGGGCGGCATAGTCATAAAGCTTAAAAACGAAGGCAATCCGGTCATCAATTCGGCCGTCCTTTTCATAGGCTCGATACTCGCCAATATAATAGGAACTACAGGCGCATCCATGCTTTTAATCAGGCCTTTTATCAGAATCAACCATCGCAGAATCAGGCCTTATCTTATAATGTTTTTCATATTCACCATAAGCAACGTAGGCGGCGCGCTTACACCTATCGGCGATCCCCCGCTCTTCCTTGGATATCTTCAGGGCGTTCCGTTTTTCTGGGTAATAGAAAACGTAATCCAGATGTGGGGCGTAGCTTTGTTTTTAATAATAAGCATATTCTTCGCCGTGGATTATTTTTATTTCTCAAAAGATAAAATGCACGGTCTCGAGAAAAAAGCGGCCGCTTTAGCCGGACACGCGGCCGAACATAAATCGGATGAAACGGTTCATGCCGCTGAAAAGAAAGAATCAAAAAAGAAAAAGCACCATAAAAAACACGAGGAAGAAGACGACGGAATACTTCCCGATGAAGATGAAAGCTTAAAATTCAAACTTCTCGGCGTTACCAACTTTCTCTTTTTATTCATTATCCTGGTAGCGGTGTTCCTGCCTACTCCGTGGCGCGAAATTATAATGCTCGGCTGCGCGGTGGCCGCTTATAAATCCACGCCGGCTAAAAACCACATTGAAAACGGCTTTAATTTTGAACCTATCAGAGAAGTCGCCATCCTGTTCGTAGGTATTTTCGCGACCATGATGCCCGCTCTCGACTGGCTCGAAGCCAACGCGGCGAGCCTCGGCATAAGAACTCCAGGCCAGTTTTACTGGGGTTCCGGTGTTTTATCGAGCTTCCTCGATAACGCGCCCACATATCTTAATTTCCTATCCGCGGCTAAAGGTTTGAACGGCGTGGACCATGTTTCAGCCCTGCTCGCCACTCCCGCGCTGTCGCAATACGTTATAGCAATATCGCTGGGTTCGGTTTTCTTCGGCGCCATGACCTATATAGGAAACGGCCCGAACTTTATGGTTAAAAACATTTCCGAACAGATGAACGTTAAAATGCCTTCGTTTTTCGGTTATGTTTTCCTTTACTCGCTGCCCGTTTTAATACCTGTATTCGCTCTCGTATGGGCTATTTTCTTAAGATAAACGGTCCCGAATAAATACGCAGGACAAATAAAAAAGGGATTGCCCGGAAAGTCGATTTTCAGGCAGTCCCTTTTTATTATGACTTTTAATGAACCTATTAATATTATAATAATAAAAATTTCCGAAAAATTTGACAAAAGGGTTTTTAGCGATTATAATTGTTATATACAATAAAAAAATTGGTTTAAAAACTATTTAAATATTTGAAAAGCGTTGCAAATAAAAGAATTTTAATGAACGACATCGTTATTTTTTTATAAACGACCGCAAGGAGATGAATTTTATGCTTAAAAAATTTTCTAGAGCGTTTTTATTCGCGTTTTTACTTAGCCTGTGCTTTTCCGCTTTTAATTTTGCGAACGCGGTGCCTAATGCTAAAAATAATTTCGAACTTTATTTCGGACCGTCCGAAGACCGCGCAAAAACCATAGATAACTTTTTTATCGAATTGATCGATTCGGCTAAAACATCCATCGACGGCGCTTTTTTCGAATTCCGCCTCCAGAGCATAGTGGACGCTTTTATAAGGGCCCACAAACGCGGCGTTAAGATAAGGCTCGTTACCGATACCGATTATTTTTCAAATGAATTCACCTCCGCGCTCGTAAAAGCCGGAATCAAAGTCAAGCCCGACAATGACCGCTCCGCTTTAATGCACAATAAATTCGCCATAGTAGATTCAAATAAAGTATGGACCGGTTCTTATAATTTAACCGATTCGTGCAGTTATAAAAACAACAACAACGCCCTTTGCTTTTATTCAAAAGAATTAGTTGCCATATACCAGAGAGAATTTGACGAAATGTTCGTAGAAGATAAATTCGGTGCGTCGTCGCCTTCTACCGTTGAAGAACAAAAAGCCGAAATATCCATAGGCGGAGAAAAATCCCTCGTAGAAGTATTTTTCGCTCCTGAAGATAAGCCGAACGCTAAAATATACGAATTATTAAGCCAGGCCAAAAAAGAAATATATTTCATGCACTTCGCTTTCACGGCTAATGAAATATCTGACCTGCTCATAGACAAATCCAAAAACGGCGTAAGAGTATCCGGAATTTTCGATTCGAAACTTTACCGTTCCACCGGGCCTTATTCTGAATTTTTTAAGCTCACCAGCGCGGACAGCATAAATATAGTTCTCGCCGATAATCCCGACGGCAAGTTCCACCACAAAGTGTTTATAGTAGATCCCACGCTGCCAGACGGCTTCGTTATAACCGGCTCTGAAAATTCATCCAGCAACGGCGATCGCACTAACGATGAAAACGTTATTGTAATACATAACGATAAAGTCGCCAAGGCTTATTTTACCGAATTCAAAAGACTGTTCGGCAAGTTTTCCACGGCTTACGCTACGTGCGTTAATTTATACTTCAAACCCGAGCAGGATATCGAACATATAAGCATGGTTTTCAATACAAACGGCAAGCCCGTCGATAAAATAGAAATCGGTTATCCCGCCCGCTGGACCCTTACCGGAAACGAAAGCGTGCGCCTTCTTACCATAGATCAAAAGCCCCTTCCGAAGGGTTCGCTTATATTCAACAGAAAAGGCTTCAGCGCGGTTAACTTAAACCTCAAGGCGTTCGGCAAATCCAGCTTCGTGGTATTCGATTTCCAGAAAATGAAGGCGCCTAAAATAAAAGGCGGCTATAATTTATATATTAAATCGGCCGAAAAAACCGAACAGAAAGCGTTTCCTCTTAAAACCCAGCCAGGCATATTCATAGCCGACTCGCTTTCGGGAGACTGCATAACATCGTTCGACGCCATGCTCCAAAAAATGCAGACTTCCTATTCGGAACTGCTCTCCATTCAGGAAAATTCCACCAATCCCGAAATTTTTGAAAAACTCTTCAAAAATTGGCAGGCTAACTATTTTGAAATTAAAGAAGTTCTGCTCACTGACGCTAAAAACCGCAACTACGAAAGAATAGACAGGTTCCTGGCCATATACGCCACGCTCGGCGCCGAAGATAAAACCAAGATGCCAGGCCTGACCGAAGGCCTCGAAAAAATATTCAAAGCCAGCGCGGCTTCCGGCGATGAAGAGGCGGCTAAAAGATTAAAGATGCTTAAATAAGAATAAATACCGATAATTAAGATTTTAAAACTAAAATAAAAACTTCCGGCGGCATAAGGCGCGGCCGGAAGTTTTTATTTTGAATCGATGGCGCTAAACGGGCGTCGGATAATTCCGGTTTAGAGGTTATATTTCAGATACGTCCATCTCCATCGCCACGAAAGAGCATGGCGAGATAGGGCTCAATTTATCTTCCGAGGCCCCGAGGAAACTTTTTCCGAACATATCGTAAATATTGGATTTTACCTGTATCTGCGGAAGCCGGCCCAGAAAGTCTTTTCCGTCGAAGTAGAAGGCGAGCTGTACGGGCGAGGAAAAATCTCCGTCCGGAGTGAAGTCTCCACCGGAAGCGATATAAACCAGGACGGCTTTTTTTCCTCCGAGAAGTTCTTTAATAGATTTTACGGTGTTTTTAAGACGGCCGCCCGGAAATCCGGAGCGCGGAACGGCGTCGAATTCGCCGACGGCGCTTGCGGTTTGCTGAAATTTATATTCCGCCGCGGTTTTTTTATCCGTGTAAGGCCTTAATATAACTCCGTTTTCGATCAAAGGGCACTGATATCCGTTGTTGACCGAACCTTCCGCGTCGAAAAAACAGGTGAAATCGGTATAAGGATCGCACGACTGAATGAAAGAAAAATTTTCTCCGAAAGCTTTTTTGCCGATAAGGCCTGTGAAAAGAGAACTTTTGGTTCCGATCTTCATTCCGTCGAGTTCGGATATTAATTTAGAGTAAATAAGCCCGTCTTCGGATAAAAATACTACGGGCTGGCGGCCCTTCTTTTCAAGCTTCATTTTTTTATTGAACGCCGAGCATACCCTGTCGATCTCTTTTAACGTCTCTTTCTTATCGTATGTTTTGCCGTGAAAATCAACGAAAGCGTCCATTATGTTAGACGATTTTTTTTCTTTTATGAGAAGGCCCAGTTCGAAATATCTGTTTTTATAGCTCAGATCCAGGCCGGCGTTATTGGATATGCGCGCTTCGGATTCGATCATGCACATTTCATGTGAAAAAATGAAATCAGGCCTGCTTTTTCGAAGCTCTGAAACAATGTCCTGCGCTTCGTTTACAAAATCGTCTTCCTTGATGATTTGCGGCAGGTGAACGAAGGATTCCGTCCGGTTCGAAGACGGAGGAAAGGCGTAGGGTATATTTTTTTTAAGCGCTTTTCTGGCTTCCGCCGTGAGTTTCGCTTCATCGCAGTTTCCTATGGCGGAACCTATCCCGATGCTTTTGCCGTTGTAAGCCCTGATGGCGGTTTTAGAAATATCCTTTTTTTTAAGCGATTTGACTTGCGTGTTTTCTATATTTATGATCGAATGTTTCGAGCGTATGAAATATTTTTCTATAATCATCGTTTACCTCAATAAAATTATTACTGGACGTTCATGTTTTTAACGAATGTGTAAGGCCCGCCGAACGATACCGAAAGCGGATATTGCGCCATTTTGCCGCAGCCGCCGCTGACGAATGAATAAATTTTTATTTCGTCTGACAGCCCGCTAATATCGTTGAGCGTTTCGAATACGTTTCCGGTTATGACGGCCACATTCAGCGGCCGGCCTATTTTGCAATCCTTGATTTCGTAAGCGAGCGACGGCGCCAGGGTGAACGTGGGCATGCCGGAACCGTGCTTTAGCTTTTCGACGTATATTCCGTTTTTAACGGTTTTGAAAAGCTCGTCGCGCGTCATATTTCCGGCCTTTATATAAGTATTGGTCATTCTTACGATCGGTTCGAACTCGAAGTTCACGGCGCGGGCGTTTCCGGTTACTTCTTCGTCGAGATCGGCCGCGGTAGCGGCGCTGTGAAGCCGCCCGGAAAGTATTCCTTTTTTTATGAGAAACGTTTCTTTTTTTATATTTCCTTCGTCGTCGAAGGGGGCTTCCTCGCCGTCCGGATGACTTCCGCCGTCGCAGATGGTAAGTATGGGCGCGCCCACTTTTTTTCCTATAGCCCATTCTTTTTTCATGGTTTCGTCGCCGGTCATGAAATCCGCTTCGCTTTTATGGCCGAAGCTTTCGTGCGCGAATATGCCCGCGGTCATTGGAGAAAGTATTACGTTATACCTTCCGGGTTTGACGGGCACCGATTCTTCTATGAACGAAAAGCATTTTTTCAAATAAGAGTTATATTCTTCTTCATGCCCGAAGAGGCTTTTGAAGTCTTTTGCGCATACCTGAAAAGATTCGGGCATCATCTTCTTTTTATACGCCATGTCAAAACTCAAGATGGCTCCACATTTTTGATTGTCGAACTCGACGCGGGCGCCCTGCGACGATACGAATTTTTTTACGACGCGCCTGTCGGAATAAATTGCTCGCCACATTTTAATTTTGCTTTCGGAGTTCAACCTGCCGAAATAGCTTTGAAGGTATTCGTCTTTTTGCGAGTTTTTAATTTTTTCGACCGAATTTTGCGCGTAGTTAATCCTCTTTGCATCGTTAACCTGCATTTTTTTAACGGTTTTGTTTTTTAAAATGCCGGGATTTTTTCTGGCCACGCATGCGAGAGAATCTATTTCGGCCTGCAGCCCTTTTATATTGGTGGTGGCGCTGTAATACCATCTTTCGCCGTCGAAAACACGTATGAAGGCCCCGCTATATTTTCTGGTCCTGTTTTCGTCCAGTTTATTCAGGGTATATGCTATTCTGGTTTCGAAAACATCTTCTATCCTGACGTCGGTATAGAGATTTTTAGGGAATTTAAACATTTTTTCTCCGCCTATCGAATAAAACTTATTAGATTTTTATTTATATCGCTTAAAATTATACCATAAAAATCATCAAAAATCAGCTTTAGCGGAGCTCTTTTTTTATTATTCGTAATTTTTAATCAATATCTGGCTTCCCGAAGCTTCGGCGCCGTCGAGAGCGTAGTTTGTTCCTCCTACTTCCATGAATTTATGGTTTTTATTGTTTTTAGCGCCGGTAAGGTTTATATAATGCGTTCCGGGTATCAGGAGTTTTTTAGACGGGTCCGCGCTGGTATAGCCAGCAGGCATTTTAAAGAGGATTTCCTTCGAATCCTGCCCCCATTCGATATTTGAAGCCGGAATTTCCGGAAGGTCGTTTAAATCTTCCGCCCCCGGCGTTATAGGCTGCGATTTAAGGCTGGGCGCGTTATAATATCTGAAAATAGAATCGGCGGTAGCCAGAGGATCGCTCGACGTGGAAACGGCGTTGGAAGAGGCCGCGGCTTTTAAATTAATTCCGTTTTCGGGCAGGCGCGCTTCTTTATTGAAATAAAGATGCAATACGTCGTAGCACCTGTCGGTTTCCAGCGGGTCCATGAAATTTCCTCCGAGCGGGTTTACCTCTAATTTTGCCGAAACGAGCGTGAGAGCGCCTATATAGGTTATCACTATATCGTCTTTATTTTCGGGAGCGTTTTGCGCGCCGTCTTTGTGCTTTCCGTCCGGGCCTTTTGAATACACGACGCCTTTTTTATAATCCTGTTCGTAACGGTTGCCCCAGGGGTCTTTTAAAGTGTCTATAGTGGCGACGTATTTGCCCTTGAGTTCTTTCATGTATTTATCCTGAACGGTCGTTCCTTCGAGCGAGTTGAATTTTTGAATGGCGTTTACGAGAGTGTCGCAGTCCTGCTTCGCTTTAGTCATCTGAGTGTCTCTTATCATATCGTTGAACTGCGGCAGCGCCACCGCGACCAGTATGCCTATAATGGCTATTACTATCATAAGTTCTATAAGAGAAAAGCCTGACCGGTAATTTTTAAAATTTACGCTCGTCATAATAATCACTCCTTTATTTTATTTTTTTGCGATTTATTTTACGCACTACTTAATTGCATAAGCCGTGCCGTTTTGATTTGATTTTTGAAAACTATTTAAAACATGCGGTTTTGGCTGTGAACCGGCCCGGAAAGGCAGGCGCAAATTTACGCGGCCATTGCAAATTGCGACGCGTTTTTGCAAAACGCGGCTTTTTATCGCATACGCGTGATATTGAATTTATGAGATTTTGAGTTAAAACTGAAATATTTTCCTTGAAAAATATCATAATTTATGGTAAATTCATTATCTAAAATTATGGCCAGAAAAAAAATCATTAAAGAAGAAATTAAACCTGAAATAATTGCGGAAGAGCAATTTAACGTTCTTTGCCGCGACTGCATTAACGATTGCAAACAGAAAGCGGGCGTGGCTATTTTATCATGCCCTCAGAAAATAAAGATAGACGAACAGCTTATGCTGTTTAATAAAAACGGCAAACCCAGAAAGTGGAGGTAATTATCTTGGAAGAAATCAGCATGGAAAAGGCTTACAACCCTAAAAACGTGGAAGAAAAATGGTATAAACTGTGGTGCGAGCGCAATTACTTCAGGGCTAAAACCGGCCCGGAATTCAATAACGCCAACTCTTTTACCATAGTGATACCGCCCCCCAACGTGACGGGCATTCTTCACATGGGCCACGCGCTGAATTCGACGGTCCACGATATAGTCATCCGCTACAATAAAATGAACGGCAAGAACGTTCTATGGCTTCCGGGTACCGATCACGCGGGAATCGCCACACAGAACGTCGTCGAGAAAAAGCTGGCGAAAGAAAAAATAAGAAGGCAGGACCTCGGCCGCGAAAAATTCGTCGAAAAAGTATGGGAATGGAAAAACCAGACGGGTTCCACCATTATAAACCAGCTCAAAAAGCTGGGCGCATCCTGCGACTGGTCGCGCGAGCGCTTCACCATGGACGAAGGGCTGTCCGAAGCCGTAAAAAAAGTATTCGTCGCGCTTTATAAAGAAGGCCTTATTTACCGCGGAGACCGCATAATCAACTGGTGCCCGCGCTGCACCACGGCTCTTTCCAACGACGAGGTCGAATTCCACGATCTGGCCGGAAAACTCTGGCATATTAAATATCCCGTCGTAAAAGAAGCCGGAAGAAACGATATCCCCGATTATATAATAGTGGCCACCACGCGCCCCGAAACCATGCTCGGCGATACCGGCGTTGCCGTTTCGCCCAAAGACGACCGCTATAAGCACATGATAGGCATGAAGGTAAAACTCCCTCTGGTGAACCGCGAAATACCCATAGTCGCCGACGAGTACGTCGATATGTCCTTCGGAACGGGCGCGGTAAAAGTCACTCCGGCTCACGACCCCAACGATTTCGAAATAGGCAGGCGCCACAACCTCGAAAACCTCACGATTATGGACATCCGCGGCGTCATAAACGAAAACGCCAAACCTTACGCCGGAATGAGCAGGTTCGACGCGCGCAAAAAAGTGATAGCCGACCTCGAAGAACAGGGCCTGCTGGTCAAAATCGACGAACATCCGCACGCGGTCGGCCATTGCTACCGCTGCGACACCATAATAGAGCCTTACCTTTCCACGCAGTGGTTCGTCAAAATGAAACCGCTCGCCGAAATAGCCATAGCGGCCGTGCGCGACGGAGAAATAGAGTTCATACCGAAACGCTGGGAAAAAACTTATTTCCACTGGCTCGAAAACGTACGCGACTGGTGCATATCCAGGCAGCTGTGGTGGGGCCACCGCATACCGGTATGGTTCTGCGAAGACTGCGGCGCGGTGAACGTTTCCGAAACGGTAGCGGTTAAATGCGAAAAATGTTCTTCCACAAATCTCAGGCAGGAGGAGGACGTTCTCGATACATGGTTTTCTTCTTCCCTGTGGCCGTTTTCGACTCTAGGCTGGCCCGAAAAAACCGACGATCTCAACACTTTTTATCCAACTAGCGTTCTGATAACGGGTTTCGATATAATATACCTGTGGGTCGCGCGCATGATAATGATGGGCAAGAAGTTTATGGGCAAGATCCCATTCAGCAAAGTGTATTTCACCATGCTCGTCCGCGACGAGAAGGGCGAAAAAATGAGCAAATCAAAAGGCAACGCCATCGATCCTCTCGAAATAATCCAGAGCTACGGCACCGACGCGCTCAGATTCACCCTTGCCGCGCAATCGACCACTACGGCCGATCTCAACCTTTCGATCAGCTCGATCGAAGGCTACCGCAATTTCGCGAATAAAATATGGAACGCCGCCCGTTTTTCGCTTATGAATCTCGACGGCTTCGATTCCAATAAAATATCGGCCATAAAGAAGCTCAGCGATCTGGAACTGGAGCTGCCCGATAAATATATGCTCTTAAAGCTCGAAGAGCTTATTAAAACGGTAAGAAAAAATATCGACGAATATGAATTTTCTCACGCAGCCATGGCCGTTTATGAGTTTATATGGTCCGAGCTGTGCGACTGGTATATAGAAATAATCAAACCCCGCTTTTATTCCAAAGAAGAAGGCGACAGGTCGAAAATAGCCGCCAGCGCCGTTTTAAATTATATATTCGTGGAAACCATGAAGATAGCGCATCCTTTCATGCCGTTTATAACTGAGGAAATTTACTCTTCTTTCGCAAAACTTCCGTGCGAAAAGGAATCGCTCATGCTTTCGAGCTATCCGAGCGCCGAAAGTTTCGCCGCCAGGACCGGATTTAATATGTCCGAAGAAGAAAAGAAAAACGTTTACGCGTCGTT
>Ga0116158_10005838_pt1 | contig 10339 bp, 7 predicted proteins | sample AD_UKC052_MetaG_FD_89883 | JGI IMG/M metagenome (GOLD analysis project Ga0116158, IMG submission 89883) | Active sludge microbial communities of municipal wastewater-treating anaerobic digesters from USA - AD_UKC052_MetaG | ecosystem: Engineered > Bioreactor > Anaerobic > Digestate | place: USA... | reverse complement strand
TTATGGTAGAATAAGCATCCTTGCTTGTTGATTGGTTTATAGTTATTAGTTATTGGTAGAAGAAAAAATACCAATAACCATTAACCATTAACCATTAACCATTAACCATTAACCATTAACCATTAACCGATAGCTGATAGCTGATAGCTGAAAGCCGACAGCTAATAGCCGACAGCTAATAGCCGACAGCTACTCTCTGGATTCTTCACTGCGTTCAGAATGACCGTTATTCTGTCATGCTATCAACGAAGTTGATGGTATGACTTTGATTTTTACTTTTGTAAAGTTTCTTGAACTTTGCGAAAGTTATCAAATACTTTTCACTATTTAGACAAATTGGAAATATAAAAAGATGTTTTATAATGTAAAATATTAAAGAAAATATTTTAATTTTGCTAATAAAAATGTATTATTCTTTTTATAAAATTATGCAATGTTTTCAAGGTCAAATAGAATTAAAAAGCAGTAAAATTCTTTCTCTCAAGAATCAAGCAGGAATTGTAAAAATTCTTTCAAATGGAAAAATAATTGAATATAAGAATTGTTGGGCTTTTCCCGGTTTCGTTGACCATCATTGTCATTTGTTAGCATTGGGGACACGCCAAATGCAAATCAATCTGTTCGGTTTAAAAAGCTTAAAAGAATGCTTAAATGTTGTTAAAAGTAAAATTAGGAATCAAAACGATTGGATACGCGGCTGGGGCTGGAATCAGGAGCTATGGAACAATAAAGATTTCCCTACTAAAAATGTTCTTGATGAAATATTTCCAAACTCTCCAGTGTATTTATCAAGAGTAGATGGGCACGCGGCTTGGGTAAATTCCGCAGCTCTAAAAATTGCAAACATTACCAAAGATACTCCAAATTTAAAAGGCGGAGCAATTTTAAAAGATGAAAAAGGTGAACCAAACGGAATATTAATCGACAATGCAATGCAACTTGTTAAACATTTGATTCCGGAGCTTAGCTATTTGCAGAAGAAAAAAGCTGTTTCGATTGCAATAAGTGAATTAGTGAAAAGTGGTATAACTCAGATAAGAAATATGGATTTATCATTAGAACAATTCAACCTTTTGGAAGAATTGGAAAATGAAGGCAGCTTGCCTATAAAAGTAAATTCATATTTAATTGCTCAGGAAGATGAATACTTGCAGTACAACATTATTCCTAATAAAAATGAAAGAAAGATGCACCACGTAGTTGGAATAAAACTATATGCTGATGGTGCTCTTGGCTCTCGCGGGGCTGCGTTGCTTGAGGATTACTCTGACGAGCAGAATCAAAAAGGGCTTCTGTTGCTTAGCGATGAAGAGCTATATACTAAAGCAATCACAGGATTAGATAAAGGTCTCGATATTGCTATCCATTCTATTGGTGATGCTGCCTGCCGACAGGTCCTTCAACTTTTTAAACGGTTATTTGATGAAAAAAGAGTTGGTACTAATCAGGAATTGAGCATAGAACATGCTCAAAACTTAATGCAGGAAGATATGCACTTTTTTTCCGAATATCCAATAACTGCTTCTGTTCAGCCAGTCCATTGCACTTCTGATGCTCCAATGGCTTTAAAACGGCTCGGAGCAAGATGTAAAAATGCTTACAGATGGAAAAGTATAATTTCCAAAGGTGCAAATTTTTGTTCCGGCTCTGATTTCCCTATAGAATCACACTCCGTTTTGCTGGGGCTTGATGCTCTTACCAGAAGAGTGCCTTTCAATCAAAATGTAGCATTTTATCCAGATGAAATAATTTCGATTGAAGAAGCGATTAAAAGCTATACTTCTGAACAGGATAGCAATCCTTTTGAACCGGGTAAAAATGCTGACTTTGTGATACTTAACCAGAACATTACTAATATACCATTAGAAAATATTAAGGAAACTGAAATTGTTGCAACTGTTTGTAACGGAAATTTAGTATATTCATCAAAATGATAATAAGTGGCTCTCATAATTAAGTATGCCAGTCATTTTTGGTGAAATGAATTATATTAATAGCCCACTCTAAAAAGTGTCATACCAGTGGATACGGGTATCAATAAACCACGTTGGAAGTGGATTTCCGATTACTCGGAAATGATATATCATTGTTTTTAAGTGGTATCATTAATTATTAATTCCCATATATGAAATCGTAATAATCTAATTCCATAATGGGCATTGGGATTCCATTATTTTTTACTCTAAATATGAAATGTTCTAGCTCAGGGCTGATTACATCTTTTGCTTCTACACCAAAAATTGAAGTAATTAATGCAGCAAAGCTAAGAAATGGTGTTTTCGGAAGTTCAATAAATTCTACATCTTCATCTGTAAGAATCCCAGCTTCCTTTTTCGCAAGCTCAATAGCAAAGTCCAAACCACCAATTTCATCAACAAGTCCCAGATTTTTTGCTTTTTCTCCTAAATAAACTCTTCCTTGAGCAATTTTCTCAACATTATCGAAATTCATTTTCCTGCCATCAGCCACCATTTGCACAAATTCCTGATAATGAGATTTAATACTTTGTTCAAACTGACTTTTTTCATCATCTGAAAGATTACGGACTGGCAAACCAAGTCCAATCAGAGGTAGCCCCCAGGAATATCCTAAATCAGCATATTTACCTTTTTTCACAAAATCAATAGAAATGCCTAAAGAATCCTTCATACCTTTGTCGTAAATCCAAGATGAAATTACACCAATTGATGCTGTAATAGTTACAGGAGTGGAAACAATTTTGGTCGCATCCATCGAAAGCCAGTAACCACCAGAAGCAGCAAGCATACCTTGCGAAACAATTATTGGTTTCTTACTTTTATACTCTCTAACAACTTGGGCGATATAATCAGAAGCCATACCATCACCACCGGGCGAATCCACTCTTAGAACTATAGCATTAATATTTGAGTTTTCTGCTGCAAATTTTAAATCCTCAACAAGTTTTCTAGCTTTTATTCCACCGTCCATTGCACAATCTCCAATAGCATATATAATTGCTATATTTTTCTTTGGCTCGCTCCATTTGTTATCGAAAGGTTTTGGCTCTTCTATTAATTCTTTTATACTAACAAAATCATTTTTAAATTTACTATCATATTCATTCATTATTTTTTCGACATAGCTCCATCTACCAATTTTATCAATCAATCCCTTTTCTAAAGCAAGTTTTGGATTTAGAAAAATTTTGTTGTTTAAAATATCGTCAAATTCTGCAAAACTAAGATGACGGGACTTGCTAATCTCTTCTTTTGTATGTTCATACCAGCCATCAACAATTTCCTGCCGTTGTTCTCTATCTGCATCAGACATTTTTTCTCTTGAAAAATTTTCAACTGCCGACTTATATTTAAAATATCTAAGTTCTTCAAATCCAATGTCAATTTTTGAGAGAAGATTTTTATAAAAACTCCTGCCCATTATAAATCCTTCAAAAACAATATTACCAATCGGGTCCATAATAATTTTATCAGCAATTGATGCAAAATAGTATCCTTGTATTCCCAATCTGTCAATAAAAATATAAACTTGCTTTCCGCTTTGCTTAAAATCCTTTAGTTTTTCACGAATCTCATAAAGCATTTCGATATTATTACTAATTCCGGAAGTATTAATCACTATTCCTTTAATCTTTTCACTTTTCTTTGCTATATCAATTGATTTTAGAACTTTAAAAAGTGTATTAGATTTATCAAAAAATGCAATTTTCTGATATTTGATGCTTCCACCTAAATCAAGTTTTAAGTATTTACTTGCTTCTTCAAAATCAAAAATTGTTCTGTCGATTGCACCAAATCTAATCATATAGGAATTAAAATCATATTTTTGTTCGGTATTAAAAGACGAAATGCTTCCAATACCAAATTTCCCAAAGCTTAGTTCAATACCTGCTATTAGTGATTTATCCTTAAAATATCTTCCGTTAAGACGAATACCATCAATACATTCCCATGAAGCACCAGCAGACCAGCCAGCATCGCTTATTTTTTGGTCATTAAAAATACTTCCATCAACAAAAAGAGTAAGTGGATAATTGGCAAATGGACGAACTCCAAAATCAACCACAGACTCAGTTTCAGGAAAATCAAGTGAATAAGTTTGATGGAAACCAAGAGAAAAATATTTATTTGGTCTGATTAATCCGCCCCATTTGAATATATTACTTCTGCCAAAATGCGATTTATCACCACCAATAAAACCATAACCAAGCCCAAGTGAAAACACTCTTGAACCAAATGATAAAGACAACCGGTAATCCTTAATTGAGTAACTGCCGTCTTTTATCATTAAGATTGCTGAGCCGGAATGGGAATTTCCACTGAAAATCCCCCATCTGTCAAAATTTTTTAATTCGCTTTGTTTTTCAGAAGCTACAATCATCATATCAGCATCGTGTAAATATGACGTCATAGCTGGATTATCGAATCCATATAATCCAAATTTATAAGCACCGGGAGCAGCCATCTGAAAATCTGACAATTCATAGTATGACAAAAAGCTTCGCTGAGCTAACGCTATACTACTCAAAGCAAAAAACAATACAAAAAAAGATTTAATAGTTTTCATAACTTTTCTTGAATAAATTAGAAATACTTACTTAAAATAATTAAATATTTTGTAACTAACTAATAAATTTTACTTCTATTGTCGTACTATCAGTTTTCAAGTCACTATCAACAAGTTGATAGTATGACTTCCACTTTTATCATGTTATAAGTTTGCTGCTCTTATGACTGAAAAAATTTTCTTAGTTAATAAACTGGAATTAAAATGTAATTATATTTTTACATATTCGTTTACACAATACAGATTTTAATGGTTTAATATTTTTTAATAAATAAATGAGAATAATATTCAGGATAAAATATAATTTACAAAATAGAAAAAAGTTAATTTGCTTGTTATTTATAATTTTTATTCTTTTTGATGGAATAAAATCATTTGCTCTTGAGATATTAACACTTGAAGAAGCAGTAAATATCGGATTAAAAAATAATTATGCTATCCAATTAAGTAAAAATGAGTTACAAATATCACAGGAAAACAATACTTATGGCAATTCAGATATGTTGCCTAGTATTAATTTAAATGCAGGAACAGATTTTTCTTTCAAAAACAATTACTATGAATACTCAAATGACAGCACAAGCAATACAGCATCAGCATCGCTTAAGAACTATAACCTTGGATTAGCACTTAACTGGACATTATTTGATGGCTTTAAAATGTTTACTACCAAGCAAAAACTTGAAGAAATTGAGAAAGCCGGTGAAATTAATTATAAAATTCAAGTGCAGCAAAGTATTGCTGAAATTATTGATGCTTACTATGATATTGTTAAACAAAAACAACTTTTAAATAATTTCAGAGAAATCAAGGAACTTTCAAAAGAAAGGATGGTTATTGGCGAAACCAGATTTAATGCCGGATTATCGGCAAAGAATGAATTTCTACAAGCCCAGATTGATTTTAATACACAATCTCAAAATGAAATTCAGCAGTTATATGTAATAGCTCAAGCTAAAAGAAAGTTAAATCAAATAATTAACAGAGAAATTTCAACTGAATTTGATGTAATTGATTCTGTCTCTTATTCCAATATCGACAGTGTTTTTGCAGAAAAAAAAATATTTGATTCAAATCCTACTATCCAGGTTTTGAAAAAGCAAATTGAAATATCAAAGTTAATTACAAGTGAATACGAATCATTAAATCTCCCATCGGTTAATCTCAATGCCGGTTATGGCTTAAATCTTTCTGACAATTCAACTGGATTTACAAGATTAAACCGAAGTATCGGACCAAATGTAGGCGTTAATCTTTCTTTTCCGATTTTTGAAGGAGGAAATACTTCAAGGCAAATATCAATTTCTAAAATAAATATACTTTCTGCTGAGCTGCAACTTGAATCTGCTAAAAAGGATATTAGGTATCAATTCCTAAATTTATTAGATTTAATAAGAACAAATTTAAAAATGTTAGAAATTGAAAATTCAACAAAAAACTCAGCTAAAGAAAATCTTTTCCTTGCTATGGAACGATTGAAACTTGCACAAACAACAGCAATAGAAGTTCGCGATGCCCAGCTTTCTTATGAAAATTCGTTAACGAGACTTTGTTCTATAAATAACAATTTAAAATTAGCAGAAACACATTTGAAATTGCTTATGGGAGAACTTTGATTAAATTAAAAAAACAATGAAATTATTCAATTATTTATAAAAGAAGTTTTATAAGCAGCTATGAAAACATTTACTTACATATTGATTACAATTACTTTATTCCTCATTTCCTGTGGCGAAGACGACCCTGTTTACCCAAAACCTGATATTCCTGACAGTTTGAAATTTGTTGTTCCAAAGTATATTTACAATGGTTCTACATTTGCTTTTGTTTACAATGACAAATTAATCAAAACAAAAGTTTTGGATATTGAATGTTTCGAAGCTGAACAAGGAATAGTTCTTGAAGAACAGGCAACAAGAGCCGGAATAAGCACCGATTCTGCATTAACTCTCGGTATAAAAGCAAAAGAGCTTGCTGATTCATTGATTTTGGGAAAAGAAATTAAAATAATTAGGGATAGCACCCATGTTGATTATGATTCATGGGGACGGCTCTATCGTTACGTTGAAGTTGATGGAAAGAGATTTGATTCTATTATGATTGAACGTAATTTAATTGTAGTTTTTAAATAAATTTAGAATCACATTCGCCTCATCGTTTCTTATTTCGTAGTCTTGTCATTCTAAATCCCAAAATGAAGTAAGAACTTTATTGAAATAGAGATGACATCACTAAATACATCATTCTGAAGGATGTCAGAATCCAGCTTTATAATCAACACACGGGTTAACCCGTGTGTTGATTGAAAATGTTGTTCAATTTTTAGTCCGTAGTAATTTTCTAACAACTAATGACGAAAGATAAATAACTAAAACCTCTATTTTCATTCTGATTAAGGAAAATCAAGATGGATTCTGGCATACGCCAGAATAACAAGGTCCGGTATCATTTGTAAAAAATATAGCTCTGATTTAAAAAATGTTATAAATCAGAATTTAAAGAAAAATTAGTAATTTTGTTTTTTTTATAGAATTTAATATTTTCTTTATTTATAAAGTAAAAAATATGAATATTGCAGTTTTAGGGGCAGGAGGTTGGGGAACAGCTATTGCAGCTCTCCTTTCAGAAAATAACCATAATGTAACGCTATGGGCTTTCGAAGATGATGTTGTAAACGAAATAAACATCGAACATACAAATAAAAGATTCCTACCTCAAAAAGACATTCCTCAAAGCATTAAAGCTACCAACGACTTAAATGAGATTGAAAAAAATGAATTTATTGTTTTGGCTATTCCAACTCAACATATACGTTCAGTTGTTTCTAAAATAAATTTAAAGAACAAAATCATTATAAATTTAGCAAAGGGAATTGAACAAAAGTCACTTTTAAGAGTTTCTGAATTGCTCATACAATCTACCGGGATATCACCAGAGCAATATACAATAATTACTGGTCCAAGCCACGCTGAAGAAGTAGCAAAGCAGATACCTACAACTGTTGTTGCTGCTTCAGAGCATAACCAATATGAAAAGCAAATAGTTGATATTTTTACTACTTCATATTTTAGGATTTACAGCAGTTTAGATGTAGTTGGATGTGAAATTGGTGGTTCCTTAAAAAACGTAATTGCTATTGCTGCCGGAATTATTGATGGATTGAACTTTGGCGACAATACAAAAGCTGCTCTTATTACACGCGGTTTAGCTGAGATTTCCCGACTCGGTATTGCTCTTGGAGCAAATCCAATAACATTTTCCGGCTTAAGTGGTCTGGGAGATTTATACGTTACTTGCAGCAGCAAACACAGCAGGAACCGATTTGTAGGCGAGCAAATAGGCAAAGGCAAAACTCTATCTGAAATCACAAGTCAAATGAAAATGATTGCAGAAGGTGTTTCTACCGCAGAATCTGCCTTCTCATTAAGTCAAAAGCATAATGTCGAAATGCCCATTACTGAGCAGGTTTATAATATTTTGTTCAATGGATTAGACCCACTCGAAGCTATCCAAATGCTTATGACAAGGCAGTCAAAACGTGAGTGGTGGTGGTAATACTTTTTCTCTATAATTTTTATTGAAACATTTTTTTCATCTTATTCCTATAACACTATGATTTTTAAAGATATAAAAATGAGAACCATCGGCGAGCAGCTAAAGAAACCCAAAGGTATTGTTGGCAGGTTCTATATTTCTAAATTAATGAAGAAAAGCAACCAGATTGTTTATGATGCTATGCTCGAACAATTAGAGTTGAATCAAAATGATAAAATATTTGAAATCGGTTATGGAAATGGACTTGGAGTAAATATGATTGCCACAAATTTTGATTGCTTAATTGAAGGAGTTGATTTTTCCAAGCTAATGTATAATGAGGCAAGAAAAAGAAATAAAGAGCATATTGAAAACAAAAAAGTAAAATTATACTATGGCGATTTTCTTAAATACAATTTACCTGAAAATTGTTACGATAAAATCTATTGCCTTAATGTAGTTTATTTCTGGGACGACTTGAAAATTCCATTTTCAAAAATAAGGAATGGATTGAAGCAAGGAGGAATTTTTTGTATGTATATGAACCATCGTGATTTGCTAAATAAAATGGAATTTACTAAAGATGATATTTTTAATAAACGAACTATTGAGCAAGTAATAAATAATTTAGAAGAAAGCTGTTTTAAAGACATTAGTTTTAAAACTCAATATGGATATTATATTAAATGCAGGAAATAAGAAAGTAAATATATAAAAGAAATAATTATGAAAATTGAAAAAATGAAAAATTTGATTGGAAAACATATTTCTATCAAATATAAGGGCAGAACAGAATTAATTATGGGTTTGTTAATTGATTTTAATGAGAAATGGGCTTTATTGAAATATAACGTTGTCGATTATGTTATTGATGGTTACATTATGCTAAAAGTTAAAAAAATTAAAAAGATAATCAGAAATGAAAATAATGAATTTACTGAAAAAGTTCTTTTAGCTAAAGGATTACAAATAACGAATAATGATAAATATCCATTAATTAATTTTAATGACACTTTAAAGTTTATTTCTGAAAAATTCGGTGTTATCCATATTGAAATAAAAGATGAAAATGTCTGCAATATTGGACGATTTTTATATGCGAACGAAAAGGAAATAACCATTCAGGAAATTGGAACTCGTGCTGAATGGATTGAAAATGAAACTTTCAAATTTAAGGATGTTTGGTTGTTTGAATTTGATACAGACTACTGCAATTCTTTGGTTTTATATAATAAGATATACGAATAATATCAGAACTCCTTACTTCTCGTAATTCTTTATTTCGCAATAAAAATAGTTCTGAAAAAAAAAATAATATAAACAAAAAGCAAACTCATAACTCCCAAATAAATTTGGGAGTTACTCTAAGAATTAGAGTATCACCATAATTTATTATGGTGATTTTACTAGCAGTAAGAAAAATGCTTGGTTTTTTTACTAAATAAATCTTTCAATTAAGTAAAATTGGGAGAGTTAGAGATTAAATGGAGATGACATAACGAAAAGTGTGATTCTGATGGATCTTAGAATCTATCTTATTATTCTTGAGCTTCAATTCAATATTTACTAATTCACGGATGCATTTGGGCTTGCCCAAATGTTACAAGTGAGCAAGCTCACTTGCTTTCCAAGTTGGATTCTGGCATAAGCCAGAATGACAAAACTGAGAAATAACAAACTACTCTGTTTTATTTTTCCTAATTAATTTATTCAACTTTTTAAATTGCAAAAATTATGTTAATTTTGCTTAACTTAATTAATTCTATTAAGTTTATGTTTATTCATTTTAAAAATGGAAAATATCAATGGGTTTATTCGATAAACTGAAGAAAAAAGTAACGCAAGTTGTTCAATCTACTACCGAGGCAATCAGCGAGGCAGTGCAATCTACTACCGAGGCAATCAGCGAAGCAGTGCAATCTACTACTGAAGCATTAGGTTTTAACAAAATAAAAGAAGGGCTTGAAAAAACTAGGAAGAGTTTTGTTGAAAAAATTCAGTTTGTTCTTGGAGTCGGCAGAAAAATTGACGACAATTTGCTGAATGAGTTAGAAGAAGTATTAATTACTGCTGATATTGGTGTTGCAACAACAGAAAAAATTATTGAAAATCTTCGCATTAGGGTAAAGAAAGAAGGACACGAAAACTCCGAAGATGTTTATGAACTACTAAAAGAAGAAATACACAGCATCTTAATCGAATCTTCTTCTGCAAATAATGATGCAACTTATTTTATTGACGAGCAAAACAAGCCCAAAAC
>Ga0116158_10005835_pt1 | contig 10345 bp, 7 predicted proteins | sample AD_UKC052_MetaG_FD_89883 | JGI IMG/M metagenome (GOLD analysis project Ga0116158, IMG submission 89883) | Active sludge microbial communities of municipal wastewater-treating anaerobic digesters from USA - AD_UKC052_MetaG | ecosystem: Engineered > Bioreactor > Anaerobic > Digestate | place: USA... | reverse complement strand
TGTGCCGGTCGAAAATATCGAAGTGCTCACCCGCTATGGTGGCGAGGACGCCCTGGTCGAACTCGACAAACTGGGCGGTGCAGCGTGGCAGGCCAGGAAGGCCCGGGTCAAGCAGCGCATCAAGGACATCGCCAACCATCTCCTCAAGGTGGCGGCGCAGCGCGCGATCCGTGAAAGCGATCCGCTGCAGGCGCCGGCCGGCCTGTTTGACGAATTCTGCGCCCGCTTTGCATATGCCGAGACCGAGGACCAGCAGCGCGCCGATACCCTCGAGCCAGCCCTTCCACTGCGCCCAGGACTCGCGCCGGGCCGAGACCGCGTGCAGGGGGATCGGCTCCTTCTCGGCGAAGCCGCGGTACAGCAGCTCGAGGCCGAGCTTGTGGTGCTCGGGGTCCGCGGCGATGCGCCCCAGGCCGTCGAGCAGCGCGCCGACGACCGCGTCGCGGGTCGCCTGCACCGTGCGGTCCTCGGCGTGCGTGCGCGGCAGCGCCGACAGCAACACGGCGCTGACACACACCGTCGGCAGGCTGTACTCGAGGCGGCCGGGGTAATGACGCGGCTCGATCGGGCACACGCGATAATACGGGTAGCCGTCGATCAGCCGGTTCAGGACGTCCTCCGGCAGCGGGTTCAGGGCCGCGAGTCCGGAGTCGAGCACGCTGCCGATGTCGGCGTGACCGCGGCCGGTGGTGCGCAGCATCCCGAGCAGCTGGCCGCGGCCCATCGCCTGCAGGGCCTCGTCGGCGCTGCCGCTGAACAGGTTCAGCTGATCGGTGGACCGCCCGCCCGCGCCGAGGATCACGCGCGCCGTCTCGAAGCTGCCCGAGCCGTCCTTGCCGATGTAGATCGGCTGGGCGCCGATCTGCTCGATCGTGTCGAGGCGCACCGGTCGACGCACGAGCAGGTGCACCGCGCTGTCGCTGACGGCCGCGACCATGCGCAGCTCGGCCTGCCTGGCCAGTTGCGGCGAGATCTTGCACATCCATCCGCCGAACTGCTCGAGCTCGTCGGCCTCGGGCAGCGCCATCTGGCTGGCGCGGTACGCCTCCGCCGCGACGTCGTACTGCACCAGCGCGACGTCGAGGCTGCCCTCGAGCAGGCGCTTGATGTTCTCACACGAGCCCTTGGTCGACTCCACCGCCAGATGCACCGGTTCGCCGCGCGCCTCGAGGTCGGCCGCCAGCGCGAGGCCCAGCACGTGGAAGTCGCCGCCCTTGCTGCCGGTGCCGACGCGGATCGGATCCGCGGCCGCCGACGCGGGGCCCAGGGTCACGCCGAAGGTCAGGCCCAGCATCAAGCTGGCCTTGAGGACATGTCTCATGAGCCCTGTCCGGTGAGCACCAAAAGGCCGGCCGCGTCGGCGAGCGACTGGCCGGGCCCGGGGTTGACCAGCATGCCGGGCTCACCGGTGAGCGCGAGGCCCAGCACGGTGACCGGCAGCCCGGCGGGGTCGGCCTCGACCAGCAGGCAAGCGTCGCGGAAGCTCTTGCCGCGGAGTTCGGCCGGGATGGGCCAGGTCTGGACGCGCAGGCCACCGCGCAGCAGCGCGAGCATGAAGCGAAACACCGCGAGGTCGAGGCAGGCGTGCGCGAGCAGGGCGGCGCGCAGGAAGCCGGGATAAAAGATCGTGGACACGCCGAGGCCGGCGAACTCGTGGGTGGCCTCGGGGTCCTCGACGGCGACGAGGATGCGCGGCGGCTGACCGGCGCAGGCGCGGTGGACCGCGGTGCAGGCCAGGCGCGAGAAGGCATCGGTCTCGCCGCGGCCGCGCTGCGGCAGCACGATGATCGAGCGCGCCGTGGCGACCTCGACCGTACGCGCGAGCTGCTCGGCGAAGGGCTCGACGCCGTCGCTGACCGAGGCCGCCAGGTACTCCACCGGGCCCCGCGAGCGCGGCCCGGCGAGCGTCGCCTCGACCTCCGCCGCCGGCGAGCTGCCGAGCAGGGTCAAGCTCGGGACACCGAGATCTTGCAGGGCCCGCACCAGGCCGAGCGCGTCGGGGGCCCAATTGACGATGATGATGCGCCCGAGGCCGTCGCTTTGCCCTGGCGGGGTGCCGTCCATCGCGGCGCGACGATGCCGCCCGGCGGCGTCCGGTGTCAAGGTCGGCGCGGGGTGCCTGCGAGCGGGCGGCACGGCGGCGCGAGCGTGCTAATGTCCGCGCGCGTCGCCTCGCGGCGCGAGGCCTGCTTGACCGCCGACCCGCTCTTTTTGGCGCTGATCGCCCTGGTGTCGCTGCTGCTGAGCTACATCGGCGCGACCGTCGGTCTGGTGCTCGGGCAGCTGCGGGTGGCGCTGCTGGTTTATGCGCTCGGCAGCGCCACGCTCGGCACCGCGACCAGCCTGGCGATCTCGACCGCGGGCACGCTGGTCGGCACGCTGCGGCACGCGATCGACGGCCGCGTGCAGCTGAAGTTGTTGCTGAGCGTCGGCCTGCCCTCGGCCACGGCCGCGTTCTTCAGCGCCCGCTACGCGCAGCTCGTCGACCAGCGCCTGCTCAAGCTGGCGATCGCCGGCACGCTGATCCTCACCGGCCTCGGCATGCTGCTGCCGCGTCGTCCGCGAGCCGAGGACGCGCCGCCGCCGAGGATCCCGCCGATGCTCGCGGAGGTCGCGGTCGGCACGGTGCTCGGCGCGGTCTCGGGGCTCATCGGCCTGCTGCTCGGCTCGCTGCGCTTGCCGGCGATGATCCGCTACGCCAGGATCGCGACCCCGACGGCGATCGGCACCAACATGGCGATCGGCACCCTCACTGGTTTGTCCGCCGGCGTGGCGACCTTCCTCGAGGGACAGATCGATCCCGTATCATTCGCCGTCGTCGCCCCGACCACCGTGCTCGGCGCGCACTTCGGCGCCCGCAAGACCGGCCAGCTCGCGCCCGAGACCCTGACCCGCGTGATCGCCTGGGTGCTCGCCGCGACCGGCGTCCTGATGCTCGCCGAGGACCTGATCAAGCGGTGGCTCGCGCCATGAATCATCAACCTGTCCTTGCGGACAGCCCATTGCGGAGCCGCGCGACCTTCCTCGCGTGGGCCGGCGCCGCCCTGCCCCGCGCCTTCCCCGGCCCCCAGCTGCCGATCGCCGCGTTGCAGGCCGCCTGGGCCCTCGCCGGGGTCGAGATCGCCGCGCGCCTCGCCCTCGCCTGCGCGCGCGAGCGGCTGGTCGCCGGTGCGCTCGCGGGCGATGCCCTGTGCGATGCGGTGGTGCTGCTGCGCCCCGCCGGTCGCCCGCCCCTGCGCGTGCCCTTGCGGTGTCGCGGCAGCTTCGGCCTGCACCGCCCCGACCTCGAGGCCGCGCGCGAACCGGCCCTCGCCGACCCGCTTGTGCTGCTCGCCGTGCTCGCGCCGGACCTGGCTCTTGGGCCAGGTAATCTTCGACGCATCGCCGGCGAGCTGGCCGACAGTCGGTTTCACCTGGCGATCGCCCGCGCGGTCGCCGAGCTGCGTGTGCGGGCCCGCCTCGCCGGTCACGCCTGGCCGGCCCCGCTGGACCCGGAGAACCTGGTGATCGCCGGCCACCCGTGGCATCCGATGTGCAAGACCCGCCTCGGCCTGCACCTGCACGAGGTCCTGCGCTTCGCGCCCGAGGGCCTCGCGGCGGCCGAGGTCCACGCGGTCGAGCTCGCACTGCCGCTGGCCTGGTCCTCGTCTGACTTTTCGGCCATGTCCCGGCAGATCTTCGGAGCCGCGCCCGCCGGCTGGCTGCGGCTGCCCACGCACGCGCTGCAGCGCCGCCGACTGCCGCAGCTGCTCGGCGCCTGGTGGGGCCAGGGCGTGCGCCCGGCGAACATCGCTCCGCGGCCCGCGCGGGCGCTGCTGAGCCTGCGAACGGTCGCCCTCGACGACCTGCACATCAAGCTCTCGGCCGCCCTGCACACGACCAGCGCGGCCCGTCAGGTCTCGCCGATGAGCGCGCAGAACGGGCCCGAGCTCGGCGCCCTGCTGGCGCGCATCGCCGCCGCGGACCCGCAGACCGCCCGCGGCTTGCAGCTACAAGCCGAGCCCGCGGCGGCCGGCATCGACCCGCGCTCGAGCCTCGGTGCGCTCGCCGGGCAGCTCGGGGTGATCCTTCGCCACGACCTGGTCGCGCCCGCGCGCGCGCTCGCCCGCGCGGCCGGCCAGAACGGCGAGCCCGAGGTCTGGGTGTGCGCCGCGCTCGGCGAGCGCTGGCCGGGCGAGACTACGGAGCTGCATGTCCCTTCGAACATGTCCTCTGCGCCAGCCGCACCTGTCCGCCAGGACAGCGCGCTGGAGACCTCGCCGCTGCTGCTGCACCGCCGCGAGGGCGACCTCCTGCTGCGCGCGATCACGTCCGCCTATGCGTCCCCGGCCGCGGCCCTGCGCCACTACGTCGAATTGCTGGTCCCGCCCGCCCTGCGCCTGTGCACCGCGCACGGCGTCGCCCTCGAGCTGCACCTGCAAAACACCCTGGTCGTGCATCAGCGCGGCCGCCTGTGCGGCTTCATCGCCCGCGACCTCGGCGGTGTCCGCCTGCACCGCGGCCGTTTGCTCGCGGCCGGCCACCACCCCGCCCTGGCGCCCGGGTCTTTCACCGTGACCGACGACCTCGGCGAGCTGCAGACCAAGCTCGCGCACACCCTGCTGCATGCCCACCTCGGCAGCGTGTTCGCATGGGCGGCCGATGCCCTCGGGGCCGACGAGGCGGCGTTGTGGGAGCACACACGGGCGGTCCTGAGCGCCGCGCTGACCGCCTGGACCGCCGCCGAGCCGCAGCTGGGAGGGGCCTGCGAGGCAGACCGGGCGGTGTTCCTGGCGCCGAGGGTGCGGGCCAAGGCGCTCCTGCGCATGCGCATCGACGAGCGGGTCAGCGACTATTTGTACACCGAGGTCGACAGCCCGTTCGGCCCCTGAGCGGAGGAGCGGCCACGGCCGACGAGCGGAAGATTGAGCCGGCGTGCGCGCCCGGGCTATGCTCCGCGGCCCTGATGCATCGCGCCGTGCCCCCCGCCTCCCTCGTCTTTGCCCTCCCCGAGTACAGCGGCATGCAGCAGCAGCTGTGCGCGGCCGGCCACGAGGCGGGCGAGCTGCAGATCGAGGCCTTCCCGGACGGCGAGCGCTACATGCGGATCGCCAGCGAGGTCGACGGCCGTGATGTGGTGCTGATCGGCGGCACGATCTCCGACGCCGCGACCTTGATGCTGTTCGACCTCGGCTGCGCGCTGGTCCGCTACGGCGCGCGGCGCTTGACGCTGCTGGTCCCCTACTACGGCTACGCGACCATGGAGCGGGCCGTGCATCGCGGCGAGGTCGTCACCGCCAAGACCCGCGCCGTGCTGCTCTCGGCGATCCCCCCGGCCTGTTACGGCAATCGCATCCTCCTGCTCGACCTGCACGCCGAGGGCATCCCGCACTACTTCGAGGGCGGCCTGACCGCGTTCCACGTGTACGCCAAGCCGGTGCTGCGCGAGGTCATCACGCGCCTCGGCGGCAACGATTTCGTGCTCGCCTGCACCGATGCGGGGCGCGCCAAGTGGGTCGAGTCGCTCGCCAACGACGTCGGCGTCACCGCGGCCTTCGTGTTCAAGCGCCGCCTCAGCGGCGACCGCACCGAGGTCAGCGCCCTCGACGCCCAGGTCCAGGGCAAGCGCGTGGTCGTCTATGACGACATGATCCGCACCGGCGGCTCGCTGCTCGGAGCCGCCCGCGCCTATCACCAGGCCGGCGCGACCAGCCTCGCCGCCGTCACCACCCACGGCCTGTTCCCCGGGGATTCTCTGAAGAAGATCCAGGACTCGGGATTGTTCACCGCCATCGTCTGCACCGACAGCCACCCGCGCGCGCTCGAGCTCGCGGCCCAGGGCCTCGAGGTCGTGCCGGTGGGCCAGCTGTTCCTGCCCTTCCTCTGACCTGTCCGAAAGGCCATCTCCATGCAGCTCGTCAAGGTCGCCGCCGCCGCGCTCAACCAGATCCCCCTCGACTGGGACGGCAACCAGGCCCGCATCGTGCGTGCGATCCGGGCCGGTCGTGAGGCGGGCGCCGCCCTGATCCTCCTGCCGGAGCTGTGCATCCCCGGCTACGGCTGCGAGGACGCGTTTCAGAGCCGCGGGGTCACGCTCGAGTCCTGGCGCATCCTGCAAGAGATCTTGCCGGAGACGGCCGGCATCGCGGTCGCGCTCGGCCTGCCGATCATGCACCGCGGCGTGCTCTACAACGCGGCCTGCCTGGTGGTCGACGGCGCGATCGTCGGTCTGGTGGCCAAGCGCTTCCTGGCCGGTGACGGGGTCCACTACGAGCCGCGCTGGTTCAAGCCCTGGCCGGCCGGCAAGCACATCCAGTGGAAGCACGACGGCAAGAGCTACCCGCTCGGCGACCTGCTGTTCGAGGTCGGCGGCCTGCGCATCGGCTTCGAGATCTGCGAGGACGCGTGGGTGCCCGGCCGACCCGGCCCCGAGCTCGCGGCCCAGGGCGTCGATATCATCCTCAATCCGAGCGCGAGTCACTTCGCGTTCGGCAAGCACGAGGTCCGCAAGCAGATCGTCGTCGACGCCTCGCGCACCTTCGGCGCGAGCTACGTCTATACCAACCTGATCGGCAACGAGGCCGGCCGCGTGATCTACGACGGCGAGGCCCTGATCGCCTCCGCCGGCAAGCTGATCGCCGAGGGCCCGCGCTTCGGCTTCGACGACGTGTACCTCACCGTCGCCACGATCGACATCGACCACGTGCGCATGAGCCACAGCCGCACGACCTTCACCCCCGCCGTCGACGACAGCCAGCGCGCCGTCATCCACGCCCAGGTGCAGCTGCCCTTCGTGCCCTACACCGCCGCGCCGCCGAGCAAGGGCACCGTGTGGCCCGACCCCAGGTTCGAGAAGCAAGAGGAGTTCACCCGCGCGGTCGCCCTCGGCCTGTTCGACTATCTGCGCAAGAGCCGGTCGCGCGGCTTCGTGGTCTCGCTGAGCGGCGGCGCCGACTCGGCCGCGATCACCTACCTGATCGCCGCGATGGTCGACCTCGCGTGCCAGGAGCTCGGCCTCGCCGCCACCTGCGAGCGCCTCGGACAGCCGCTCGCCGACAGCCCGCGCGCGCTGGTCCGCCAGCTGCTGGTCTGCGTCTATCAGGCGACCGCAAACAGCGGCCCCGTGACCCAAAACGCCGCGCGCACCGTCGCCGAGGCGGTCGGCGCCGAGTTTTTGGTCTTCGACGTCGAGCCGCTGGTCCAGGGTTATCGCAGCACCGTGGAGAAGGCGATCGGCCGCGAGCTGAGCTGGGAGCGCGACGACATCGCGTTGCAGAACATCCAGGCCCGCGTGCGCGCCCCGGGCGTGTGGATGATCGCCAACCTGCGCGGCGCGCTGCTGCTGGCGACCAGCAATCGCAGCGAGGCCGCGGTCGGCTACGCGACGATGGACGGCGACACCTGCGGCGGCCTCTCGCCGATCGCGGGCATCGACAAGGCCTTCCTGCGCGAGTGGCTGAGCTGGGTCGAGACCACCGGCCCGGCCGGCCTGGCCCCGCTGCCGGCGCTGCACGTCGTGAATGTGCAACAGCCGACGGCCGAGCTGCGCCCGGCCGAGCAGGCCCAGACCGACGAGGCCGACCTGATGCCCTACCCGCTGCTCGACGCGATCGAGCGCGCGGCGATCCGCGACAAGCGCAGCCCGCAGGAGTGCCTCAACGTGCTCGCGGCCCGCTTCCCCCAGTACGACCGCCCGCAGCTGATCGTGTGGGTCAAGCGCTTCTTCCGGTTATGGAGCCGCAACCAGTGGAAGCGCGAGCGCTATGCGCCCTCGTTTCATCTCGACGATCAGAACCTCGACCCCAAGACCTGGTGTCGGTTCCCGATCCTCTCGGGTGGCTTCGAACACGAGCTCGCGCGCCTGGCTTAGATCCGGGCCGTGCGCTTGCGGGCGTTTTGCCGGAATTTGCCTTACGAGGTCGGGTGCATGCGAGGGCCGCTCAGTCCTCGCGCTGCTGCTTCGCTTCGCTCGCAACAGCGCTGCGGATTCGCGGCCCTCGCATGCACCCGACCTCGCACGGAAAGTCCGTGAAGCGCGCCTTCGCCGGCCTGGTCGCGCTTCGATGACGTCGTGGCCGGAGGGCCATCGTCGAGGATGAGGCGGGCACGCCCGTCTCATCCTCGACCCTCCCGTACAACAACCCCGGCTCAGGGATGTGTCGTGTCCGCATGCTGGCCCGTCGAGGATGAGCCGGGCACGCCCGTCTCATCCTCGACCTCCCGCACAGCGACAACAACTGAGAACACCCCGGGCACCCGGATCACCGAACACGCCCCATCACGTAAGCCGGGGTAGTTGCGCGGGGTGTCGAGGCTGAGGCGGGCGTGCCCGTCTCAGCCTCGACTCGGCCATCCCGGCCCGCACGCCATCGAAGCGCGACTGAACCGGCGCACGCGCGCATCACGGACTTTCCGTGCGAGGTCTGGCGTGCACGAAGGACGCGAATCCGCAGCGCTGGTGCGAGCGAAGCGACGCGCCAGCGCGAGGACTGAGCGGCCCTCGTGCACGCCAGACCTCGTAAGGCAAACTCCGGCAATACGCCCACATGCGCACGGCCATCCGCACGCATGCGCACGGCCCCGATTCACGGCTCATCGACCGGCACGGCGACGCTACGCCGCACCATATCGACCCGCCGCCACAGCGCCTCCATCAGCTCGGGCACGCCCTCGCCGGTCAGCGCGGAGATCGGGAACAGCGGGATGCCCTGGGCACGCAGCGCCTTGCGCAGCGGCACGAGCAGCTCCTGGCCCTCGGGCGTGTCGATCTTGTTGATGGCGACGACGCGTGGGCGACCCTCGAACATCGCGCCGTAGTTCTTGAGCTCGTGCTCGAGCGCGGCGAGGTCCTTCAGCGGGTCGCGACCGTCGCCGAAGTCGTGGGCGAGCAGGTGCAGAAGCACGCGGGTGCGCTCGAGGTGGCGCAGGAACTCGAGGCCGAGGCCCTTGCCCTCGCTCGCGCCGCGGATCAGGCCCGGCACGTCGGCGACCACCAGCGAGCGCTCGTCGGGCAGCGCGGCGACGCCGAGCTGCGGGACCAGCGTCGTGAACGGATAATCGCCGACCTTCGGCCGCGCGCGTGAGATGGCCCGGATGAAGGTCGACTTGCCGACGTTCGGGAAGCCGACGATGCCCACGTCCGCCATCAGCTTGAGCTCGAGGCGCAGCCAGAAGGCCTCGCCCGGGATGCCCGGCTCGGCGTAGTCCGGCGCGCGGTTGGTCGAGGTCCGGAAGTGCACGTTGCCACGCCCGCCACGACCGCCGCGAGCGATCACCAGTTGCTGCCCGGGGACCGTCAGGTCGCCGAGCATCTCGCCCGGCTGGACCGGCAGTTCGCCGTCGGACCGGCGTCGAGCGCTCGGCGCGTCGGCGAGCAAGGGCGTCGGCATGGCGTCGTCGTCCTCGCCGTCGTCGGTCCAGGTCACCCCGCCGACGTTCTCCATGCCGTCGCTGTCGTCGAGCTCGGCGAGCCATGGCGGGCGCTCACCGGGTTCGCCGGCGATGCCTTCCATGAACACCATGGTGCCGACCGGGACGCGCACGAGCAGGTCGTCGCCGCTGAGGCCGGTCATCTTGTTGGGCCCGCCCTTGCGGCCCGACACGGCCGTGAAGTGCTGGCGGAACTTGAGGTCGAGCAGCGTGGTTAAATGGTCGTGAGCGACGAAGATGATGTCTCCGCCGCTACCGCCGTCACCGCCGGCGGGACCGCCGTCGGGGACGTATTTCTCGCGCCGCCAGCCGACCAGGCCGTCACCGCCATTACCAGCGCGGACGACGATGCGAACCTGGTCGACGAAGCGCATGCCGGCCTACTCGGCCGCCGCGGCGACGTCGGCCGCAGCTTCGTTGGCCACCGGGTCGATGGCCACGAAGGCGCGGCGCTCGAAGCCACGCTTGTAGAAGCGGACCGTGCCGTCGACCAGGGCGAAGAGGGTGTAATCCTTGCCGGTGCCGACGTTCGGCCCGGCGTGGAAGGAGCTGCCGACCTGCCGGATGAGGATGTTGCCGGCGCGAACCGTCTCCCCACCGAACTTCTTGACGCCACGTCGCTGGGACTTGGAGTCGCGGCCGTTCTTGATTGAACCTTGACCTTTTTTATGTGCCATCGTCGTGTCTCCCGGGCGCCGACATGTCCGTCAGGACAGGTCTGAGCGACCTCGGTAACTCAGCCGTGAATCGCCGTGATCTTGATTTCGGTGTAGGCCTGGCGGTGGCCCTGCTTCTTGCGGTAGTTGGTCCGCTTGCGAAACTTGTAGACGACGATCTTCGTGCCGCGCCCGTGGCTGACGATCTCGCCGGTGACCTTGGCGCCCGCGACCAGCGGGGTGCCGATCTGGACGGTGTCGCCCTGGCCGACCAGGAGCAC
>Ga0116158_10005822_pt1 | contig 10366 bp, 5 predicted proteins | sample AD_UKC052_MetaG_FD_89883 | JGI IMG/M metagenome (GOLD analysis project Ga0116158, IMG submission 89883) | Active sludge microbial communities of municipal wastewater-treating anaerobic digesters from USA - AD_UKC052_MetaG | ecosystem: Engineered > Bioreactor > Anaerobic > Digestate | place: USA... | reverse complement strand
TACATCCGAGCGAAAGTCTACCCATGACCCATAGCTATCATCGGCAAGATTCCTTGAGGCGGTAACGCGAATGATCGTCCAGTCCATCGTCTGCTGGCCGCAGCTCATCCAGGCCCAGTGCTCAGACATGTTCTCTAGGAGCGGTTTTAGCTTCGCGACAGAGTTGATCTTGGCTGTACGGCAGTCCTCCAGCTTATTGTCGGGGAAGTCGGCAATCACGCATACGGCCTTGATATGCCCCGGAGCGCTACCGGCAGACGCGGATCCACTGCCCACCTGGAGTAGGGAGAATAGCAACAACAAGAGTATGAGGCTCTTCCTATGACCGGTCCACAAAGAGATCACCCTTCCTCTCGCCCCATGTTTTGCCTCTACCATCGAAGGTCATTGGTCCCCCACTGTGGCCACGCCAGCATCTATCTTCTTGTCTATCATCTCAGTGGTGAACGGGATGTACACAGCCCAGGCGGCCCAAGAATTGCGCTCAAGTCATCCTCGATTCGTCGCTTATCCTGGCTGTGGTGCCACAGAGCCGAAGCCTATTCTCGGCGGAGTATCCTGAGAATCACCCGATAACCAGGTCATCCAACCATTTGCGGACTAGTTCCCTAACCATCGCCGCTACCTTTGCGTGCCCCATACTGCGTATCGATTTCGGGCGGCCCAAAGGGCGGGCGTGCCTGGCGTCATCTCCCGACAAAGCCGGGCAGTTAATGTTTGCACGCAGTACTGCTTCGTCCTTCTTGCTGAGGTACTTGTCAAAGCTTACTCCTCTAGACTCGCAGTTGTGCGTGACTATCTCATAGATCTTGTACAGGTCGAAGTAGGCAAGGTAATCTCCTTCGAAGTACCTCAAGACCTCGGCGACATCTTCACTGTGGCTTGCCATGTTGACCCATGAATGGACCTTGTTGCAAGCTGGCCCTTCTTCCGTTCCGTCGGCGCGGACAACACTTGTGCAGCATCTTGCGCGAACCCTCGCTGTGGCTGTCCCCGATGCGTACGCTATGGACTGTTGACTTCCATCTGGGTGCTCATGGATGACTTTGTCGACCGTTACGTTACTATGATCGTCGAATAGCACTCTAGCCGCTCCGTTAATCCTCCTGACAAGAGTAATGGCACAGTCCCAGACCGCCCCCGGCGAATCAAGCGACTCGAACTCCACTGACTGGAGAATGTACTTGCCGTCGACCTTGCGGACAGCAAACCGATCATCGCCAGAGAGCAGCAGCAACATGTCCAGGTCGATTCCGGACCCTGAAAGAGCAATCTTCCATCTGCTCATCTGCTCCACCTCCTCTCCGTGGGCCAGTATCAACGGTGCATGGAACACGGGCCGATGAGGTTCTTCGGCTCCTTCCCGCAGTCTGCAGGTGAACCAGGCGCACGCGTCTCTCGCAGTCAATATCCCCGTGCGCGATCTGCCGTTACACTTCTCATACTCAGCACTGCTAGACAAGAGTGATCGGTATTGTACTCGAAGACAAGTCGACAGCGAGTTCTGGCGGCAACTCCGGGGCCCACCGCAGCAAAGCCTAGCGGTCAGCAGCACGGTCAACTCGTCACCGACGCTAGTCGCCAGGACCACGTTCAGGCTATGGCCACTCAACGGTTCAAGCTAGGTGCTGCTTCGCGAACCGCCCTCATAGTCTCGCCAGCAAATCGCACAGTGCCAACCCCGGCGTCATTCAGGTGCTTCGAAACACCGTCGTACGTGTCCATCAAGACAGATGTCAGTCGACCAATGCTTTGAGCAGCGCATCTCGCGCATCCAAGTAGTACACAACCGTCAAGCGAGCTGCGAGATCGTCTGACATCTCGTTCACCTGCCGCCGGCACGAGACTGGAACAAGAAGAGTCTGGACGCCTCTCTCCGCCGCGAGTTCAGCTATGTCTACAGCGTTGTGAAGAGGCTCGAGGGAGCCTCCAATAGTCAGTCCTCCAACGACCGCCAGTCCACCCCTGAGGCTTTTCTGAAGAATCGCGCTGCATAACGCCAGAAGAGCGGGTACGCCAAGAGAGGCGCCTCGATTGGAGGCATCCATCGCTCGAACCTGCACCACAAGCTCTCTCTGCTTTGGGTCCCGGTCGCCGACAAGCTGACGATTCTGGGATATCAAGTTCTGGTATGCTGCGGTAATGCTTTCGCGAAGCGGCGCCGGCGCTTGGATATTCGCAAGCCGGAATCCAGATCCGGGTGTGTCGTTCACTTCTATCCGATAGAGACCGCTTCCGTTATCGAGACCGCCAGGACTGATCGCCCATACATGCCCAGGCGGAAGCGGATCCGGCCCAACAGTGCTGTCACTATGGAGTTCGGGTGTAGCGACAAACTGCTCGACCGAGTCAAGGCCGACTCTGTAGCTAAACGTGGTGTTGCGAAACTCCGCGGAGCCGATTCTTTTCTGCTGCTCCTTGACTCTCCGCCGGCACTCCAGCGCCAGTCGGATTGCCCACTCAACGTCAGAATCCGAGATTTCCGCATCAGGTGAAGGGTGAACAAGCTTGAGCAGTCCGCTGGCAGTCTTCAGAGCTGCATTCGTATCCCGCCCACTAAGGGCCGATCCCAGCGACACCCGCTCCACTATCCTCGACACGCGGCTGTGCATCCGAAGCCTCGCCCAGCACTCGCTCAGGAAATCGCTGACCAGTCCATAGTGGTCGGTAAAGAGCGTTCGGTCCATCTTTGGAATATCCCAGCCTGGTAGGTAAGCATGGATCCTGTCCATGAACGCCGTGTCATCACGCATCTCGGGCGGCAGCGGCCCGAACAAGTGCCCGATCCGCTGCTGGTGCTCTACATCGACGTCGAAGTTCCCAACAATAACGATGCATCCCTCTGCCCTAATACTCTCACGGCCCCGGCTGAACTCTCCGCTCTCCATGTACCCTTTCAGAATATTGACGCCGTCCTTCTGGTCAAAGCTGATACCGCTTACCTCATCAAAACACACCACATCGTACTGGCACACAAGCCCGCGCTGCCCGTTCGAGTTGTTAACGAACATCCGGGCCACAGTAGCCTTGCCTCCACTTACCAGATGAGAGTAAGGACTTATCTGCTGAAACAGATGGCTCTTGCCAGTGCCTCGTGGGCCGAGCTCGACGACATTGTAGTTTCGTTCGACAAACGGAACCATTCTCATTAGCATAGCGTCGCGCGCCCTCGGTGAGAGGGCACTCGGCTCAAGACCAATACTGCGTATGAGGAGTTCCTTCCATTCCTCTGTCGTAAACATCTCGCGACCGCGAGACAAATCGGCGAGCACATCTCTTTTGCTGAGCTGTATCGGTCGTAAGCTAGTCACGCCGAAGGGCCGGCCATTCTTCTGGAGCGCAATGGAGGAGTCGTACTCCAATTCGACTTCCGCGTAGAACCCGCCGGTCAACATGCGTTGGTGAGTGTTCACGATCTCCGGCGAGACGCGCACATTGTTCAGGCGAAGGCTTGGCAGGGTAGCCAGATAGCTATCAGTGTTCTGATCCAAACGCGCGGTAACCAGGTCGATCACCCTAACCGAACCACGTTCGCGCGCGTTCGACTTGAAGAGTTCCTCCTCTCCGGCGCGAACCACGCGGTCACGCAACTGCCTCTCAACGATCTTGAGGCCCTCTTCTATCTCGGCATCATCCGTGGTAGCACAGTAACGCCCGAGCAAGAACTCGCCAACATACGTGGGAACAGCGTACTGCCCTTTGAACATGCGGGCAAGATCCTTTCGAACGATGAGACCATCGAAGGCCTCTGCAGCCACCCTATCTAGGCGATCGAGTTCCAATTTAGCCATTCCCTCCTCCATCGCCACCGATAACGGTCGGGCGCTGAGCGATGACTCTATCTGGCCGATCTGGGGCGCATGCTACCGCCACGACGGCACAACCCTCGAGGGAATCATCAGAACAGAGAAGGGAGACTTCGCCGCTCAATCCAACTGGCTTTGGCTCTTCAGCCACACTAGAGCCGGGGTCAGCTGGCCTTGTTCGGAGATCGACCATGAGCTCCTCGGTTGCCCCTGACAGAATCATCCTGCATCTCAACCCGGTCCACTTGAGATCTTCGAACCGAACTGTAATGCCGACGTTCGGCGAGGTTACGACCAATTCCGGGACCACGACCTCCTGAGGGCTGATCCCTCCATGTTCGTATTCCTTACCAGCAACGAAGCACTTGATCCCCGGGGCAACCGCTATGCGTACCTCTGGATCCCAAAACCACGGAACGGTCATGCAGTCCACTACAGCCCCTAGTTTAAGGCGAGCTGCTCGCCCCTTGCGAATCTCGGCAGTAGGTTGAGGCAGACTGAAGGTTGGTAGACCCCCAGGCACTAGGAGCCAGCCGTGATCGGTGATGACCCGCGCCTTGCGCCACCCGGCATCCAGCAACGCCCTCACACGAACCAGTACCTGCCTGAGCTCGTCGTGCACCCTGTGGGCAAGGCGCCAGCCTTCGATGTGGCCGATTTCGTCCACCCTGCCGCATTCCGTCCAGACCGCTCCCTTAGGATCGCCGATTTCGTGCTCTCCAAGAACCACAGAACCCGATTCTGCTAGGAGGTTTCGCAGGACTTGTGCGTTTACCTGAGTGCCCTGGACTGTTACTGGCGCGAGCTCCGGCCCACCGAACAGATCCGCAGCCACAGGAGAAGCGGCAGGCTTGCCGGTGCCAGTGACCGACGGCAGCGGTGCGAACCGGTAGGCGATATCGCACGACAGGCCCTCTGTCTCGAACATGCCTTTGAGGACGTAAGCAAGGTCCATGCGTAAACCGTCAGCAAAGACGAATGCGACTCCCTTTTCGGACTCCGGGGGCTGCCTTTCTTGCTGAGGCGGAGAGCTCTGCCACGCTGACTGAAAGGATTCGCACAGACCCCGTAACCATGGGACGTACAGAACCCTGAGGGCTCCCACCAAGGCCTCCCTATCCTCGTTTTCACGCACGGCCGACAGAGCTCGCAGGGCCGCCCAATCTGCCTTCCATCCTCCTGACGAGTATCGAGCAGCGATATCCGATACGGTGCCGCCGTACAGGGGTTCAGCCACTACTTTGCGTAGAACCGAAAGATGGCCGATGGCAAAGGCCAGCGGACTTCTGCCAAGTTGTGCCCATACCCAGTCTCGCCTATGGCGATGCTGCTCCTCCAGGCGGTCAACCTCGCGACACGCATCCGCAATGGATCCGTGTGGCAATCGCATGAGAGCTGATCGCAGGCATGACTCCTCGAATTCGTTGTCCTGGGGCCAAGCCTCACTCGACACTCTCTCAAACAGCTCCAGATTTCGCCCTGTCTCGTGTGGCTTTGCCTTCCTCAAAAGGTCAGGAATCCTCGAGTAGTTCGCCGGCGCTTCCCGAAACCGGTCCCATATCATCTCCCACGGACCCTGGCCCCCGCCGAGCTTCCTGGCGGCAGTGATCTCTCCGTCGCCGACCGGGTCCAAGCTAAGCTCATGGCGGCATTGATCAGCGAATGCATCCCATTCCTCAGGCGATAGCCTAGCTCTCTCACCATCCGGATCGTTCATCCACAGGAGAACCTGCTTTGTGATGTCGGGTGCTAGAAGAGCGTTGAAGAAGTCTGCCCGGAGCGGCGCCTTGACGCGTAGGACGTCTGCTTGCTCATCAAGCAGAGCAACCGCCGCTCGACTGAGCGCCTCGCTGGTCTGCGAGTCGGACGCTACAGGAATACCGAGCCCGCCTGCACTGGATTGAAGGAAGGCCGACAGAGTCCAATCCCGACCGTTCCTCTGGCTCCAGATTGTGCCAAGATGCTGGAACCCCGCAAGAGCCTTCAACTCCTCCGGGCAATCTTCAACAGCCCTCAAGCTTGATCGAGAATAGCCTGGAAGATAGACGACAGGAACCACATCCTCGCCCCATTTGGCTTCAGCGAGTTTGCGGGCGAGCATACAGCGAATCCAAATAGCCGGCCCTGTCAGTGTAGCGGGATCATAGGGCCCGAGGGTGAGAACAGGAATCCTCTCACCGAGGCGCGGAGCTACATCGGTCCATTCACGGGCCTCATCTGTCCAGATCAGAGCCACCGGGGCAACTACGTCATTGCTGTTGTACGCGGATGCAGATCTGACGGCTCCTACCAGTGCATCGAGAAACGTGTCGCTCACTTGCCAGCACTCCTCGCGTCCTGCTTCTCCTTGAGCGTTAGGTGACGGTCGTTTATCCTTTCAGAGCCATCTGGATTTCGGCCTCGGTCCTTGCCCCAGCTGACCGTTACCTTGCTGCGCAAAACACCTGCAGTCACGAAAGGACGAATATTCAGCCGCACACCGTTATTCAGGTCTGGGTCCCATCCGATGGGCTGCTCGGCAATAGGTTTCCACCTCACATAGATATCGTAGGGCGTCTCCCCAACCGATATCAGCTCTAGACGCTTCTTCAGGTCTTCCGCAGCCTCGATTCTTGCATCGGCCCCCGGCACTTCGTCCGCCGCTTCCTTCCTTTGCTTTGCGATCCATGCTCCGAGATAAGAGTATATCAGCTTGTCCAGCTTTGCCCGGTCAAGGGTGTGGTAGTTGACCAACGCAGAGAAGCCGTCTTTCCGTCCGTCCCAGATGTGCCAGATGAAAGGCCGGTTGTGAAACAGCTTGGCATGCTGCTCGAAGAAGCCGTCTCTGAGCCAAGCTTCAAGGCCCTTGCCGCCGTATCCGACCGAGGCCAGCAGAGTCTCCTCCGCTGCCATGCTCCAATCGGATCCATAGGCCGCGGCAAGCAGGGCACGAAGCCTGTCAACAGCCGAAGACTTCCCCAGCACAGCCGGCAAGCACACTATCCCATCCGAATCTGCAAACGGAGTCAACTCATCCTCTTCCGGCTGCTCAGGCCACCTGTACCCCAGAAGCCTAGCTACTGCAACCTGTAGAGGAGCAGCGCTGCCATTCGCGTTTCCCTTGAACAGCCACTGAGTCGGATCGTCGCTGTGAGGTTCGGGAAGCGGGCCGGCCTTCTCAGCTTCGGCCTGCCAGTATTCCAGATCGAACGGCACTTTCACCAGCGTGGCATTGGTAACACTGAGCTTCTGATCTATGATGCGGACTGATTTCCCAAACTCGGGAGAACTGCAGAAAGCCCATATGGCGGGAAGGTGGGAAGGGTCCCTGGGGATGATCACAGCTGTGTTATTGTCGAAGAGTCCGCCAGTGTAAAGCGTAACCGCAAGACCAGTCATCTGGCTGACGGCGATTCCACGCTTGCCCCACGCAGATCGCCCTCGTACGTATGCCCCGGAATCTCCGACGAGTGTACCCCGACCGTCCTCCCAGAACAGCAGGTGCTCCCGCCCAGCGTAGCTAACCGACTCCGCTACAGTGCTCTGGTGAGGTTGCCAACCTCGCAAGAGGCATGGCATTTCCCAAAAGTGCCGACCATAGCGGACATAATCCCCGCTCTGAATCCCTGCGTACGCATCAGCACACACAGCAAGCATCGCGCTGGTGGGGATCTTGGCCAGTATCACTCTGCCATCAGGGTTATTGAGCTGCGCCGACTGGTTCAGTATCAGACCTTCGCCAGATATGAGCATGCTGGCCTTCTCTTCCGGTCGCTGCGAGCAAGACGTATCCAGTCCGAGGAACGCTGAGTCCTGATTCGGCGATCTGTCTGCAAAGACCAGAAGGGCGACCTTCACTACTTCCCCGGTAATCGTCTCAAAAGCGCGGGCCCCAAGGCGCGCAACCACAAGCCAACGCTGCTGCCTGAGGAGCGCAGAGCGAAACGCCTTATCAGTAGTGAGAAACAGCCAGTTCTGTGGATTGACAAGGGCGTAGTAGCCGCCCGGGATAGTGAATGCCCGGCAGCGTTCAACGAAACAAGTTGCCAGGTCCTTCTTGGCCTTGGGAAACTGGCTTGAGCAATAGTCTTTCAGGAAGTCGCTTTGCTTGCACCGCAATACGAACGGCGGATTCGTGACTGCCAGATGGTACTTCCCGGTTAGTATCTTGAATGCCCTCAAGGCGCCCCTGGCGAACTCCCCGAAAACCTTTGCAACCGGGTCGGCGACATTACGCTCGCGCGCCAAAGCCTGCTCCAGATGGCGCAGGGCCTCGTCTGAGTCCACGGAGAACAAAGTCCCGGATGAAACGACGTTCACTGGATCCACTAGGCTTCCAAGCTCTTGAGCATTGGAGAAGAGCTCATGGAGTCTAGCTAAAGCATCTGCAAGCCAAGTGTTCCCGTTGGCAATCTCTCTCCATTCGTCCAGGGAAGCACCGAGCGGCAGGCCGCAGCAAGCAACGTTCGGAATGGGTAGGGTGTCGTGAATAGGGCAGCCAGCCTTCCATGCTGCCATAGCCATCGCAAATGCGGCTATCTGGACACAACGCGCGTCGAGCTCAAGGCCGAACAGATTGTCTTGGAGGGCACCGGCAGCAGCCTCAGATGGCGATTCTCCCTCTTCCACCCGCATCCGCCGCAACATCTGGAACGCTTCAGCAAGAAAGTGGCCACTTCCGCAGCACGGATCGATCACGCGTACCTTTGCAGCGCGATCCGGCCATGTAGAGAAGTCGTGCTGGACCTCAGGGCGATAGTAGCACCATTCTGCCCTCATAGGGCTATCGGGGTGTACAGACAGCCACCAGGCGCCGAGCGTGTTCTGGAGAAGGAACTGGACCATATAGCGCTCAGTAAATAATTGGGTCACCGCAGGAATGTCATCTGCTGAGTATGCCTTATTCGCCGACTGCGCTTCTTCTTTTCTCTTCGCCTGCCAGAACTGATAGGTCCAGCCGAGCCCATCGTCGGATGTGAACACCTCAACAGGGAGACTCTCCAGAAGCCCTTCCAGCCGAAGTCGATCTTCGATAGGGAGTCGAACCTCCAGTAGCGGATCGTCCTGAGGGAATATCCCTGGAAGCATGCGCGCGGCAAATCGCGAAGCGACAGTCCATCGATCAGACTCTCCCGCGCTTCGAGCCAGTTCGGCACATTCCTCCAGAGTAACAGGAACACAGTAATCCGGATGAATGAGAAAATCGTTCTCTGCGAGGAAGCGGGCAAAGAGCATCCGGTGCCAGTGCTCGTATGCACAGGCATGCTTCAAAGCTTCAGGAGACCCAAGACGGCGTTCTACGGCCCTGAGCTGCACCCGCAGACGACGCTCTTCAGCAGACATGGTCGGCCACGGTCCTTGCTCGGCCACAGCCAGCATCTCGAGAGCCTTCTGAGCTGCGTTTTCCGCCAACTCGCGCGCTTGGATTATGGCCTTCTCCAGCTGGTCCCCAGCGAGAGTAGACAGAGTACTCATGGCAACACCACAGGCCTCCCTTCTCTGATGATCTTCAGTGCACCCGCCCTGACCTCATCTAGATATGCGTCAAGCTCTTCCTCAGAGTCGATCGTCGCCGGTTCTAGGATGAGACGCTGAGCAGCCGGCTTTGCCGCCCTCACAGCATCAAGTAGAGCCTGCGTAATGCGTTCAGCCACCGCCGCAGTCTTGTCCTCCCAGGCATCAAGGGGAGTTCTCTGAAGTTGGTGCAACAGGTCTTCGTCCGTGTCGAGCTTGAGTGAAGGAACCGGCCCGAGGCCCCGACGCTCTCGGATCTCTTGCTGCCTGTCGGCAGGGAGGCGACTCCAATTCCCGTTTTCGAGCAAATCTGTCATCTTGTCGTCATAGGCTGCCAGGTGCCGGTCCCTTGCTTCCTTCAGCGCGTTTCGCAGCGCCCCTGCCACTGTGGATAGAAGTGGAGGTACCGGATTCGGTTCGGCTAGTAGGCTCCGGTTCTCAAGTATGGCGCTGGCATCCGCGGCTATTTCCTCACAGACAGACAAGTCAATTGCCTGCCTAAGCAGCGACAGCAGCAGATCCCATTTCGGCATCCTCTGTCGTGCTTTCTCTCTGGCCCGACTCCACGCATGGTAATCTTCACGTAACCGTGCACGTGCCTCGTATACACCAGCAAGGCGCTCGTTGCCCGAGAGATCCATCAGGCCATTGATGTAGCCTGCCTGTGGCCTCACTGGAAGCGGAGCCTCACCACCCGCGGCCTCCGCAAGGTCTTTCATCTTGTTGAGGAGCTGGGATACCGCGTCTCCCTCTTCACCTAGCCGGAAAGGCACGCCGAGGTCCTGGAGGAGCCTCCGGATTTCTGTCCGTTCCTCTAGCGTAATGATCCTTTGCTCAGCACGGAACTCAGCCTGCTGTATCGCCGTGCCGGTAAGCTCAGACAGCTTGGCCGACTGGCTCTTGTACGTGGATCGCAGATATCCGGCAGCGGTTAACGCCAGCAAGGCAGCATCCACCGCATCGCGAGGCCAGCCATATGGAGGAGACTCGAAATACCGGCGAACATCGTTCCCTTGCTTTCCTGAGACCCCGACATAGGTCAACACTTCTTTGCATACGGGATGCTG
>Ga0116158_10005820_pt1 | contig 10367 bp, 7 predicted proteins | sample AD_UKC052_MetaG_FD_89883 | JGI IMG/M metagenome (GOLD analysis project Ga0116158, IMG submission 89883) | Active sludge microbial communities of municipal wastewater-treating anaerobic digesters from USA - AD_UKC052_MetaG | ecosystem: Engineered > Bioreactor > Anaerobic > Digestate | place: USA... | reverse complement strand
TAGGAATTTTTCTATTATGGACAGGTCTGGCTTTTTACCAAGATTGGATGAACGATTCGATCTTATCGCAACGGGTAGTTCAATTGTTTCCATTGCCAAAATCTTCCGCACTATTGATATTGATTACCGGAATTATTGGAGGATTATTGGGTGGAATGGCAAGTAAGACAGGAGATTTGTTTAGACGATTTTTTATCCATGAATAACCTCGGACTGAAGTCCGAGGCTGCGGTTAGGAAAAAGCAGCATTTGAGGTATGGTAGCCTCGGAATCAGTCCGAGGAAAAAAAAGGAAAATTAGCATTGAGACACGCTAAAAAGGCTTAGCCCCGAAGGGGTTTACGGTAGAGCGGATTACCCCGGCTCCGACGAAGGAGGTACGGAGTATGAGCGATGACGCGCCCGAAGGGAAGCCCCAAAAAGTCCTGATTGTGAATGATTCAGAAATCCTAACTACTCCTTAGCATAATTGTTTCATAGGACATTCAGAAGCCCCGGACTTAAGTCAGGGTTGCTAGAGGAATAATTTGCATTCTGCTAAGTTTTAAGATTTAGTATTTTGTATGGAACATTTTATTAATTTCGCCGTTTCGTTTTAGCTCCTCAAACTATATCCAAACATGAGACAACTAAAGATTACCAAACAGGTTACGAACCGGGAAACAGCGTCCTTAGACAAGTACCTTCAGGAAATCGGTAAAGTTGAGCTCATCACTGCAGAAGAAGAGGTTCAATTGGCGCAACGTATTCGTCAAGGTGACCAGTCTGCTTTAGAAAAACTCACCAAGGCCAACCTTCGATTTGTGGTATCTGTTTCGAAACAGTATCAGAATCAAGGATTGAGTCTACCCGATTTAATTAATGAAGGAAACTTAGGTTTGATTAAAGCTGCACAACGCTTTGATGAGACACGTGGTTTCAAATTCATTTCGTATGCTGTTTGGTGGATTCGTCAGTCTATTCTTCAGGCATTAGCTGAGCAATCTCGTATTGTTCGTTTGCCTTTGAATAAAATCGGATCAATTAATAAGATCAATAAAGCCTTCTCTAAACTTGAGCAGGAATATGAGCGCGAACCAAGCGCTGAAGAAATTGCAGAATTGCTTGAACTCACCGAAAACGACGTGAAGGAAAGCATGAAGAACTCAGGACGTCACATTTCGATGGACGCTCCTTTAGTTCAGGGCGAAGAAAGTAACATGTATGATGTACTTCGCTCGAATGACAGTCCAAGTCCGGAAGCTGGTTTGATTAACGATTCACTTCGTAAAGAAATTGATCGTGCCTTATCGACATTAACAGCTCGTGAGGCCGATGTGATTAAGTATTACTTCGGTTTAAACGGAGAACACGCCATGACTTTGGAAGAGATTGGTGAGAAATTCGATTTAACTCGTGAGCGCGTTCGCCAGATTAAGGAAAAGGCGATTCGCCGATTGAAGCAGACATCGAGAAGTAAGATTCTGAAAACGTATTTAGGTTAAAAAAAAATCCTCGGTTATGCCGGGGATTTTTTTTGGTGTGCTCCCATCGACAAGCTCAGGGAGCGAAGTTTCTCACCCACAAAGTTCACGTGAAGAGCTTGTCGAAACTTGCATGTGAATTGGGGACAAATACTCCTTAAAAAAGATAGCTTAATTAGCTGAATCTAAATAAATTGATTAGGTTTGGGTAAGCAAATCTCTCCAATTATGATGAAACGTTACCTATTATCCTTGTTAGCTTTGGTATGTGTTGGCGGTACTATGCAGGCTCAGACTTTGAGCGAGGCAGATCAGTACAAAATCGATCACCCAACAGTTGTCCCAACGACAAATAACGCTCAACGTTCGGGGGAGCCTGGATCGGATTGCGCTTATGCCTTACCAATTTCAGATGGTATTTCGTTTTTCTTGCCAACTGTGAATACTATTTTGAATAATATCCTAACGAATCAAGCAAGTGTTTATTTGCCTAATAACTGTTTAGGAACAGCACCAAATCAAACATGGTTTGCTTTTGCGGTTCAGGACACAGGAGGTGCAACTTTTATCATTCAAGGTAATGTTGACTATGACTATATTCTTTTAGACGCCACTGAAACACCTTGCTCTCAAATTGATTCACCATCGATTGGTTATGTGGCACCTCAAGTAATAAGCTGCAGTTATAGTGCTTCTTCATTTGAACAATTCAGTAGCACTCTATTTCCAGGACACACGTATTATTTAGTTGTAACCAATTATGCTAATGTTCCTGAGCCTTTTCAGATGCAAGTATTTAGCGATAATAACATCATTCCTATCAATAGCGCAATTGTAACAGGGAAAGTTTATGCCGACATAAATAATAACTGTGTGTATGATGCAGGAGACACTCCCATCTCAAATGCACAAGTTCTCTATCAAGGAACCATTTTATATGACATTACTGATTCAAATGGTGATTATTCTTTGTTAGTTCCTGAAGGTTCGACAGGAAATATTGTTGTAAGTAACGGGAATTTATCGTTTTTACTTTGGGAAAATACTTGTTCAGAACAACAACCCATTTTTGCCCTCGATTTTGCCGGAACGTCATCTATGGTTGGTGATGTAGCCTATTTTAGCAGTATTAGTTGTGCTGTTCCATCGGTGAGTACTTCTACCCCATTCATGCGTCGTTGTTTTACTAATACACGTCAGGTTCAATATTGCAATCAAGGGACATTACCACTTGAAAGTTCAATAGTTACTCTTACATATGAACCGGGAATTTATCCAGTTTACTTTTCTATTCCATACACTCAAAACGGTAACGAGTACAGCTTTAATGTCGATTCCTTACCAGTTGGTGGATGTGGTAGTTTTTATGTGATTGACTCAGTTGGTTGTGAAAATGGAATTGGAAGTTATGCATTGGTTGAAGCACGTATTAGTCCAGTTCCTTCGTGTCTCAATTATCCGGCTGAATGGGATCATTCGGATTTAGAAGTTCATGCTGTTTGCAGTGATAGTACGAATGCGACTTTCACGGTAAGTAATAGTGGAACTGGAAATATGTCGGCTGCTATGCCTTATGAAATCCGCCGAAATAATATGGTAGAAATTGTTGGAACGCTACAATTGAATGCTGGAGCTTCGCAGAGTTTCAGTGTTGCGAATGATAATGATCTAGTGACACTTAGTGTTTATGAAACAGATGGTAATCCATTTAACACCATTGCGTGGGGTTTTAGTGATTGTCACAGCGCCTTGAATTTCGGAGGTATTTCACCTAGTTTCGCTATCAACGATCAACAACCTTGGTTAGATCAAGATATTGAAATGATTATTGGAGCATACGATCCGAATGACAAATTTGCTTGGCCATTCGGTGCTGGAAATACTTCGAAAATTGATCGTACCGACGATTTGGAATACCGCATACGCTTTCAAAACACAGGTAATGATACAGCTTTCACTATTGTAGTAGTTGATACATTGAGCGATTTATTAAATCCAGCTACACTGCGCATTACAGGTAATAGTCACCCGTATATTTATGAGGTAACTGGAAACGTAGCAACATTCACTTTCCCTAATATTATGTTGCCAGATTCAACTACCAATTTGGCTGGCAGTATTGGATATATTCGTTTTATGATTGATCAGGAAGAAGGCAATCCGGCTTATTACCAGATTGATAATTTTGCTGATATCTATTTTGATTTCAATCCTCCAATTCGCACGAATACAGCGATACGCACGGTTGGAGAAGTTGCTTTAGGCCTTAATTCTGCACATTCAAATGATCAGCTTCTAGCCTACCCTATTCCTGCAAATGACTTGGTAACTTTTGTTTTACCAGAAGAATGGAAAAACACTTCATATTTCTATAATTTATATGATATGATGGGTAGAAAAATGAACACATCAACTGGTTCTACTAGGAATTTTACAACCTCGGTTTCTCCTCTTTCTAATGGAATTTATTTAGCTGTTTTTCAATCGAAGGATGGAAAGATTGCTCGTACAACAATTGTAGTGGAATAAGGAAAATAATTTTCAAATAAAAAAGACCGTTTGGCATTTGCTAGACGGTCTTTTTTGTTTTTAGATTTATATTTAATGTCGTGTTATATTTTCGAAAGACCCAAGATTGAACTATTATTTATTTTATATTTAATTGATTAATTCGACTTGATATAAACGAATATCTATTTGTATGAATAAAATTTATATACTCATTTGTATACTTTTCTCTTTAAACATTCAAGCCCAGCAATTGCAATGGGAGAAAGTGATACAGAAAGGCTGGGAGCATGAAATATTGTCTCAATTTCAATTAAATAATGGAAAAGTTGTTTTACATGCATTGACGCATGCATCCGGATTAATTGTTAAAAACAATGAACTCATTTATATTGATTGGGATGGTACCTATTCAGATAGTGCCTATTGGTTTGTTGAGCGTTGGACAAAACTTCGTCCGATTAATAATGAACCTGAAAAGCTCATAGGGGTTGGTAACTCAGATTATATTTGTGCTATGGATTTTATTCCACCTTGGGGTTATTGGGATTTCAATATTTTGAATGCTGACACCAAGGAATTATTGAATCAAGCTGATCCACGTCAGTATTATTCAGAACATAATTTGTTTATTGACTATACTGAATATCCATTTTGTGATGGTGCTTTCATGAGTTCTACCGGAAGTTGGATAGCCATTGGCGACACCATGTTTCAGCGAGTACATGGATATGAATTTGAGTGCAGAGCATACCTAGATACCCTTACAACATCGCTTATTAGCTTATTCCCTTTTCAGGAAGATTTAGGTTTAGCCTTTTCGAAACAAGCCATTTATACACTTGATACCAATGCGAATTTGAGTGAAATAAATGCATATAATTTTTCAATTGATTCCGTTACAACTACCTATTCTGATAGCACTTACTTATTGATTTGCTCGGATTCGTTTCGCATTTGCAATCAAACAGGAATCATTCTCGATCAATTGGTTAGAACCGATTTGATGGATTCAATCTATCAGGTTAGTTATAAAGGAAATCAGTTTTGGGTATTAGGAGAATTAAATAATGTATTGGTCTTAAATACATATGAAAATGGCGTGGCAATTAATTCTTATCCCCTTGATACTAGTAAAGCACAGTTTATTCGATTTGCGTTGAACCCAACTAATGAACAATTCATGCTAATTGGATATGAATCGGCTGTAATTAATAAACATCTTTTACTTCAGGTATATGATATGAATGCTCCTGAAATTGAGAAATCGAATGAGAATATTGCCTTAACGGCTATTGAATTCCAAAGCGTTGTTCCATGGCATTGTGGCAATCCCAGTCCATATCCTGTATATTTTTATGGACTTGAATATTTGGTAAGTATTGAAAATAGGTCAGATTCGACTCTTCAATCGTGCTATATTAATAGTCAATGGACACCTTCATTTGCAGCTACAATCATTTGCAATCAATACTGTTATGATGAACAAAAAGCAGTGTATTTAAGTAATTTGAATCTTGCTCCTGATTCAAGCACTACTATTTCATTTGAATTTATTGTAAGCGGTGTTTTAACTCCATTGCCTATTTGCTTTTGGACAAGCACTCCAAATGGCCAACCCGATCGAGATCCAAGCGATGATCAAATTTGTTTTGATATACCACTTGGGTTAAATGAATTAAATACTGAGCAAACAAATATCAATGTTTATCCAAACCCAAGTAAAGACTTGACACATTTTTACTTCCCTGAAAACTGGCCAACAATTCAATTAACATATCGAATTTCTGATTTAGCAGGAAGGATTATTGAAACGAATATCTGCCATGGTTCTCAGTTCGATTATTCTACAACTCATCTACCAGAAGGATTGTACTGGGTTTCATTCAAAACCGATGATGGAAAAACAGCTAATGTTCCTTTGATGGTGATTAAGTAATTAAATTATCAACTCATTAAAAACAGCACATTAGCGCATTAGCAAACTAGCACATCATTTACATACCTTTGCGGCATGGCACATTTGATCGCACCTTCTATATTATCAGCTGACTTCAATAATCTAAGTAAAGACATCCAATTAATCAATGAAAGTGATGCTGATTGGTTTCATATTGATGTGATGGATGGTGTGTTTGTTCCCAATATTTCGTTTGGTTTTCCTATTTTGAAACACGTAAAAAAGTTGTCTCAGAAACCACTCGATTGTCATTTGATGATTGTGGAACCCGATCGTTATTTAGAAGAATTTGCCAAGGCTGGTGCAGATGTGATAACTGTTCATATTGAAGCGTGTAATCACATTCATCGCACACTTCAGAAGATTCGTTCTTTAGGAATAAAAGCTGGGGTTGCTATTAATCCGGGGACACCTGTAAGTCAACTCGAGGATATTCTAAACGATGCTGATTTATTTTTGGTGATGAGTGTAAATCCAGGATTTGGTGGACAAAAGTTCATTCCCAATGCAATACAAAAAGTTTGGGCATTGAAACGATTATTAGTGCAACATGGTAGCAAAGCACTTATCGAAGTGGATGGCGGTGTAGATGAAAGTAATTATGCTGAATTAGTTGAAGCCGGAGCCGATGTTCTAGTAGCTGGAAGTGCCGTATTTAATCAAGCTGATCCGAAGAAAGCGATATTGAATTTGAAAGGGAAAAATTAATTACGATTTTCGATATACGATTTACGATATACGATTTACGATATACGATTTACGATATACGATTTACGATATACGATATACGATATACGATTTACGAATTGTCTATTAATCTATCTTTTTGCTATTTTCTTTTTTTAGGCGTTCTGCGCGGATTTCGGCGGCACGTTGAAGGATAAGAATGGAGCGTTTTAGACGCAATTCCGGATTTTTGGTGGAGCATACATAATGCAATAAACTGCGCTTATGTCCGGGATTTAGGGCTTCCCAATTATCACGACCGATATCATCTTGCAACAATAACTCTTGCATTTCTTCGGGTAATTCGTAGCCATATTCAGTGGTATCGGGTTCTAGTTTTACCTCAACCTGTTGTCCGACTTCAAGTTTAGAATTCTTTGCCGATTTCTTTCCCATCTGAATGATAAAGCCATCCAATCCTCGCTTTACAATGCCAGCATGAAAAGAAAATCCGTTCATGGTGCAGATTACACGACAGGGAAAAGATTGGGATAATCCCAAAGCTATTTCATGTGGAATTTGGATATAGACTAGTGATAGATAGCCTTTATCACCTTGTTCGACATAGGTTGAAAAAGAATAGGATTGAGCTGATGCCATGCTCAAACATACAGGGTTTCTGTCAAAACTCGAATTAAAAACTTTTGCTAATTCCGATAGTCAAACCAAACGATTGATAGCGTTGGTTTATACCTGTTGCAGGAGTGAAAATTGACTGCAAGTTCGTACGGAATTCGGGACGAAGAAACACACTAGTAGCAGGATGAAAATAGTACTGAATATCTAAGCCAACACGAGCATTCCAAACGAGTTGATTAAACTCTTTCGAATCTTTCAGATTAGTAAATTCTGATAATTGAGCATCGAGGTAATAGCCACGTTTTTGTTGCAAAATCCCCAATGAAATACCTGTTTGAATTCCAGCAGAAAATTTACGTTTCTGAATTAAATCATAATGCAAAACCAATGGGATTTCCACATACGAAAATTGAGTACGACTATTCACTTTTGAAACATCAGCAGTAATTTTACCGGCTATTTGAGTGGTGTCGTAAGTGATCAATGTGTCGGTTTGCTCAACTAAAGAAGTGAAGGTAAATTCATTTCCGCGCACATAATAGAAATGCGTATTATAGCTCGAATCGGTTTGGTAATTCGTATTTGTTTGAACGGAATTTTGAAATCCATTTAACCAACTATCGTATTGGATTTCTTCCCCATAACTGGAATATTCCAATCCAGATGAAAGTCCCCAACGTTTCATTTGTACTTGGACACCTAGTTGGTAAGAAGCAAACATTGTTTGACTTTCTTCGGCATTTCTTCGGTTAATATATGCATCCATATTGGTTGCAGATAAGTGTTTATTTACCGAATACAAACCAAATCCTGCCAGATAACTAAATGCAAATTTTTTAGCCTTAACAGGATACTTAGTTAATTCTTCTTCTGAATTAAGTGGGGCAATTGTTTGTTCATTTAATTCCTGTTGAACTAGTGGAATTTTAATTCCAGCTAAAACCTCAACCGATTGAGCAAATAGATTAGCTGATTCAGCTTGGGGTAGAGCGTTCTCAGATGAAGCTTGCGGTTTATATAAAGAGGTTGAAGCGGTCAATTCAGTAACCGAATTATTTGTGTTGTTGGCTACCGAATTTCCCTCCACCTCAACATTATTTTTTGTTTGATTTAACGATGTTTTATTAGCTGTTGGTGCAATTTCTTTTTCTGTTTTGAGAGCAACAGATACTTGAGCAACTGCATTACTTTCAGAAGTTAGTTGGTTGGAATTAATTGTAGGATTGCCTGAATTTACTGTTGATTTATTTACTTCTTTCTTAGTATTTACAGGTCTTTCGGACTGATTAATAGCAGTTGGATTTGATTTCTGCACATTTGAATTAGTAGTTGTGCCTGAAGCAATCTTTTTATTCGTGTTAGTTTTTAATGGAGTAATTGATTCAGTTTGTGAAGGAATATGTTGATCTGTCAATGAATTAGACTGAATGGTATTGGCAGAAGGACTTTCAGAATTTGAATTAGTTTCTAAATTCTTTTCAGTAGTATTAGATTCAGAAACTGGAATAGTAGTATTTGAAGAAGTTGAATTCGACTGATTATTCTCCATTTGGGAAGAATGAGTGAGTGGTTTCGACTGAGAAACATTAGAATCACCAGAAAGGAAATAATAAGCAACGGCAGAGCATACCAACAAAGCGGCTCCTAGGTAAACAATTGGTTTTGCTCCACCTGGTTTCTTATTAAAATGTTGATCTAGCAATTCCTCGGCACCTGGCCAGAAATCTTCGATCTTGTAGTTGTCGTTTGCGCTCATGACAAATAGCTTTTTTCTTTTCCGAGTAGCATCTGTAATTTGGTGCGTGCTCTAAAAAAATGGACTTTGGATGTGTTGGCTGATATATTTAATAATTCACCTATTTCTTCGTGTTTATAGCCATCAATTGCATACAGATTAAATACAGTTTTACTCATTTCTGGAAGGCTATCTATTGCTCGTTGTATTGTTTCTAAATTTTCTTTCCAGGTATATTCTTCGGCTCCTAAATCTTCCGTATTTCGGAGTAATTCATCTTGTTCTCTTAAATCAATTTGTTCTCGGTATTTTTTGTTTTTCCGGAATTCATCGATGATGTGATTGACTGTAATTCGTTTCATCCAGTGATAAAAAACTAATTCATCGTATTTCTGGATTATGGTATCCATGGATTGAATGAGCTTTAAGAAACTCATGTTTACCGCTGATTTTAATTCATCGTCGTTTTTATAATATCGCCGACAAATACTTATCAGATCATTAAAACACCACTCATACAAAGAAAAATGGGCCTTTCGGTCATTTCCCCTGCATTGCTTAAGAAGCTGAAGTGGTGGATTTTCCATGAATGAAAAAAAGCTCCTCGCCACACCGACGAGGAGCTATGATTGAGAGAGAACTTATTTTTTCACAACTTTCTGAACTTGACTGTTGCCTTTAGCATCTGTCAAAGTCAACACATAAACACCTTGACTTAAATCAGAAGTGTTAAGTGTTTGAACTGTTCCATTGATTGAACCAGCTTGAACACGTTTTCCATCTACAGAATAGATTGAATACGATTTGAATTCTTTACCTGCTGTGTTCAAGTTCAATACTTCGCTGAATGGATTTGGATATAGGTTGAAAGCTACTTCATTGCTTTCTTCCATACCTAAAGTGTATCCAGTTAATACTTGCGGACTTACAATGTTGATTGTAAATCCATTAGAACGCATACGTCCACCGATGTTACCATTTGGACCAACAATGATTGAATCGCAGTAAGTAGCTTCACAACCATTTCCATTAGAAACTGTCAAGCAGAATACGAAACCACCAGTTGAATCAACTTCGATAGTAGGGAAAGCACCTTCGGATGTGATAGAAATTCCATTAGAAGAAAGTGTCCAAACAAAGTTTAAGTCTAAACCTGAAGCTGCATTAACAACTGTCACTTCAAATGGATTGTCTTGGGTGACAACGAAACCAGCGTAGCAAGAAGAATCGGTTGGAACAGTATTACTTTCTGGAATAAATACAGGTTGGCAAGAGTTTTCAGAACAAGAACCATCAGTAACAGTTAAACAAACTTCATAGTTTCCAGAAGTAGTGTATTCATGATATGGATACATTTCTGTTGAAGATTGACCATCACCAAAATTCCAAGAATATGT
>Ga0116158_10005816_pt1 | contig 10374 bp, 6 predicted proteins | sample AD_UKC052_MetaG_FD_89883 | JGI IMG/M metagenome (GOLD analysis project Ga0116158, IMG submission 89883) | Active sludge microbial communities of municipal wastewater-treating anaerobic digesters from USA - AD_UKC052_MetaG | ecosystem: Engineered > Bioreactor > Anaerobic > Digestate | place: USA... | reverse complement strand
TGGCCAGCAGCGACCGCACCGGCCAGTACAACAACGCCCAACCCTATCTGCAGGCGGGCTACAACAAACCCGGCTTCGCCTATATGACCCCGTATTACATCCAGCAGCAACTGAACGCCGTGGATGACGTGGCCGACCTGAAGATCGTGGAAATGCACGGTGGAAGCGAGTATTCTCTGACTCCCGGCTCCGGCTACGACAAAGCAGCCAATCCTTTCCTCGGCGACGACCAGGATGAAGACTACGCGCCCAAAACAGACGTTCCGCACCTCTGGGATATCGCCATACGCCACTGGGCTGTGGATGCCGGCGCGGACCTCGTGGTGGTGCACCATCCCCACATCATCCAGGGTTTCGAAGTTTACCAGGGCAAAGTGATCGCCCATTCCCTCGGCAACTTCGTTTTCGACCTCGATTATCCCGAGACCATGCCCTCGCTGATCTTCTCCGCTGACGCCGATCACAGCGGCTTCTCGAACTTTCTGGTCCACCCCATTTACATCGACGGCTACATCCCCAAACCCGCCACCGGGCAGTTGGGGATCCACATCCTGGACTATCTGGCCATGCGCAGCCGGGAACTGAACACGCTGGTGATGGTGGACAACAACCGCATGTCTGCCAGCGTGGTGGTCGATGACAGCCAGCTGCAAACCAGCAGCCACCCCTACACCTACAACCTGCTGCTGGAACCGGTGACAGGCCAGGGCAACGTTTCCAAACCGCTGAAACTTCCGCGCTACGGCAGCATCAGCGCCGTGAACGCCATCGAACCCGTGGGCAGCGCGGATTACAGGCTGGGCGCCGAAGCCATCTGGTACGGCAATTTCGAGGACGAGGGCTCCTCCCTCTGGGATGTGGAGGCATGGTCCACCACCGACGTTTTTGACGGCGCCCGCAGCGCCCTGATCGCCCCGCCCGCCGGCCAGACCAGGACGGCCACCATCAAAAACCGCTGCAAGCTGTATGACAATACAAAAAAGTACATCCTCCACGGCTGGATCAAGACGGTGAACGCCACCGCCGCCAACATTCTGCTGCGCTACTACAACAGCCGCACGGGATACCTGCTGGGCAGCGTGTCCCTCACCGCCGACATCGACGGCAATACTGACTGGACCTGGTATCACCAGGAAGTCACCTTCCCCGCCAACGCCTGGTATTACGACATCCGCCTCACCTGCACAGGCTCCGCCTCCGGTCAGACGCAGGCGCTGTTCGACAACGTGGGCCTGATCGAATGGACGCCCTGGACCGCCTGGGAAGCCAATTCCAGCGTCATCAATCCCAACGACTATTACTGGCTGCAGGTACGCACTCCGGAAAACCCGAAGTCCGTGAATGTTCATCTCACCGAGCGGCGCTACAACCCGCTTCCGGACAGGTCCAAACCCCTTCCCCCAGCCAGTCTGGAGCTGGCCGTTTACCCCAATCCTTTCCGCGACAGCGCCCAACTGGTTTTTGATGTGGGCGGCAAAGGCCCGGTCTCGCTGGTCGTGTACAATCTACGTGGCCAGAAAGTGGCTGTCCTGGCGGAAGGCGAACTTCCCGCCGGCAAACATCAACTGGCCTGGAACGGAAAGGACCGGCAGGGGCACAGGGTGGCTTCCGGCCTCTACTTCATCCGTCTGGAGCAAAACGGAAGAGCGGTGAGCAGAAAGGCGGTGCTGCTGCACTGAGCACAGCCGGGCATTGACAAATATCCGCGCCCGGATTTAATGGCCTTTCATGGATGATCTGATCGTATTCAGCGTTTTTGAGATAACCCGGCACTTGAAGCAGGTGGTGGAAACGCAGATCGAGCCGCTCTATGTGCGCGGCGAGATCAGCAACTTCACCCGCCACGGCTCCGGCCATATCTATTTCAATCTCAAAGACCCCAACGCAACCCTGCGCTGCACCTATTTCCGCTACGCCAACCTCAACCTGAGTTTCGCTCCGGAAGAGGGGATGGAGGTGGTCTGCTTCGGCCGCCTGACCGTGTATGAAAAAGGCGGATATTACAATCTGAACGTCCAGAGCATGGAACTGGCCGGCAAAGGCGACCTCGCCCGGCAGTTCGAGCTGCTGAAAACCAAGCTGCAGGCGGAAGGGCTCTTCGAGGCGGAGCATAAACAACCCCTGCCACCTTTCCCGCAGCGGATTGGCATTGTCACCTCCCCCACCGGGGCGGCTTTGCAAGACATTCTGAACATCCTCGCGCGCCGCTGGCCGGCCGAAGTTTGCGTTTATCCCGCTCTGGTGCAGGGTCCGGAGGCGCCCCCGCGCCTGATCGAAGGCCTTGAGTATTTCAACGCCGGCAACGAGGTGGACCTGATCATCCTCACCCGCGGAGGCGGCTCACAGGAAGACCTTTTCTGTTTTAACGACGAAGCCCTGGCCCGCGCCATCTTCGCTTCGCGCCTGCCGGTGATCTCCGCCGTGGGGCACGAGATCGATTTCACCATAGCGGATTTCGTGGCCGACCTCAGGGCACCCACGCCATCCGCCGCCGCCGAACTGGCCGTGCCCGACAAGAAGGACATGCAGGCCCATCTTACAGCTTTGGCCGGCAGGCTGGGCCTGATCTTATCCAGGTCCACCGAAAGCAACAAGCGCCGCCTGGGCGAACTGCAGCTCAGCCTGGAGCGCTATCACCCCGAAAAGCTGTGGCAGAGCCTGCAGATAAGGGTGGACACCGCGGCCATGGACCTGCTCCGGTCTAGTTCCCGCATCCAGAGCGCCATCCAGCGGGCCCAATTGCGCCAAAGCCAGGCCCTGCAAGAGATGCAGGGCCAGCTGAGGTTGAACTTTCAGATCCTCCGCCAGCGCCTGGGTGAATTGCGACTCACCCTTGGAACCGAGGGCCAGGCCCGGCTGATGGAGGTCAAAAACCGGCTGGAAAGAGCGGAGCTGAATCTGCGCAACCTCTCTCCGCTGAGCGTGCTGGAGCGCGGCTACAGCCTGGTCACCCACGGCAGCCGGATAGTGAGCTCCGCGAAGGAACTTAGCCCCGGGGACGAACTTACTCTCAGGCTCAAAGACGGAGCGGCGGACGTGGGAGTGAGAACAGTGAGGCCTGATGGGGAACCCGGTGCGTAAGGTAATGCTGATTCTGGTCCTGGCGGGCCTGGCGCTTTGCCTTGGCGCTCAGGTTCCGGAGGTGCGCGCCATCTGGGTGCTGCCCTGGAGCATGAACACCCCGGAGCGGGTGGACGCCTTCATTGCCAGCGCCGCCGCCTCGCAGCAGACGGACATCTTTGTCGAGGTCCGCTATCGCGCAGACGCCCTGTATCAAACCAACCGGCGACGCGACGCCTATCCCAATCCCGAATACCGCAGCCACGTGCTGGACGAAGCAAGCTTCGATCCCCTGGAGCTGATCCTGCGCGAAGCCCACAAACGCAACCTCCGTGTGCACGCCTGGATCGTTGTGCTGAACGCCACCCCTGCCGATCCGGAACTGATGCAGCGAAACTATGTTTACCGCAACCACCGTGACTGGATCACCTTCGACCGCAACCTGATGCGCCCCTCCGCCGCGGAAAACTCCGGCCATTTCATCGATCCGGGCATCCCAGCGGTGCAGGAGCATATTTTGAACGTGGCCGGCGACCTGCTCAGCGGCTATCCCGAGCTCGACGGGCTGCATCTGGATTACATCCGCTATCCCAATTCCAGCCTGGGCTACCACCCCATTTCCATGAGCCGCTACAACGACGTCAAGGTCCCGCAAAACCTGGACTGGAACGAGTGGCGCGTCCTGCAGGTGACCTCCCTGGTGGAAAAGCTCCGCCAGCTGGTGGATGAGGTCTCACCCAGCCTGATCTTCAGCGCCGCCGTGATGCCGGACCCGGCCAGCGCCGCGCGCTATTACGCCCAGGATTGGAAAGACTGGCTGGAACGGGGTTTGGTGGATTACGTCTGCCCCATGAACTACGCCGCGGATATCGCCAAATTCCGCGATAACCTGGACGCCGCGGCTGAAACCGACCTCAGCGAGCGGATCGTGATGGGGGTCCGTGCCTGGAACGACAACGGCGCATCGCTGGCCCCGAGCACCCTGGCCTGGAACTACAACATCCTGGACGTGGCGGAAAGGATAGGAGAGATCCGCAGGCGCGGCTTTGCCGGCATCGCCCTCTTCAGTTACGACGGCCTGCTCAAGGACAGCGCTCTGCAGCATCTTTCCCGGGTGGCCTATTCCGATGAGCTGGTCGCTGAACTGGCCGCGCTGGACCCCCTGGGCGAAAGCACCGCCAGAACAAGGTTCGCGGCGGACGTGAAGGTGCACGGCGAAGGCCGGCTCTACTCGCTGGAACTGCTGGTGCCGCTGGAAGGCAGATGGACGCTGGAACTGAGGGATCCCTTCGACCGGGTGCATTACCGGAGGGAACGCTTTTATCTGAAAGGGCTGAATCAGGACCACTGGAACGGAGTGCTGGCCAACGGCGCGCAGATCGTGCCGGGCACCTACCTGATCAGCCTCTACCGCGATCTGGACCGCTTTGAGTATGTGATCCCAGTATCGCTGCCGGAGTTGGTGCCATGAGCACGGACCGCAGCAAACAGGCCGGCCTGCTTACCTCTGTGGAATTCATCCGCTTCGGCCTCAAATCGCTGGTGGGCATCATTCTCGCCCGGATCCTGGTGCCCGCGGAGCTGGGCTCCTACCGTCAGCTCTTCCTGATCTACAGCACTTTTTCCACCCTGCTGCTGCTGGGAATTCCCCAAAGCGTGCTTTACTTTCTGCCCAAACTGCGGCACATCGATTCCAAGCGCGAATTCATCAGCCGCGCGGTGAATCTAGTGAGCGCCCTGGCCTTCGTTTTCGGCCTGGCCATCTTTCTGCTGCGGGGTTTCATCGCGCGGGTCTTCAGCAATCCCCAGCTCGAACTGCTACTCATCCTTTATGCCGTCTATCCGCTGTTCATGTTCATCACCCAGATCTACAGCCAGATCATGCTGGGCCTCAAGCAGCCGGGCAAAACGGCGGTGTTCACCCTCTTCAGCGTGGCGGCCGATTTTGTGCTGATCCTGGGCGTGGCGCTACTCACCCACAACCTCTACCACATTGTTCTGGCCCTGATGGTCTCCGCCCTGCTCCAATGGGGCTTCGCGCAGTTCCAGCTGCGGCACTGGCTCACCAAGGCCAGTTTCGATCCCGGCTTTTACCACGAGGTTTTCCAGTATTCCCTGCCTTTGGGCCTGGCCTCCATCATCGGCATGCTCTCCGTTCAGCTGGATAAACTGGTGATCTCCGGCTTTTTCACTCCCGCCCAATACGCCGTGTTCTCCATCGGCGCGATGGAACTTCCTTTCATCGCCATCCTGAACAACTCCGTGAACGCCATCCTGCTGCCGCACATCAGTTCTGAACCGGCCAAAATGCCCGCGGTCTATCGCGCCGCCGTGCGCAAAAACGCCCTCATCATCTTCCCCTTCGCCGCCCTGGGACTGATCTTCGCCCAGCCGCTGATCACGCTGCTTTACACCGAGACCTACCTCGGCTCGGTGCCCTTTTTCCGGGTTTATCTGCTCAATCTGCCCCTGCGCGTGGCCACCTACGGCATTATCTTCATGGCCCTGCACAAAACCCGCTACATCATGCTCAATTCGATCATCACGCTGGGGCTGAACCTGGTGCTGAACCTGATACTGGTGCGCCTGATCGGGATGATGGGGGCGGTGATCGCCACCGTGATCGTCACCTGGATTTCCGTGGCCGTTTACCTTTACTGGATGCGCCACAAGCTGGGGCTGGATCTGAAGGAGCTGTTCCCGCTGAAGGCCCTGCTGAAAACCGCTTTGGTGGCTGCAATTTCCGCCCTGCCGGCCTATGCGGCACTCTGGATCTTTGGCCGCGGCTGGACCCTCCAGTTCGTCGCCCTGCTCTGCTATCTTACGGCGTTCGTGATCCTGGGAAAACTGAGCAATGCCATCCTGCCCTATGACATCGCTTACGCGCAAAAGCTCTGGGCGCAGCTCAAAACGAGGTTTGTGAAGGCGCGCTGATGGACATTTTCGCTGCTGAAACCTGGGCCGCCTACGATCCCGAAGGACTGATCGCCCTGCGCTTGGAGCAGGTGCTCAAGACCATCCCTGCGGGCGTGGAAAGCATTCTGGACGCTGGCTGCGGCAACGGCGTGATCACCAACGCCCTGCATCCCGGCTACCGGGTGACCGGCCTCGACCTGTCCCCCGCCGCGCTGGAATATGTCCAGGCTCCCAAAGTGACTGCCTCGGTGACCGCCATTCCCTTTCCAGACCGCTCTTTCGACCTGGTGATGTGCAACGAAGTGCTGGAGCATCTGAACGACGCGGACCTCGCCCAGGCCCTGTCTGAGCTGAAAAGATGCGCCTCCGGATATCTTCTGCTCTCCGTTCCGAACCGGGAACAGCTGAACGCGGAGCTGGTGCGCTGCGCGAACTGCGGCCAGATTTTCCACGCCTATGGCCATCTGCAAAGTTTCAACCTGGCCAGATTGGACGCCATCACCGGCTGGCAGCGGCTCTGGAGCAAGGAGTTGGGACCTGCCCACCGGAACTTCTCCCCCGCTCTGTTGAAATTCCGCCAGCAGCGCTTGCGGCAGTGGTTCAAGCCCGATGTGCCGCTTGCCTGCCCGGCTTGCCAGGGCCGGGATTTCCTGGTGCGAAGAAATCTGCTCACCAAAGCCGTGAACGCGCTGGGACGGCTGGGACGGGCTGCCCGGCCCTACTGGCTGATGGCGATGTACGCGGCTCCGGAAGGACCGGACCCAGGCCCCGCGAGGTCTTGACCGCCATGCCAGAAGCTGCCAGGCACATCCTGTTCATCGCCTACTATTTTCCGCCTCTGGGCGGCATCGCCTCCCTCCGCAGCCTTAAACACGTTAAATACCTCACCCAGCTTGGCTACCAGGTGCAGGTGCTCACCGTGCGCACCGGCCTCACTCGGCATCCCAAGGATCCCACCCTGCTGGCGGAGATTCCTGCTGGCGTGAAGGTTTGGCGTGCTTTTTGCCCCGACGCCACCTGGCTGTTCAAGCTCATGTGGGGGCTGAAACTCAACTCCCTGGTCCGCTTCCTCCAGCAAAGGGTGCTGATCCCCGATCACGAGGTGCTGTGGCGGCCTTTCGCGAAAAGGATGCTGCGCCGGGTTGTCCGCCGCGATCCGGAGCTCAGCCTGGCCGTGATCTCCTCCGGCCCGCCTTCCTCACTGTCGCTGGGGCTGCTGCTCAAACACCGCTTCCGCGTCCCCTTCATCTGCGATTTCCGCGACGAATGGACCAACAACCCGGAACGGATCAACATCGCTTTCCCCGCGGCCACCCAGAGCCGGGAACTGCTGATGGAATCGCGCGTTGTCTCAGCCGCCGCGGGAATCTCCTATTTGAGCCAGTTGATGCGGGACAACTTTTGCCGCAACTACCCGTTTCTGGAAACCAAACCCTCCGCCATCATCCCCAACGGCTTTGACGACAGCGATTTCGAAGGGCTCACGGCCTCATCCGACACTGATGTTTTCCGCCTCGTTTACTGTGGCAGCTTCTACGATCGGCGGCAGCCGGACCCTCTCTGGCAGACGATCCTGGGCCTTGTCAAAGCGGGAAAGCTGGATCCGGAGAAGTTCCGCGTGGACATCCACGGCAGAAACACCCCCGCTTTCGTGTTGGGCAGCTACGCTTCCGATCCGGTTCTGGCGCGGATATTGAGCCTGCATCCCTTCCTGAGCTACCGCGACAGCCTAAAGGAACTCATGCGCGCCACGGCCCTCCTTCTCTACATCCCCTCGGGGAAAAATACCGCTTCGGTGCTCACCGGCAAGATCTTCGACTATCTCCGGAGCGGCAAACCGGTGCTGGCGATCGTCCCACCCCAGGGACTGGCGGCGGAGCTGCTCACCCAGGCCGGAACCGGCTATATCGCCGATCATCAGGACCTTCCGGGTATCGCGGCAAAACTGCTGGAGCTGTACCGGCAATGGGAAAACGAGGCCCTGGGTGAATTGCGCGTGGATCATGGCTTCATCGCTGAGTTTTCCCGCCAAAGCCTGGCCCGGAAGCTGGCCGGGCTCATCGACGAGGTCGTTCCCGGACAGTCTTCCAGCCCCGCAAGCACTCCGGAAGCGCAACCGTGAAAGTTCTGTTCATCCCTTCCTGGCTGCCATACAGGGGCGACCCCCTGGCCGGCAAGTTCTTTCTGGATCAGGCCAAAGCCCTCGCTGCAGCTGGCGTGGCCGACATTCTGCTGCTTGATTGGGGACAAAACGAATATCAACTGGCCCTTAGGCATCCCCTGGCCAGCCTGCAAAAGCTGTTGCGGTCAGTGGGACAGCGCCGCGGCCTGCGCGACCTCACAGCCGGCCTGAATGAACTTCGCGTTCCGCACCTAACCTGGACCAGTCTGGTGGCCAAAGGCAACATCGCCTCCCTGATCCCCAGGATCGAGCTGCCGGATAAACCCGACCTCATCCACGCCCAGGTCACCTTTCCCGCGGGATATGTGTCCATGCGGCTGGCGGAAAGGCTGGGAGTTCCCTTTATCATCACAGAACACAGCGGCCCCTTTCCCTTTCCCGAATTCCTGAAACGAGGCGCTGTATCACCGCTGATAACGGAGCCGCTGCGGTCCGCGCAAAGGATCGTGGCCGTAAGCAGCCACCTCAAACAGGAAATCAGGGCCCGAACCGGTTTGGAAGCGCTGGTGATACCCAACCCTGTTGACACGGATTTCTTTGTGCCCCCGGTGAACCCGCGTCCGGAAGGGCCTTTGCGGCTGTTCACCCTGTCCACGGTCAGCACGAACAAAGGGGCCACCGATCTGCTTCAGGCGCTGAAGCTTTTGAAATCCCGCGCGCGGGACTGGCACCTGTTCTGGGGCGGAGCGGGCCCCCTGCTGTCCCAGGCCCGGAAAACGGCGGAGGATGAGGGTTTGCTGAACCACATCACGTGGCTGGGAAGGCTCACCCCAACCCAAGCCCGGGAGCAGTATCAGCTCTGCGACTGCTTTGTGATGCCCAGCCGTTTCGAAAGCTTCAGCCTGGTCATCACGGAGGCGCTGGCCTGCGGAAAACCGGTTGTCGCCACCAACTGCGGAGGGCCCAGGGATATCCTGAACGAGCATTGCGGCATCCTGGTTCCCAAACAGAATCCTTCCGCCCTCGCGGAGGCTCTGCTAAAAATGAGCTCCAGTTATGCCAGCTATGCTCCACAGGCCATCCGCGAACATTGCGTAAGAAATTTCGGCCACACCAGCGTCAGCGCCCGGATCGGAGACCTTTATCGCTCTGTTTTGAACGTAGAAGTAACTTCATAAACCGTTCCCAGCCATCTCCAAATCTTCCCGGTTGACCCGCCCTTAGCCTCATCCCATTCACCCCTCCTTTGCCTCCCGCTGAGTTCCCGCCCTTTCAACGGGAAGTGTGCGGGAGGCGAATGGGAGGTGAACAGGAAGGGGCTAAGGGCGGAACAAGCCGGTATCATCCTGCGAAAAAGAGGGTTGCGCGGGAAAATTCATTGACGGATATGGCGGATCTGAGAGCATGCGAAAAAGTTTTCAATATGGGAGAACGAGAAGTGAACAGATTTGCCCAGCTTGCCGCCATAACCTTCATTGTGGCCTTTCAGGCCCTGTCCTGCGGATTGCAGGCGGCCTACATCAACAAGATCGCGGTAAAGGTTGACCAGCCTGACGGAACCACGCTGGAGCTCTTTGCCAGCGGCGACGAATTCCACAACTGGCTGCACGACGCGGAAGGCTTCACCATCATCCGCGATGCCCAGACCGGCTGGCTCTGCTACGCCGTGAAGAACGGCGACGACGTGGCCGCCGGAACGCTGATCGCGGGCCGGGACGACCCCCGCGGCCAGGGACTGGTGCCCGGGATCAACATCAGCGAGTCTCTATACAAACAGCGGCGCCAGGAACGTTTTGCCATGCCGGCCGAGCGGGACGCCCCCACCACCGGCACCATCAACAACCTCGTGATCTACATCCGCTTCTCCGATGAAACCGAATTCGGCCAGCTAAACAGCGTTTACGACGGCTGGTTCAACTCATCCACGAATTCCCAGAAAAACTACTATCTGCAAGCCAGCTACAACCAGCTGACGGTGAACACCCACTTTTATCCCGCCCCCTCGGGAGGTTATGTGGTCTCCTGGCAGGACAGCCACCCCCGGGCCTATTTCCAGCCCTACAACGTTACCACCAATCCCACTGGCTATAACGGGGATGACCAGCTCAGAGACAGGGAATTTGACCTGCTGGAAAACGCCATTTTGGGAGTGCGCTCCCAGATCCCCAGCAGCCTGACCATCGATTCTGACGGTGACTGGAGAGTTGACAACGTGGTCTTTGTGGTCAAAGGTACCGCCGGAGAGTGGGCAAGCCTGCTCTGGCCGCACCGCTGGT
>Ga0116158_10005809_pt1 | contig 10381 bp, 7 predicted proteins | sample AD_UKC052_MetaG_FD_89883 | JGI IMG/M metagenome (GOLD analysis project Ga0116158, IMG submission 89883) | Active sludge microbial communities of municipal wastewater-treating anaerobic digesters from USA - AD_UKC052_MetaG | ecosystem: Engineered > Bioreactor > Anaerobic > Digestate | place: USA... | reverse complement strand
GATATACGCGATCATTCACGGCCTCCACGGATGCCTCGCGGGCGGCGGTGCTTGCGGTGGTCCGGATCGTGCGGGCATCGACCGCGTCAGGGTACTCGCTCGCGGCGCTCCCGGGGCCGCGCCCCGGTCGCGGATCGCGGTGAAAAAATGCGCAATCTCAAGCGCCTGCGCCTGCCGGGCTCATGGGCCGGCCGGTGAGCGGCTCAGTGTCGCCGTCGGCGCCTGCCCAGGACCGGCACCAGCGCGAGCAGCCAGCCGCCATGGCCCGATCCGCCGTTGCAGGCGCAGCCGACCTCGGTCGGACCGACGGGCTCGCCCGTGGTCTCGGGTTGCGTGGTGGTCGTCGTGACAGCGGTCGTCACGACCCCGGTGTCCTCGCTGCCGCCGGTCGGCGCGCTGGTGGTGGGATCCGTGCTCGCCCCCACTCCCGTGCTCGTGCCGGGCCCCGTGCTCGCCCCTGCCCCGGTGCTCGTGCCCGGCTCAATGGTGTCTGCCGCGATCGTGGTGGCCTCGGTGGTGCTCGCCTCGTCCGTGGTCGTGCCATCGCCGGTCGTCGTGGTATCCGGCGCGGGCGGGTCCGGGTCACCCGGATCGGGCCCCGGGATGAATGTACAATCCAAGGAATGGCAACAGGGGTCGAGGCTCGACTTCTCGACGATGGTCTTGAGGACGATCTCGAGGTCGGCCTGCTCGGCGGCCTTGAAGGCCTTGTTCACGCCGCCCGAGCCCCACATCGCCATGCTGTCGAGCTTGAGGACCGAGGCGGGGACCATGACGAGGTCGCCGAAGCCGACCACGAAGGTGGTGACGCCGGCCGCGAACATCGCCTCGAGCGGCGCCTTCACCTGGGCATTGGTCGAGTTGTAATCACCATCGGTGATCAGAATGTTGATGTACTCGGTGGCATCGCTGCACGGGTCGCCGTATCCGTCGACCTTGCACGCCGCGTGATACTCGGCGATGTTCGTCTGGACCAGCTCCAGGCCCAGATGCACGTAGGTGCCGGAGCCGACGCAGGCGCCCGGGAGATTCGGGGCCGCGTCGCACTTCGGCATGTGGCTGACGGTCTTGTCGTCGAAGCCGGGCGGATCGATCTTCGCGCCGTCGATAAAAGTCCACAGGATCGGCGGAGCGCCGTAAGGGTCGACGCAGCCCGGCGCCACGCAGGAGCTCTTCGGGTCGAGCGCCCACGCAAAGTTGTCCTTGCGGCAGGGCCCGTACTGGACGACCAGCTTCTGCTCGGCCGGCGCGTTGTAGCCGAACACCGCCAGGCCGAAGTGCACGGTGTCCTCGACCGGCCGATTGTCGATGAGCACGTCGAAGATCGAGCCCATGCTACCCGCGAGCGCCTGACGGGCCTCCTCCCAGCCGCCGACACCCTGGCTAGCGTGCTTGTTGTTGACATTGAGCATCGACGACGAGGCGTCGAGCAGGACCATGATGCGCGGCCGGCCGGGGGCGCAGACCGGCATGACGACGTCGTCTTTGACCCCGGCGATCACCTGTTTGAGCGCAAGCTCGAACTCGGCATGGCCGGTCGCGCCGATGGCCAGGTTGGTGCCGCCGGCCATCGCCAGCTTGTCGGCGAAGGCCTTGCCCTCGGCCTCGCCGATGGCGACCACGTAGGTCGGGACGCCGTCGTCGTTGAACAGATCGAACGCGGTGAGCGCCGGGTCCTGCTCCGGGGGAACGAGCTTCTGGGTCCCGATGATGTTGGTCCACTCGCCGTCGGTGATGAGCATGAGGACCGCGAGGCGCTGGTCCATGTCCCCCGGGTGATCGACTTTGCTCTGGGCGATGTACGCCCTGGCGAATTCCAGGGCCCCCCTGGTCCAGCTCCCGATGCCGGTGAAGGCCCCATTGTTGGGCGCAGGCATGAGATCGAGCGCGAGGTTGATCGCGTCGCCGTTGCTGCACTCGTAATATTTTTTGTCGGGCGCCGCCGGGTCGTACCAGCCGACATCGAGCTTCTGGCCGTCGATGATCCCCGAGCTGTCCTTCGGGATCGAAGTGCCCACATTGACGGGATCGGGGTCGTGGCCGAAGCGGATCAGGCCGAGGATCATGTTCGCCGCGAGGTAGCCGTTGTCGCTGTCGATGGCCGTCTTGATCGCCTGCCTGGCGCTCGCCCAGCGGGTGTTCGTCGCCGGGTTGCCGTCCTGCTTGTCGAAGGCCTCGTTCATCGAGGTCGAGTAGTCGAGCACGATCCCGAACAGCGGCTTCTTGACGGTGCGCACGCCGTCGAGCTGACAGATCTTGGGGGCCGCCGCGAGCCGCGAGGGCTCGATGCCGCCGACGAAGGCGAGGCTGATGCCCGCGAGCAAGCCGAGCTGAACGCCGATTCGCCGCCATGGACCGATCGAGCCGAGACGCTTCATGAGGGAAACTCCTGCGATCCGCCCAGCGAACACGGGTCGTCACAAACGACAATCGAGGGGCCGGGCAGACACCGGCCCCGCTCCGAAACCCACGATCGGCGAATATCACGGCCTTCCTGCGCCGAAGGCCGCAATTCCTGGCCGGACATCCGCCAAAGATGCGCCCTCCGAGCCCCTGGCGCTCCGCCGCCGCGATGCCATGGCTGCGCGAGCGCGCGAGTACAACGCGCTCAGGGCGTCAACAGCGGCCGCTTGCGCTTCTTCTCGGGGTCGTCCGCCGCCGCCGGAAACAGCTGCGGGATCTCGTCGTCCCCGGCACCGAGCCCCGCGAGCGCGACGTTGAAGGCGGTCTCGACCGACTTGCCGAAGCCGAGGCTCTCGTAGAAGGTCACCGCGAAGTCGATCGCGGCCTGATCCGCGACCTGATCGTTCATCCCGATCGCCAGGTCGATCACGTTCGGGATCTCGCTGGCGATGCCATGCGAATCGCAGGCGTTCAGCACGACCAGCCGCAGCTTTTCGGCCAGCACCGTGAGCAGCTTGAGCATCTGCCGCTTCGAAACCTTCTGCGGCGTGTCGCCCTTGCCCTCGAAGATCAGCGAGTCGTCCGATTCGCCGTGCGAGCTGATATGCAGCACCTGCGGCTCGTGCTCCTGCAACGCCGTGGTCAGATCGTCGAAGCGCGCCGCAAGGACCTGGACAAACTTGAAGCGGTCGCGAAACTTGCTGCCGCGCATTCGCACGATGACATCGCGAAACTCCTTGTCGACCCGCAAACGCACCGTGGTGTCGGGGTTCGCGGAGACCAGCAGCACCGTGATGATCTGCGGGGATGCCGGGGCCACGCCCTGGCGACCCGGCACCGGCACCGGCACGCTGCCCTTGCCCACGAATTGCTCGCGCACCTTGTCGATGTCGGCCTTGCGCCGCGGACGCTCGGCCTCCAGGCGCGCCCAGAAGTCCGCGTCGATCATCCCCTCGCGGGCGAGCAGGACGACGGTCTCGGTGGCCAGCGAGGCCAGTGAAGCGTTCACCCCGGGCAGTCTGGCCACGAGCGCATCACCGTCCGGCAGATAGCGGATCAGCCGCCGCAGCTCGTCGGCGCTGAACATCGACAGCAGCAATTTTTCGAGGGCCCGTTGAGCGTCTTCCATGAGGGTTCCTGAAACCGAGTGTCGCACCGGAGCGCAGCCGCATTCAACCCCTGGCGACCCGCCGAGGTGCTCACGCGAGCGGCATACGCGCGAGGCCCCCGACACGCGTCGCTGGCCGAGGAGGCATGACGTGTCGTCGCCCGGCCGAAACGATCACACGGCCCTCGAAAATTTCGCCGCGCAGCCGCGTGACATCGCCGGATGCCGGCAACCTTGTGCCGACGAGGTCGGGCCTGGTAATCGAGAAGATGCGGAGATGACGATGGACGAATTCGACGATGCAGAACTCCTACGCCGGTGGAACGGGGGCGACGAGGCGGCCGGCGACGCGCTGCTCGGCCGTCGCCTGCGCGACACCGAGGTCGACCAGAAGCTGCTGACCCGCTGCGTGCGCGGTGAGCCGGCCGCGCTCGCGCGGCTCGTCGAGCGCTACCTCAAGGACCTCGATCCGGGCCTGTGCGCGCGGCTGCGCGACGATGGCCGGCTGCAGCGGGCGCTCGCCCCACGCGACGGGGATCTGCCGCTGCTGGCCCGCTGGGTGGCCGGCAATCGCGGCTCGGCCGACGCGCTGTTCGAGCGCTACTACCCGATGCTGGACCGCTTCGTCACCAGCAAGGTCGGCAACCCCGACGAGGCGAGGGACATCGTCCAGGAGACCTTCCGGGACCTGACCCATCAGCACCGCACGATCCAGAGCTTTCGCCCCTTCATGTTCAAGGTCGCCGCCAACAAGGTGAAGGCCTGGTTTCGCGAGCGCTACAACGGCACGGTCGACACCGGCGTCTCGGGCATCTCGGACCTGCCCGAGTCCTCGCAGCACGACCTCGAGGCGATCGCCGCGGACCGCACCCAGCGCAAGCTGCTGCTGCTCGCGCTGCGCAAGCTGCCGCTCGATCATCAGATGTTGCTCGAGCTGTACACCTGGGAGGATCTGACCGCCCTCGAGGTCGCCGATGTGCTCGGCATTCCGCTGCACACGGTGAAGTACATCCTTCGTCGCGCCAAGGAGTCGATGCGGGCCTTCGTCGCCGAGCACGGCGAGCGCGCCGCGCGGGATGTCGCCACCACCGAGCTCGTGCAATTCCTCGACGCCCTGCACGCGCGCTCCGAGGAGTCCGAACCGCCGTCCGAGCCGCCGCAAACACCGATCAAGGTAAAGAACTGATCCTCCCGGCCGCCGAACATCACCCTGTGGAGGTGCCCCCCTCGATGAGTACCGAACCACCCGACGACAACGACGATCCGCTGCGCGAGCGGCTGCGCAAGATCGTGCCGCGCCCCCCGGTCTCCGCGGCCGCCATGTACATCCGGCGCCTCCAGACGCGCGCGGGCCTGTTCCACGAGACGCCGCAGATCGGCCGCTATCGGCTCGGCGCGACGCTCGGCCAGGGCGGCATGGGTATCGTCGTGCGTGCCCACCACCTCGACTTCGGCGTCGACGTCGCGCTCAAGGTCCTCGACGGTCAAGTCGCGAGCGACGACATCGAGGACAGCCAGCGCGCCGCCTGGCAGGCGCACGTGCACGACGAGGCCCGCAAGCTCAAGCAGATCCGCGGCGAGCACGTGGTCGGCGTGTACGACGTCGGCATCGAGGACGACCTGCGCTGGCTGGCGATGGCCTACATCGACGGCGTCGACCTCGAGTCGTGGCTCACGAAGGCGCCGCGCCCGATCGACTGGCGCACGATCGTCGCCTACTTCCGCGACGCCGCCGAGGGCCTGGCATCGGTGCACGCCGCCGGGCTCGTGCATCGCGACTTCAAGCCGCGAAACGCCGTGCTCGAGCGCGAACGCAACCGCGTATGTGTGATCGACCTCGGCCTGGCGACCAGCCCCGGCGGCGACGATCAGGTGTCCTCGGCGGGCGCACGCCCCCACGTACATCCGCCCGGGGAGGCCGCCGAGACCCAGCGCAGCGCCGGCGAGCAGCCGCGACGGACCATGCAGGTCATCGCCGGCACCGAGGATTACATGTCCCCGGAGCAGTACCGCGGCGACCGCATCGATCACACCAGCGACCAGTTCAGCTGGTGCGTCGCGCTGTACTGGGCGCTGTACGGGCGCTTCCCCTTCGCCGACGACGAGCCGACCGCCCTGCACGTCGCGCGGCTGCGCGGGCGCACCTCGCTGCCGCGCCGCAAGCCCGGGCGCGCCGACGAGGTGCCGCGGTGGTTGCACCGACTGCTGGAGCGCGGGCTGTCACGTCGACCCGCAGACCGGTTCCGATCGATGCACGCCGTGATCGCCGAGTTGACCCGCGACCGCAGGCGCCCGCTGTGGTTCGCTGCCGGGCTCGGCGCAGTCGCGGTCGCGACCGCCGCGATATCCTTCGTGCTGCTGCCGCGGGCCCAGGCCGCGACCTGCCGCGCACGCACCGAGGCGTCGCGCGCGACCTTTGAGGCGCGCCGCCCCGCGCTGGCGAGCGAGCTGCAGCCCGCGGCCCTCGCCGCGCTCGACAGCTTCGACCAGCGCTGGAAGGACCGCTGGGACACCGCCTGCAACGGCGATTTTTTGCACGGCGAGCCCGGCCTCGAGGCCCGTCAGTTTTGCCTCGATCGCCAGCGCCAGACCTTCGATCGCCTGTCCGACGCGCTGCTCGCCGGGCCGACGACGCCCACCCAGGCGCTCAAGGGGATCCACGAGCTGCCCGATCCCGCCACCTGCGACGCGGCGGGCCTCAACCGGGCCAAGCCGATCGAGCCGGCGCAACAGGGGACGGTGGCGCTCGCGGCCGAACAGTCGAGCACCGCCCGCGTCGCCATGTGGCTCGGTGATTATGAAAAGGCCCGCCGACTCGCCGACCTCGCCGTGCGCACCGCCGAGGCCTCCGATCATGCGCCGACCCAGGCCGCCGCGCTGCAGCTGAGCGGTGAGCTCGGGCGCCGGAGCGGCCTTACCAGCGCCAGCCGGGCGGCGCTCGAGCAGGCCCACGCGGCCGCGATCGCCGGCCGCGACGTCTTCACTGCGATCGCCGCGACCCACGAACACGCGCGCACCGCCCTGCTCGGCCAGGAGGACCGTGAAGCCGCCGCCGCGTCCCTTCGGCTGGCCGCCGCGCACTTCAAGGACATCGACTGGTATGGACCTCCGGCCTGCACGCCCGCCACGACCCCGTCGTGCGCCGCTCGCACGCGTCTGTGGGCCGAGCACGAGGATCTGCACGGCCTGCTCGCGTTCGCCGGCCTCGAGCTCGAGGCGGCCCGCGATTACCACACCCGGGCCATCACGACGCTGCAGCCGATCGAGCACGAGGCGCGGCCCGAGCTCGCGCGCGCCCGGTTCAACCGCGGTCGCGCGCACTTGCTGCTCGGCCAGCACGAACTCGCCGACGCCGACCTCGACGCGAGCACCGAGCTGACGATCGAGCTGTACGGGCCCGAGCACCCGGACCTCGCCGCCGACTTCTCTATCTTCGCCGACTCCGCCCGTCTGCGCGGCGACTACGAGGCCGCCATCGACGCCGCGGAGCGCTCACGCGTGCTCTACCGGCGAGCCGAGGGCGAGGTCTCGGCCCACATCGCCAGCACCGAGTATCTGCTCGGTGTCATCCACCTCGATCGCCAGGACTTCGCACGCGCACGCCAGCACGCCGCGATCGCCAGCGGACTTTATCGACAGCTCCGCGACACCCCGCGCTCCGAGCCCATACGGGTCGACCATCTCGTGGCCGCGATCACCATGGAGGAGGGCGACAAAGCGACGGCCGCCGGGCTGTACGCCGCGGTTGCCGGGCGCTTCGCGGCCCTCGCGACCCTCGACGGTCCCGATAGCCGCTGCGACGAGGCGATGGCGAGGGTCGACGCCGGCAAGTGCCTGATCCCGGTCGATGCCGCGGCGGCCCATCAACACCTGCTCGCTGCCGAGGCCGCGCTGACGGCCGCCGGCGGCCCGACGGTCTGCCCCGCCGGCTATGAGCTCGCACGGACACGCGGTGATCTTGCGTTCAGGGAAAAGGACCATGCCACGGCCATCGCAGCCTACGAGGCCGCCGCGAATGATCCCCAAATTTCCGACGCCGTGCTCGCCGACGTCAACTGGGCCCTCGCGCAGAACTATGTTCTATCGGGCGGCGACGGCGTGAAGGCGCGGCGCTTGGCCGGGGCGGCCCGCGACTCGTTCGCTGCGCAGGGCCCGGGCGGAAAAAACAAGGTCGCCGTGATCGATTCCTGGCTGGCGCGGCACCTCTGAGATAGATGAATTCCCTCCACAAGGCACCCCTGATCATGAGCCCCCCTTTTAAGTTCGAGACCGTCTGCCTGGTCGCCCTGGAGCACCAGGACACCGAATATCTGCGCCTCAAGCTGCCCGCCGGCTACAAGGCCAAGGCGCACCCGGGGAAGCGCACCGGGCGACACCCCGTCGAATTGACGATCGACAACAACGACGTCCTGCTCAGGGTCCGAGCCCCGGTCGGCGATCGATGGCACGATTATCCCCTGCAGATCGTCGACGATCACGACGAGCCCGTCGGGGCGACGACCGTGCGCGTGACCCCGCCCGGCAAGGGCGACGGCAGTCTGCGCTCCGACGAAGACTGACATGACCTGGCACGTCCTCCTGTTCGGCGCCGCCACCGAGGGGCTGCGCGGCGTCGCCAGGGACCTGCAGCGCATGCAGGCGCTCGTCGAGGCCTCGCGCCTCGACGGGCTGGTCCTCACGACCCACGCCGAGGCCACCCGCGCGCAGTTCCTCGCGGCATTCACCGGCCTCATCGAGCGCGTCAACCCCGGCGACGGCGTGCTCGTCTACTATTCCGGCCACGGCCTCCGCCTCCGCGACACCGACACCGGTGCGCTCACCTATGCGATCGTACCCGTCGGCGCCGACGGCCCCGAATTCGGCTACGTGCTACAGGAGGAGCTCAGCGCGTGGTTCTGGCGGATCACCGCGATCACCACCAACGTCACGTGGATCGCCGATTGTTGCCACGCCGCCGGCGTGTTTCGCGGCTCGCATCCCGACCCCCGACTGCGCGGCCTCACGGATCGCCGTCAGGCCTTCATGGATCATCGTCGCCGGCTCCTCGACGAGCTGCCCGCGGCCGCCCTCGATCCCGACGGCAACCCCCACGTCGTCCGCGTCTGCGCCAGCGCCAGCGACAAAAAGGCCTTCGAGGATCCGGTCGAGGGCGGCCTGCTGACCCACGCGCTCGCCCAGGCGCTCGCGGAGGCCGAATATCGCCCGCTCGTGTGCGAGGATCTCGCCCGTATCGTCATTCGCAAGCTCACCCAGCACCGCCAGCTACCCACATTCGCGGGACCCGTGCGGCGCTGGTGGTTGACCGCCAGCGATGCCCCCTCGCGCACCTTCCCGACCGCCGTCCTTCACGAGCGCGGCACCCTGCTCGCCGGCGGCACCCTGCTCGACCAGCGCCGCGGTGACCGCTACGTCATGCTCGACACCGACGGCGTCGCCCGGTCGACACTGATGATCACCAGCGTGCTCGCCCACCGCTCGAACACCGAGCGCGACCCCGACGATAATTCACCGATCGTCGTCGGCGCCACGGCGGTACTAAAGACCGCGGGTGAACCACGCGGCACGGTCGCGCTCGCCCCGGACGACGATCCCGACGGCCACCTCGGCGCCGCCCTCACGGCGTCCGGATACCTCGCACTCGCCGGTGCATCGTCGGCCCCCCTGGTCGCCCGCATCACCCGGCGCGACGACACATGGCACGTCACCCTGCCCAACGGCGAGCCGCTCGGCGCCTGGTCCAGCGACGCCCCGGAGCCGCTGTGCGCCCTCGTCACCGGCCTGGCCCGCCAGTCCGCGCTGCTCGCCCTGCCCTGCGCCGCGCCCGAGCTGCTGAAGACGAAATACCGCCACACCGTGCCGCCCGGCGGCGGCGCGGTCGAGCTGAGCAATCTCTCCGAGCGCCCCCTCCACGTCTCCGCATTCGCGCTGCACCCGACCGGATCGATCGAGCTGGTGACCCGCGGCCAGCCGGACGGCGAAGCGGTCGCGCCCGGAAAGTCCCTCACCATTCGCCCCCTGCGCGCCCGCCCGCAGCGCCTGGTGCTCATCATCACCGACATCCGCATCGACCTCCGCGCCTGGACCTCCGACACACCCCGCCCACCCGCGCCCCGCCGCGGCGACACCAGCCCCTGGATGGGAGTGCATATCGTGGATGTGGCGTGATCGGTATGTTAATGATTGAGTGATGAGGGCATTGTGTCGACTTGGGCGCGCCTGACGCGGGCAGGACACGGGCCGCGCGGACGACGTCGCACGGGCCGGCGGGGTCCGGTGGGAGGCCCGCGCAACCTGGCGCAGCCGGATGTCCGGAGGTCGGTCCGCCCTCAAACACGGCGCTCAAAACAGCGTCAGGCGTTGCGAGGAGGATAGGTTCGCTTCGGACTCGGTCGGACCGACCTCCGGCCCTCCGGCACCCAGGCTTTGCGCTGAAGGACCGTACGGTCGGCGGGCCGAACACCGGACCCCGCCGGCCCTGAGCACACACCTCGGTGCCGCTGACATACTGCGGATCGTGCCGCGAGTTCCCCCCGTGGATATACGCGAATATTCGCCTGACCATATCGGTGGTGCAGGACCAGTGCGGGTCCGAACATACGCGGCACCGCATTGGCAATGCACTGTCGTGCGGATCCGAATATCCATGGCGCCATATCGGCGGCTCACTGTCATGCGAGCCCGAATATCCGCGGCGCCATATCGGCGGTCAACCATCGTACGAGCCCGAATATCCATGGCGCCACATCGGTGGTACAGGGCCGGTGCGGTCTGAATATTCGCGGCGCCCTATCGGTGGTGCAGGGCCGGCGCGGGTCCGGCTTCGGCCGTGCCGACCGCATCGACCTTCAGCGCAAGCCTGGGTGCCGGAGG
>Ga0116158_10005803_pt1 | contig 10385 bp, 15 predicted proteins | sample AD_UKC052_MetaG_FD_89883 | JGI IMG/M metagenome (GOLD analysis project Ga0116158, IMG submission 89883) | Active sludge microbial communities of municipal wastewater-treating anaerobic digesters from USA - AD_UKC052_MetaG | ecosystem: Engineered > Bioreactor > Anaerobic > Digestate | place: USA... | reverse complement strand
GAACCCGAAGCCCTACCGCCCTGCCCCGGTCAACGCCGCCACCGACGCCGAACTACTGGCGCTGCTGTGCGAACTGGACGCCTCACGCCTGTGGCCGTGCACGAAGCTCGCCATCGAGTTCCAGTTGCTGACCGGCGCCCGGCCCGGCGAGGTTCGCTCAGCGGCTTGGACTGAGGTCCGCGCTGATCGTCGTGTCTGGTTGATCGCCGCCGACCGGGTGAAGTCCGACCGCGAGTTCCGGATCCACCTGTCAAAGCCGGCACTGGCGATCCTTGAACAGGCAAAGGCGCTGCGTAGCGACAAGTGCGACCTAGTGTTCCCTGGCGCGAACGGTGCCGCCATGGAGAAGATGGCAGTGGCCCGCGCGCTGTCGCGCATCGCCGAGCGCACCGAGGCGCAGGGCGGAAAGAAGCTGCGCCCGCATGACTTGCGCCGTACCTTCCGCACCATGCTGTCGCGGCTGGGGGTGCCGCCGCACATCGCAGAGTTGTGCATGAACCATCAGGAAACCGAAACCATGCGTCGGGTGTATGACGGGCACGACTACACCGGGGAGATGGTGGACGCATGGGATCGTGCCGGCGCTCACATCGAGGCGATTCGCGCAGGCGGCGCAACGGTGATCCCGATCATGCTCAAGCACCGCGCCTGACGACTCAGGCAACCGGCGCCGCAGCGGCCCTGCGACAAGGCGGCCGGCCCGGTATCGCACCACCTGACCGGCCTGACCAAAACGTGCAACCTTTAGAGAAGCACACCATGGCTACTGAAACTGTAACGTCCCCTGACGCCATCGGCGCCGGCACTGAGCGCCTGCTGCGGGGCATGTTCAAGCGGGCAGAGGACAAGCTCACCGACGACGAACTCCGCACGGTGGCAATGCTGAGTGAGGATGCCTACAACATCGTTGGCCACATCGAATGCCTGTGCAACGGCATCAGCGGGCTCGTCGCTGCCGATTCCGACAGGACGGCCGGCGAGAGCGCTGGCAACTTCCAAAGCGGCGACGACGTGGCAACTCTGCTTTGGGCGCTTGGAGGCATGGCTGGCTATGCCAAGGGCCTGATGAACGTTGCCGATTGGGCTGGCGAGGCTCAGGATACTCGGGCGCGCAAGAGCGCGCAGCCAATAGGCACGCGCAAGGAGGTCCGGCATGGCTGACGCGATGACATACCGGCAGGCTGTGAAAACGCACGGCAACGCGCTTTACGACGTGGTCGCCCTGCTGGACGCGGCGGTCGAGCGGATCGATGCGGCAACCTCTGCCACGAAGGCAACCAAGGAGTTGTCCGACTCTCTGCACAGCACGTTGCGCCTTGTCCAGATGGCCAAGGAACGGTCGCTGGCCGCCGCGGAAGACTTGGGCAACTGCACGTAGACGTGGCGGGGAACAAGCCCAAGGCCAGGCACACCGCCCAGGCCACCGAGCCAGTAACGTCGGGCGATGTAGCTGGCCTGACTACTCCTGCTGTTGGGGCCGCGGTAGCGGCACCGCTGTCGTCGAGCAATGACGATGAGCTTCTGTCGCTGTTCATCATCATTGCGATGATTGCGGACGAAAGAAAATACAGGGGTGGATCGGTGGAGCGTCGCAGCTTTGGCGACCAGGTCGAGGCGGCGGCGCTGGCCGGCAACTTCGCCATCCGACTGCGATCTGGCGCGCAGCCATCCAAGCCTCCGCACGAAGTCAGCTTTGATCATGTCGCGCGCGTAGGTGATGTCCGTGCCTGGCTTGATGCCGGCCCACCACTCCTGCACCCAGCTCCGACACAGAAGCCACCAGCATTCAAGCAAGGATCAAGGTTCTACGAGCTCCCTGAACCGTTCGACCAGGCCGAGTTCGACCGCAGGCGCAAGAAGTGGCAGTCGGACGCACTGGCCATGCTCACTGCAATGACTGACCTAGACCGGGACCTAGCGCGGAAGATGTGCGTGAAGGTGGCCGAACTGGCGCGGAAAGATGAGACGCTATTTGACCTTCTGAATGACCGTCTTCATGCGCCGTTTCCCGACAACCCGAAGCAACGGAGACCGCCCAGATGGCGCTACGCGAGGCGGGTGCAGATGGTGACGAACTACCTGCTGCTTCGAAACGGGCTACCCCGTCCGCAACCAGCGCTCAGCGCAGATGACGCGTTCGAAGAACTCGCCACATTCTTCGATCTCGAAACGGCCGAGGCAGCGAAGAACGAGTACTACAAGTGCCTCAAGGTCGTTGAGGCGAAAGGCTGGCTGGGCGTTGATCCATCCGTCCGGCGGCTGGCTACACGAGATTAGCCCTCAAGTCAATCATCGCGGAACACATCCGCCATGCCTGACCGGCTAGGCGCTGCAATCCATTCTCTCGCCCATACCGCAGGACGTTCTAGTCCACAGCGGGCTTCGATGGGAAGGTGGTCTGCAGTGCAACTGCGAATTCTTCGACTGGAAAGGACACTCGACAAAACGGGGCAGACGAAGTCACCCCTCTATGACGACGCATCCAAAGGCCTGTTCACCATGCCGGTCAAGATCGGCCCACGGGCATCGGGCTGGCCGGAGCATGAGGTAGATCAGATCATTGCGGCCCGCATCGCAGGCGCAGGCGATGCCGAGATCAAGAAGCTGGTGCAGCGCCTGCATGAGCAGCGCAAATCGGTTGTTGCGCATCTGGTAGGGGCGTGACGCCATGCGCCACCAAAACCACCGCCCAGATGGGGCAAGCCCTCACGCGCCCGCGTTCGCACTTGTCGACACCGCGGGCCTGAGCCCGCCCGAAAAAAGCGAAACGCCCGAGTTGGCAGGCGGCGGGCGTTTCTGGGATCAAAGTAAATCAAACGATCCTGATTGTGCCGGGCAGGCTGCAGATGATCAACATGGCGATGCAGTAGGCAAGACACTGGCCACGCTGCGGGCACGCCTGGCGCTGTCCGGCTGGGCGCTTCTGCAGAACGAAGGCAGCGACGGCACCTCGCAGTTCCTGGCCACGCGCTGGGGTCATGGCCGCAATCTGCGCGATCTGGCGGCCGTGGAAGCCTTCGCTCGCCAAGTGGGGGCGCCATGCTGAACGGACGCAAGCCCATCAACACCGCGCGCGTGCGCCCGCTGCTGTTCGACTGCTGCCGCTGCGGCCTCGGCCGCACGCTGGTCTGCCTGGCCTGCCAACGCTGGCTGCGCCACTACCGGCAAGTCACTGAGCGGCGCGCCGCGTTCGGGGGAAGCCAGTGACCGCCGAAACCTTGCTGCAACGTCTTGACCGCGTGAGCCAGCGCGGCGCTGATCAATGGTCGGCGCGCTGCCCTGCCCACGAAGACAAAGGACCGTCTCTGTCGGTCAAGGAACTGCCAGATGGCCGTGTGCTGCTGCACTGCTTCGCCGGATGCGGGGTCGATGAGATCGTGGCCGCCGTCGGCCTTGAGGTGACCGAACTGTTCCCGCCGCGCCTATCCCATCGCCAGGGTGCAGCACCGGCGCGGCGTCGAGGTCTGCTGACTGACAGGCAGGCGCTGGAATTGATCGACCATGAAGCGCGTCTGATCTGGGTCTGCGGCGAGAACATCATCTCCGGCATCACTCTGACACCAGCCGACCTGGATCGCGCGCGGCAGGCGGTCGGCCGGATCGGCTTCGCGCTGCAGGAGGTTCGCTCATGAACAAGCGCGACTTCGACCGCATCGACCGCACATTGGCCAGCGTGGACGAGGCAATGCGCAAGGATGGCCCGGACGCGGCGACTACCACCATCCGCGCCGTGCACCCCTGGCCACAACCTGCCGACCTGAAGGTGGAGTTGCCGGCGGCACCAGCCTTCGACGCGGCCGCCCTGCTGCCTCGCCAGATCGCGGACTTCGTGCTGGATGAAGCCGACCGGATGCCCTGCAGCCCCGACTACATCGCCGCCGCGCTGGTGGTTGCGCTGGGTTCGGTGATTGGCGCGCGTTGCGCCATCAAGCCCAAGCGCCGTGATGACTGGATCGTCACGCCGAACTTGTTCGGTGGCGCCGTCGGCGACCCCTCGACCAAGAAGACGCCGGCCGTGAACACTGTCATGCGGTTTCTCGACCGCCTGGAGGCTGGAGAAGCTGAAGCGCTCATCGACATGCGCAAGGTGTACGACGCCGAGGTAGCCGCGTTCGAGGCCCGGCAATCGGCCGTCAAGGCATCCATGAAGGCTGCTGCGGCCCGCGGCAAAGGCGACAGCTTGAAGATGGACGCCGCGGTGCTAGACCTGAGCAGCCTGGAAGCACCCGACGAACCTCATGAACGGCGCTTCAAGAGCAGCGACGCCACCGTCGAAAAGCTGGGCGATCTGCTGGTGCACAACCCCGCCGGCATGTTCGTGTTCCGGGATGAATTGATCGGCTTGCTGTCGAGCTGGGAGCGTGAAGGCCGCGAAGGTGATAGAGCGTTCTACCTGGAAGGCTGGAACGGCACGGGCTCGTTCAACATCGACCGAATCGGTCGCGGCAGTCTGCGCATCCCGTGCGTCTGCCTGTCAGTGTTCGGCGGCATTCAGCCAGACCTGCTGGCGCGCTACTTGTCGGGCATCGTCTCGTCGCTGGACAACGACGGTCGCATCCAGCGCTTTCAGCTGCTGGTGTACCCCGAGCCTGTCGCCTGGCAGTGGCGCGACCGCTACCCGGTCAAAGGCGCCCGAGAGGCAGTGCGCGACTTGTTCGACCGCTTGGCCACGTTTGATCCTGTGCAAGATGGCGCGGCGCCGGCCGACGACTTCATGAAGCTGCCGCACTTCCGCTTCGACGACGCTGCGCAAGAGGTGTTCATCGAGTGGTCGGCCGACCTGCACCATGCGCGCATCGCTCGCGAGTCCAACCCTCTGATGCAGCAGCACTTCGGCAAGTTCGAGAAGCTGTTCTGCGCGCTGGCGTTAATCCTGCACTTTGCCGAGGGCCGCATCGGGCCAGTGCAGGCCGATACCGCGATCCGTGCCGCCGCCTGGTGTCAGTACCTTGAAGGGCACGCCCGCCGCGTCTATGGCCTGGTGGAAACAGCCAAGGTCAACACCGCTGCTATGGTCGGCCGGCGCCTCGCGGAAGGCCGCCTGCCCGACGGGTTCACTGCTCGCGACGTGGTGCGCAAGGGCTGGGCCGGCATCAGCACCACGATGCAGGCCGAGGCGGCGCTGGCAGTGCTGGATGAGCGCGGCTGGCTGCAGTCGCTGGACATCGAAGACCACGGCAGGCCAACCACCCGCTACTACATCAATCCGCAGGTTCGGAGGGCAGCAACATGATCGACTGGGCAGCCCGAGCCAGCGCTGCGCTCTCACAGAAACGCGGAGCACCTACTGACAAAGGCGACAAATGCCGCCTTTCGTCGGCTTTGTCGGTGCTTGATGGCCCCGCTGATGACAAGCGAACGGGCGTTTCGTCGGTTTCGTCGGTATCTGATTGGCGCTTTGTCGCAGATCGACGCTTCGCAGCACTCGTAAAGGCCATCAACCAGTGCTGCGCCGCCAGAGGTGACACCGAAGCCAACTGCGCCGCCCTGATCGCCGAGTGCGCCGAACTGACGCCGGCCGAGCAAACCGACATGACCGAGCACTTCAATGTGCAGACCGCGATCTGGCAGCGCGCAGCCAGAGGGGGTGGACCGTGAGCACCACCTTAGCCATTGACCTGGGCACCACCACTGGCTGGGCCCTTCAGACGGCCGACGGCAACACCGCCAGCGGCACCCAGAGCTTCAAGCCGGGGCGATTCGAGGGCGGCGGCATGCGCTACCTGCGGTTCCGCGGCTGGCTTGTCGAGATGCTGGCCGCATCCGGTGGCATCGGCGCGATTTACTTCGAAGAGGTGCGCCGGCATGCCGGCGTCGATGCGGCGCACGCCTACGGTGGGTTCCTGGCCACCCTGACCGCATGGTGCGAACACCACCAGATTCCCTACAGCGGCGTGCCTGTGGCCACGATCAAGAAGCACGCCACCGGCAAGGGCAACGCCGACAAGGCGACGATTGTGGCAGCGATGCAAGCCCTCGGCTTCCACCCGGCCGACGACAACGAGGCCGATGCCCTGGCGCTGCTGCGCTGGGCCGTGGCTCAACACCCCAAGCCTGAAGGAGATTCCAATGGCTGACATTGCCAAACTGCTCCCCGTCGCAGCTATAGCGTTGAGCATGGTGGCGAGCATCTTCGGCGGCGCCCAGGCAAACAAGGCGGCCAAATCTGAGGCTGCGCAACTGGACTACAACGCCGGCCAGCAACGTGCTGCTACTCAACGCCAGGCTGAAGAACAGCGCCGACAGGGCAGGCTGGCGAACTCCCGGTTGCAGGCTGTCGCTGGCGGCGGTAGTGGCGATGTGACTGCTGTGGACCTCGCTGCTGATCTCGCCGGCGAGGGGGAGTTGCGATCCCTGACGGCGCTGTACGAAGGCGAGGACCGTGCAATCGGGATGGAAGCCCAGGCATTGGCAACACGGCGCGCGGGCACTGCAGCGAGGACGGCCGGTTATCGCTCGGCAGCAGATTCGCTGCTGCGCAGCACCAAGAAGCCGCCGCCTGCGCCGGCAGTGTCCAGCGTGCTGAGCGGCGGCAAGACCATGTTCGACAAGTACGGCAGTGGCGGCTTTGATGCCGCAAGGAGAGGTTGATGACCGACGCACAAACGGTTGTGGCTCGCCCACCGATTAGCCTGGACGAGTACCGGACTGGCCCGACACCGGATCAGGCCTATGAAGACCCGGCCTGGCGCCTGCACTTCGAGACTGAACTGGCCATGATGGGCACCGGCCCGGTGGCGGCGCTCATTGCGGGCTTGAGTGACACCGGCAACAGCGGACTCAATGGGCGCCTGATGATTGCCGTTGAACACGTCGATGAGGCGGCGCGCAGCATCCGGATAGGCGGGATGGATGGCGCCTTGCTGATGCTGTCGGCGCAGGCTGTTGCTCTGGATAGCCTGTTCGGTCACCTGGCCCGCCGTGCCACGGCTACGGCCGATGGCGCCGGCCAGCAGGATGATTTGATGCGGTTGGCGCTTGATGCTCAGGCCCAGTGCTGCCGAAACTTGGAAGCCATCGCGACCATTCGCGAGCGTTTCGGCAATGGTGGAGGCGGCGATGGCGCGCAAGGTTGACAAGGCCACCAAGCCGACCCGTGGACGACCGACGGTCTACACGCCTGAGATTGCTCGGGCGATCTGCGAGCGAATCGCGGCGGGCGAAACACTCCGGTCGATCTGCAAGGGCGAAGGTATGCCGGCCACGTCTACGGTGCGGGGTTGGGCGCTGGACAACACCCATGAGTTTTTCGTGCTTTCCACCCGCGCGTACACGCTGGGCATCGAGGAACTGGCCGAGCAGTGCATCGAGATTGCCGACGATGCTGCGGGCGACTGGGTGCCGTCTGGTGACCCCGACAACCCGGCGCCGCGTTTCAATGGAGAGCATGTCCAGCGAGCCAAGCTGCGCATCGAAACCCGGATGCGGCTGCTTGGCAAGTGGGCGCCGAAGCGCTACGGCGACAAGCTGGCGGTGGGTGGTGCAGATGATCTGCCGCCCATCAAGGCCGAGATGAGCGACATGGAGGTGGCGCGGCGGCTCGCCTTCGCTTTGCACAAGGGGCTTGCTGCCAGTCAGCAACTAAGAACGAGAGACTGCGCCATCCCAAGAAAACGAGTGTAGTGCGCTCGAATTCTTTGACCCTACCAGTGCAAGGCAGTGTCGCCTTCACCGCGGGCCGGTTTCACGCAGTCGGCTTCAAGCAGCCGGTCGCCCCTCGCACCCAAACCTGGCCGTGGCGAGCGCATGAACGACAGGTGACCGGAGTCGATTCTAGGAACGCCTTCTACTTGACCCGGCCACTACCGGTCAGTCGACCCGCGTGCTCATTCTTGGCCTCGGCGAGAGCCTGAACGACAGGTCTCAGGCGCCGAGTCTGGGGCCGTCTTTGACTTGACCCGGCCGCAACCGGTCGGTCGCCTCGTGCGCCCAGTTGTGGGCTCGGCAAGCAGCTGAACGATAGGTTTACGGCGACGAGTCTGGATCGCTCGTTGGCTCAAGTCGGCCATGAGCCGTCACTCAGTTCATCCGCACAAAGCGGTCATTGGGGCTCAAACTCCTCATCCAGAACAGGCACGGACAACTTGCATTGCAGCGAGTCGATCAGCCCGCCAATGCGGTGTTCGAGCGACAGCAACTGGATTCAATCCAGGTTACTGCATAGGCCTCCAAACGGCGCGTGCCAGCCGCATCAGGTTGCCGCCCAGCACGGCTTGCAGATCCGCATCGCTGTAGCCCCAGTTCTGCAAGGCCTCCACGATGCCTGCCAATTGTTCCGGCGCCACCATGCGCATGCCCTTCTGGTAGCCCAGTTCAGCAGGGAAGGTGTGGCCCATCTTGTCAAGGTAGTCATCCAGTTCCTGGGTGTCGAACACGTAGTCAAGGCCCAACGCCACGTGCTCGGGCCCAACCAGCTGCGCCACATGGTCGACGTGGCGGGCAAAGGTTTCGCTGCTGTTGTCGTTCTGGCCGAGGAAGCTGCCGATGCCGTTGATGCCCACCACGCCGCCGGTCGCGGCGCAGGCGCGGATCAGGTCATCGGGGATGTTGCGCGGGTGCGGGTGCAGCGCGCTGGGGTTGCTGTGCGAGAAGATCACGGGCCGGGTCGCTACGTCGAACACATCACGAACCGTGCGGTGCCCGGTGTGGCTGCAGCAGACCTGCATGCCAACCCGCTCCATCTCGGCGACGACTTCACGGCCAAAAGCCGTTAGACCGGTGTCGTCGTCCTGGCAGCCCCCACCGACACGGTTGTTATTGTTGTAAGCCAGCAGCATCCAGCGCACGCCCAGGTCGTAGTAGAGCGACACCAGGCTGGGTTGGTCGGCCACCGCGTTGGCGCCCTCGATGTCGAATCCGACCGCCAGTCGGCCTGAGGCATGCGCTTGTTCGACGTCGTCGGCCGTGCTCAGCAGGATGTAGTCCTCTGGCCGTGACCGGATCCAGTGGCGCAGGCTGGCCAAGGTCCGCACGTGCTCTTCGATGCCCATGTCGCCGAAACCCACATTGAGCATCACCGCAGTCATGCCAGCCGCACGGTAGCGCTGCAGCTGTGGCAGGAAAGACGTGTCGTGCGGGCGTGCAACCGGCATGCAGCCGTGGTTGTCCCAGACGATGCTCTGGCGCAGCAAGGCTGCCACCTTCTCTTGGGTGGGCTTGGGTGTCGGGTTCATGCAGAGCGAACCATAGACCAGCCGGGGTCCGGATGAGTTAGGCTCGGAAAACGGAAATTTAGGAGTGTCGAACGAATGCCCAGCCGTGCTGATAAGTCCACCAAAGACGCTTGGTCTCCGCTGGACTTCGACCAGGAGGCCTTCCGCGCCGGCGCCAGTGAACAGAGCTTCAAGCGCTTTGCACGCCAGGGGGTGCGCACCCTGCATGCCCACACGGGTGGCAGCGGCACGTCGGACACCGTGCGCCTCGACCAGGACCTGCTGCTGACGGTCGTCAACTGCGTGCTGCCCAGCACCATGCGCTGGCGCTACGACACCGACGAGGCCTTGATCATGCTGCGTGCGTCTCTGTGCTGCGATGTCGCCTTCGAGGTGGGCAGTTCGGCGCAGTTGGTTTTCAACCGCCCGGAAGTGACGCTGGTGTGCCTGCCGAAGGGCCGACCGCAGACTGTCGACATCACGGGCGGCATGCGGCAGCAGGGCATGGTGGCCATCTTCCGTGCGTCGGCGTTCGCAGCACGCTACGGGCTGCAGCTGGCCGATCTGCCGCCCCTGGTGCGCGACGCGGTGACAGGCACGGCCGAGGTCGGGCGCATCGCGTCATTCCCGCTCGACCATCGCCTTGCGGCGCTACTGGCTGACACCATCGACACGCGGCTGGAAGGCGAGATGCGGGTGCTGCAATACGCTGGGCGCCTGGCCGAGCTGGTGGCCTACACACTGGACGCCATGCAGCACGTGCCGCTGCTGCGCGGCAGCGCACTGAACAGGCTGCGCGACGTGGAACTGGCGCATGCTGCCCTGGCCCGGCTGGAGCACAACTTCAGGAAGCCGCCGCTGTTCGCCGAACTGGCGCGCGAGATCGGCACCAACCAGAACAAGCTCAAGGCCGTCTTCAAGGAAGCCTTTGGCGTGACGATGGCCGAGTACTGCCTGGAGCGCCGCATGCGTGAGGCGCAGCAGCTGCTGCTGGCGGCCACGCTGACGATCGCACAGGTGGCCGAGCGGGTCGGCTATGAGCATCAGAGCAGCTTTGCGGCAGCCTTCAGCAGCCATGTCGGCATGTCGCCGCGCGAGTACCGCCAGCACCGTGCGCCCTTCAACCTGCCGCTGAATGCAGGCGATGCAAGTGACCCGGTCCGTGCCTAGGGTTCACCCGAACAGCCGGGCGGTGGCGATCATCCGGCGGTGCTGATCGCCTAAATCTTTGGT